>OGDN01000774.1_pt1 | contig 60922 bp, 43 predicted proteins | sample 1570271 | NCBI WGS metagenome assembly OGDN01 (sample SAMEA4384481, study PRJEB24528) | human gut metagenome | reverse complement strand
TTTTTGGATGTGATGTTATGCTTATTTTTGCAAGATGTTTGCTTATATTTGCAGATATGTAGGAAAGAAAAGAAGGTGAATTGAGTAGAATAATCATCTTGTTCGTATATATTGGAAAATGAATAAACATGAACTTACATAGAATGAAGAAAAGTATCTTGATCTTATTGCTGGCTATACCGGCACTGATAGAGGCACAAAATGTGATGACGGAGACTCGTCAGGTATTAACATCGCCTGACGGAGCCTATCGTTTTACCTTTTATCAACGTGCGTTGGGGAAGGATAATATACGAATGTATTACACACTGACCTATAAAGACCGTCCTGTGGTGGAAGAGAGCGAACTGGGAATACAGATTAAGAATCAGTTGTTTGAGTCTGCATTGGCCGTTCCGAATGATACTTGTCATTTCTGGTGTGAAAATCTGAAAATGACGGGTGCTGAACGCCGGGAAATCGATGAGTCATGGAAACCTGTGTATGGAGAACGCTCTGTGATTCGCGATCATTACAATGAAATGACTTTGAAGTTCAGTAAAGGCGAAGGGGAAGCTAAAAAGGAAGATGGTTATGATAAACGTAAAAACTACTTGATGAACATTATCGTTCGCGCTTACAACGAAGGAGTCGCTTTCCGTTATCATTTTCCGGAAACAACCAATGGACTTTTCCTCCATATCACAGATGAACAGACCAGTTTCACAATGCCCCAAGGTACAAAAGCTTATTATGAACGTTGGGCACAGGGACCTTATGAGCTTCGTCCGCTGGAAGGATGGGGAGAAGAAGAGAGCGAACGTCCGTTGACCTTAAAACTGCCTGACGGATTATCCGTAGCGTTGCTGGAAGCGGAAATGGTGGACTATGCGCGTGGTAAATTCCGTTTGTCCGCAGAAAAACCTTCAACTTTGGTGACAAGTCTGTATAGTAGTGTCGATGTTATATCTCCATACAGTACTCCGTGGCGTGTTATTATGGTTGGTGAACGTTCTGTCGACCTGATTAACCATAATGATCTCGTCCTGAATCTGAATCCTGCCTGTAAACTGGCAGATACATCCTGGATTAAACCGGGAAAAGTTTTTCGTGCAGGCGATCTGAAGCAGGATAAAGTAAAGGCTGCTGTTGATTTTGCGGCAGAACGTGGCATCCGGTATGTACATATGGACGCAGGCTGGTACGGACCGGAGATGAAGATGAGTTCGGATGCTTCTACGGTTTCTCCCAATAAAGACCTTGATATACCGGCTCTGTGCAAGTATGCCGAATCGAAAGGAATCGGCTTGATGGTATATGTCAATCAACGCGCGCTGGTGCAGCAGTTAGATTCTTTATTGCCGTTGTATAAGCGATGGGGACTGAAAGGTATAAAATTCGGTTTCGTACAAATCGGCAATCAGCATTGGAGTATCTGGCTACACGATGCTGTACGCAAGTGTGGCGAGTATGAAATGATGGTAGATATTCACGATGAATATCGTCCGACCGGGTTTAGCCGCACTTATCCGAACCTGATGACACAGGAAGGTATCCGTGGAAACGAAGAAATGCCGGATGCCACACATAACACCATCCTGCCTTTTACCCGTTTTCTGGCTGGTGCAGCCGATTATACTCTGTGCTATTTCAACGGACGGGTGAAAAATACGAAAGCTCATCAGTTAGCTATGGCAGCAGTGTACTATAGTCCGTTGCAGTTCATGTTCTGGTATGACAGACCGGAGTTCTATAAAGGAGAGGAAGAATTGGAGTTCTGGAAAGCTATTCCGAGTGTATGGGATGACAGTCGTGCGCTGGATGGAGAAATAGGTGAGTATATTATTCAGGCACGCCGTTCAGGTAATGACTGGTTTGTCGGAGCGATGACAAATACGGAAGCTCGTACCGTTACAGTGATGACGGATTTTCTGGAACCGGGCAAAAAGTATACCGCTCATTTGTATGAGGATGACGATAAACTGAATACACGTACCAAAGTGCGTACGACACATAAGAAGGTGAAAGCCGGAGACAAGCTTATATTGAAGTTAAAGGCGAGTGGCGGGGCTGCGTTGCACTTTACTCCGATAGAGAAATGATCTTATAAATAGTATTCAGTTATCATATAAAAATCCCCCCTTCATTCTGCTTCGTAAAAACAAAAGCGATGAAAGGGGGGAATTCTTTATTTTCCGTAATTAATCAGCCATTTTACCATTTCCGGGTCATAATGGGAGAAGAAGAGGGTTTCAGCTTTATCGAGTGAAGCAATGGCAGACATATCTTCCGGTGACAAAGTAAAATCGAAAATATTGAAGTTCTCAGCCATTCGTTCCTTGTGAGTCGATTTAGGAATGACTATGATGTCCCGTTGAATCAGATAGCGTAATGCAACCTGTGCCACTGATTTTCCATATTCTTTTCCGATTTCCTGGAGAGTGCTGTTCGTGAAGAAGTCATTCCGTCCTTCGGCAAAAGGTCCCCATGACATAATTCTCGTACCATATTCTTTCATTACTTCCTGTAACTTCACTTGCTGGTTGAAGACATGTGTTTCCACCTGATTGACAGCAGGAGTGATCTCACAAAACTCTGCAAGGTCCACGAAGCGGTCCGGATAGAAGTTGCTGACGCCGATAGCGCGAATTTTTCCTGCCTTGTACGCTTCTTCCATTGCGCGGTAAGTGCCATAGTAATCACCGAATGGCTGATGAATCAACAAGAGGTCGACATAATCGCTCTGCAACTTACGTAAGGACTCATCGATGGAAGCCTTTGCTTTGTCATAACCGGCATTTGATATCCATACTTTGGTGGTGATGAACAGTTCCTCGCGTGGAACACCACATTTGCTGATTGCATTTCCGACCCCTTCCTCATTATGATAGGCTTGTGCCGTATCGATAGAGCGGTATCCTACACTGATTGCATCAGACACGCAATGTTCACATTCTTCAGGAGTAACCTGATACACACCATAACCTAAAATAGGCATTTCAATGCCATTGTTCAATTTTACTTTTTCCATAATCGAGTATATTAAATTAAAATCAGTTCGTATCTAATTTCTCATAATCCATATTTTCCTGTATGCAAAGTTAGTTTCTGTAAAGTAATCTATTCTTATATAGATTACGGGTTTTGCTACCATTTTTACGGATAGCTTTGTTTATTCTGCCCAAGGTTATTCTCCTTTTTAGTGTGATAACTCTATCTTTGCATCCATATCTCATTATATATAGTTGTTTTTTGAGTATTTTGTTCTCCATGTTCGTAGTATATGGAGTTAAATCAATAAAAAGAAGCATTATGAATAGATATTTTCTTTTCGTTTTGTTGGCTGCGTTGGCGATGAGTTCCGGAATTGCAGCGGCTCCTTGGCAATGGTCTGTAGAAATAAAAGGGATGATTTCGGAGGAGACGAATGATCACCCCACAGCTTTCCTGTGGATACCGGAGGACTGCAAACAGGTCCGTTCCGTTATAATCGGACAGCACAATATGACGGAAGAGACTATTTTTGAACATCCGAAGTTCAGGAAAGCGATGAGTAAACTAGGTATTGCGGAAATATGGATCACTCCCGGAATAGATCAGCGTTGGGATTTGTCCAAAGGTACTCAACAACTTTTCGAGAAGATGATGAAGGATCTGGCTGAAGTCAGCGGATACACTGAGTTGGAGTTTGCACCGGTAGTTCCTGTCGGACATTCGGCAATGGCGACCTATCCCTGGAACTTTGCAGCTTGGAACCCGGAACGTACATTGGCTGTTCTCTCTATCCATGGCGATTCGCCAAGAACTCATCTGACCGGATACGGACGTGCCAACCTGGACTGGGGAAACAGGACAATTGAGGGTATTCCTTCATTGATGGTGATGGGCGAGTATGAATGGTGGGAAGACCGCCTGATAACTTCTTTTGACTACCGTAGAGAGTATCCGAATGCGCCTCTTTCCCTTTTGGCAGATGCGGGGCACGGACATTTCGATATTTCGGATGAATTAATCGATTATCTCTCCCTCTTCCTGGAAAAAGCGGTCTACTACCGGTTGCCGTCCGAAACGACTTCGGATATGCCGGTGAAGTTGATTCCGGTAGAAGCGGAGAAAGGCTGGCTGGCAGACCGCTGGCGAAAAGACGGAGAGCCTGTTTCACAAACAGCTCCGTATGCTCAGTACGGAGGAAATAAGGATTCTGCCTTTTGGTATTTTGATAAGGAAATGGCAAAAGCTACCGAAAGATATTATGCAAGAGAACGAGGAAAGAAAGAGCAGTACATCGGTTTCGAACAAAAAGGTAGGCTGGTCGCTTTTGATCCTACATCCCATGTACGGATGTCTCCCTCTTTTTTGCCGGAGGAGGATGGAGTCACTTTTCATTTGAAGGCTGTATATACGGATACATTACGGGCTGAATATTCGGACGATCATGGTAAACGTCCGATTCGGATGTCCCGTGTTTGTGGTCCGGTGGAAGTGGTGGATGATACTACTTTTGCCATTCGTTTCTATCGCATGGGACTGGATAATCCTAAACGTACAGGCAGCATCTGCTTGATGGCATCTGTACAGCAGGATCATGCATATAAAAGTTCGGTTCAGCAAGTGGAGATTCGCATTCCTTACCGGAATAAAGAGGGGAGGATGCAGAAGATAACCTTCCCGAAGCCGGAGGACACGAAAGTCTCTGCCGGGGAAATACCACTTCAGGGAAGTTCCGATTCCGGCCTGCCGGTTTATTATTATGTAAAGCAAGGACCGGCTGAGATAAAGGGCAATAAACTGGTGTTCACCCGGATTCCTCCTCGTACAAAGTTTCCGGTAAAGATAACAGTCGTAGCCTGGCAATATGGACGTAGTACGGAACCGAAGGTACAGACGGCTGAAGCTGTAGAACAGAGCTTTTATCTTACTGCCCGTTAACAGCCCTTTATTCGTTTTAGGTCAATTCATCCTCATTGTGAAAGGCCTCTATTGCTTTTTCTACAGAGCCGTGTAATAACAATAATGATTGGGCTTCTCCGTAATTCAGGTGTAATTCGTCGATAAGCATCCGTGTTCCTCTGTCAATCAGTTTCTGATTGGTGAGTTGCATATTGACCATCTTGTTTCCTTTGACACGTCCTAGCCCGATCATGACAGCAGTACTGATCATGTTCAGAATCATCTTCTGACCGGTACCCGATTTCATTCGTGAACTGCCTGTTACATATTCCGGACCGACAATCATTTCGATAGGGATATCGGCTTCGGCTGCCATAGGTGAGTTGGGGTTGCTGGTGATGCATCCTGTCAGTATGCCGTTTCTGCGCGCTTCATGCATGGCACCGATCACATAAGGGGTGGTACCGGAAGCTGCAATTCCGATGACTGTATCTTTGGTGTTGATGTTATATTGCTGCAATTCTTCCCAGCCGCGTTTTGTGTCATCTTCCGCATTCTCTACAGGATTGCGTAAGGCGGTATCACCTCCTGCAATCAGCCCGATCACTACCGTAGGGGGCATGCCGAATGTAGGAGGAATTTCAGAAGCATCCAGTACTCCCAGCCGCCCGCTTGTTCCTGCTCCCATATAGAAGATGCGTCCGCCTTTCTTTACTCGGGGAATGATCTGACTGACCAGCTTCTCTATTTGCGGAATGCTTCTTTCCACTGTATCTGCTACTTTATGGTCTTCAGCATTGATTTCCTGAAGAATTTCCCCTATCGGTTTCTTTTCAAGGTCATTATAGAGTGACGGTTGTTCTGTTATCTTAATAAATTCCATAACCATTCAATTATTGTTTCCGGAATACTCGGTTAGTTATAGTACCAGTTCCTTAAACAGCCGTTCCAGTGTGGCGTCCAGATCCTCAGAGAATCCGGGGTGCGGGCGTGAAACCTGAATGCACGAACTCTTAACGGCAGTCAGCCAACGGAATCTGTCCGGGATATCCATCTGAGCTATAGTCCCTCCGTTTTTATTGCCCTGGCAAATTTTGTCGAACACTTTCAGTCCTTCTTTCAGGCAATTCGTATCCACTTCCGAAGAAAACAGACTGAGTTTGTTATCATCTATCGTATATAGAGATTTCAGGTACTTACGTTGTTTGGAGAACAAAACAATACCTACATTGATAAATTCCTCACGTTCTACCTTCGGAACGAATCGAATCACTGCATATTCATATAAGTACCTTTCTTGCATTTTGTGCTTCATTTACAAAAAGTTCGGAGTGCTTGATCCTTTCTTCTAAAAATTGAATATAAATATCTCTCAAATCCTGCGGAGTCTCGCTGCCTTCGGTCCAGTTCAACCAGTCGTCGGGGACAGCATTGACTATTTCACGGATTTTTTCGGGCGTAAGAATACGTCTGAATGCTGCGTCTGTCTCTTCCAGCTGGTCGGCAAACGGCAATAATACATGGTCTTTGACCTGTGTAAACGGACTAAGCGACTGCTTCTGCCAGTTGGTCCATGTATGGTGGAAATAGAGTGACGCACCGTGGTCGATCAACCATAATTCTTTATGCCACATCAGCATATTCGTATTTTTGATGGTACGGTCTACATTGGTCAGCAGTGCATCCAGCCATACCACCTGTGAGGCCGTTTTCCCGTCTACGGAATGTGCTATGGGGTCGAAAGTCAGTGCGCCGGAAAGAAAATGCAATCCGATATTCAGTCCGCGGCTCCACTGAAGCAGGTCCTGTATTTCTTCATCTGCTTCTGTGCGCCCGAAGGCTTCGTCCAAGTGGAGAAAGACGATCTCGGGCACCCTGAAACCTAGTGCACGGGCTATTTCTCCTCCTATCAGTTCGGCGATCAGTGCTTTCGTTCCGTGCCCTGCTCCCCTGAACTTGACTACATATTTAAATTCATCGTCAGCTTCGGCCAAAGCGGGCAATGATCCCCCCTCTCTCAGCGGAAGAATATATCTTGTTACATTTGCCGTACGTAAATCCATGTAGCTCCTTTCTTAAATTCGGGAATAAAGATAGATGGTTTTGAGGGATTTTTCTTAGAAAATGTTCTTTTAATTAATGATTTGTAGCTTAATTAAATAATTTTGCGCTGTTAAGTATCAGGCGGGAGTTATTCGTATCTTACTGTAAAAAGGTGAAAATAACATGAGAAAGAAAGTTTTGGTTATAGTTTTGTCATTTGTTTCATGGGCATTGTCGGGCACATTGTCTGCCCAGTCTGTATATCCCGGACAACATTCGGGAAAATTGAAGAGAGAGACGATCGCTCCTGTCAATGTGCAGAGTTTTGATTTGAAAGAGGTTCGCCTGTTGCCGAGCCGTTTCCGTGATAATATGTTACGGGATTCTGCCTGGATGACATCCATAGACGTGAATCGTCTGCTACATAGCTTCCGTACGAATGCAGGGGTATTTGCCGGGCGTGAGGGTGGCTATATGACAGTAAAGAAGCTCGGTGGCTGGGAGTCGCTGGACTGTGAGCTTCGCGGGCATACTACCGGACATTTGCTTTCGGCACTTAGCCTGATGTATGCGGCTACCGGGAGCGAGATTTTTAAGCTGAAGGGTGATAGTCTGGTCAACGGGTTGGCAGAGGTACAAAGCGCATTGAAAGGCGGATATCTGAGTGCTTATCCCGAAGAACTGATTAATCGTAATATTCAGGGAAAGAGCGTCTGGGCACCGTGGTATACGCTGCATAAACTTTTCTCCGGTCTGATAGACCAATATTTGTATGCGGATAATGAGAAAGCACTGGAGGTGGTTGTCAGGATGGGAGACTGGGCTTACAACAAGCTGAAACCTCTCAGCGAAGAAACCCGCAGACTGATGATACGCAATGAGTTCGGAGGTATCAACGAGTCGTTCTATAATTTATATTCTATAACCGGCGACGAACGCTATCGCTGGCTCGCAGGGTATTTTTATCATAATGATGTGATCGATCCGCTGAAAGAACTTCGTGACGACCTGGGTACGAAACATACGAATACCTTTATCCCGAAAGTGCTGGCCGAAGCTCGTAATTATGAACTGACTCAGAATGAGACCAGTAAGAAACTGTCGGAGTTTTTCTGGCATACAATGATCGACCATCACACTTTTGCGCCGGGATGCAGCAGCGATAAAGAACACTATTTCGACCCGAAGAAATTCTCCCGACATCTGACCGGCTATACCGGAGAAACCTGCTGCACTTACAATATGCTGAAACTCAGCCGTCATCTTTTCTGCTGGAGTACCGACCCCTCTGTTGCCGACTATTATGAAAGAGCATTGTACAATCATATTTTGGGACAGCAAGACCCGGAAACGGGAATGGTCGCATATTTCCTGCCTTTGCTTTCCGGTGCTCATAAGTTGTACAGTACGGAAGAGAACTCTTTCTGGTGCTGTGTCGGCAGTGGATTTGAGAATCATGCCAAGTATGGTGAAGCCATCTATTATCATAACGACAAGGGAATTTACGTGAATCTGTTTATTCCTTCACAAGTAAACTGGAAAGAGAAAGGATTGATACTCCACCAGGAGACAGACTTTCCGAAGGAAGAAACGACCCGCTTCACTGTTCACGTGAAGAATCCTGTGTACACCACCGTTTATTTAAGATATCCTTCCTGGAGCAAAGATGTAAAAGTATTTGTGAACGGTAAGAAGATAGCGGTGAAACAGAAGCAGGGTTCATACATTGCTATCGCTCGCGAATGGAAAGAGGGTGACCGTATTTCAGCTACCTATCCTATGCAATTAAAGCTGGAAGCTACTCCCGACAATCCGGATAAGGCAGCTTTGCTGTATGGCCCGATCGTATTGGCTGGAGAACGGGGAACTGAAGGAATGCAGGCGCTTGCTCCTTTTTCCAATCCGGCCTTTTACAATGATTACTATACTTATGACTTCCATGTTCCTGCGGATTTGAACACTTCCTTGAAGATCGACGTGAAGCATCCGGAGCGAACTCTCCGCCGGACAGGAAAAGAATTGAGATTTACTACACTGCAAGGAGATGTAATACGTCCGCTTTATGATCTGCATCATCAGCGCTATGTAGTATACTGGGATTTAAAATAATAAAAAAGACAATAAGATGAAGAGCCGTTTATTCATTACACTTTGTATAAGTATCTGCTTGTTTGCTGTTTCCTGCAGAGTATCACCTGACCAAAAGAATCGGTATGATTTTTCTCCTTTGGATTCTATAATACAGGGATGGGTTGGTAAGGGATATTATCCCGGCGCTTCTATTTGTGTGGTCAGGAATGATTCTGTCATTTTTCGAAAGAACTATGGAACGTATACTCCCGAAACGAAAGTATATGTTGCTTCTGCCGGAAAATGGGTGGCTGCTTCTGTAATCGGTGCCGTTGTCGATCGTTCCGGTTTGGCATGGGATGATCCGGTAGAGAAATGGTTACCGGAATTTCAAGGAGATGCTAAAGGCAAAATCCTTTTGAGACAATTATTATCTCATACTTCGGGCGTACGCCCATACCTTCCCGAACCTCGTGTAGACAATTATAATCATTTGGATTCGGCAATTCTTGAAATTCTTCCTCTGGATACGGTCTTTGCTCCGGGCAGCCGTTTCGAGTATGGCGGGCTTGCTATGCAGATTGCCGGAAGGATGTCTGAAGTAGCAATGGGAAAAGAGTTTGAGACTCTCTTTCAGGAATTGCTGGCACAACCTTTAGGTATGGAAAACTCACATTTCACACCGGTTAATACTGATGGCGGACATGCCCCTATGTTGGGAGGCGGTCTGTGTACTACATTGAATGATTATATGCGTTTTTTATCCATGATTTATCATGATGGGGTATATGGCGGCAAACAGATAATCTCTGCCGAAACTATAAAGGAGATGCAGGCTGACCAGGTGAAAGGGGCTGTTTTACCTCCGGACAATTATGTTGAGAAAGCTTTGGGACAATCTCATAACGGTATTTATGGCTTGGGGGAATGGCGGGAGTTGGCCGATAAGAAGACAGGAGAAGCCTGGCAGATCAGTTCGCCCGGTTGGGCGGGGGCTTATCCGTGGATTAATAAACGGGATCAGGTTTATGGATTCTTTATTTCCCATGTCATAGGTTCTCCCGATAAGGAAGGAGGTTTTTCGTCTTTCTTTGGCAGTCCGGTTATCTCCCGTACTGTTTCTGAAATAGTAAGAGGTAATCCGTTAGTTATCAAACAGGGGCGTGTTACCGTTGGAAATGCTTCATTATATTATGAAGAAGCCGGACAGGGCGAACCGCTTATTTTTATTCACGGACATTCTCTCGACCATCGTATGTGGGATGAACAATTTTCGGTACTTGCAAAGAAGTATCGTGTTGTCCGGTATGATCTGCGGGGATATGGCATTTCTTCTTCGCAGACAGAAGATGAACAGTTTCTGCATGCAGAAGATCTGGTAGCGTTGATGGATTCTCTTCATATAGATAAGGCGCACATAGTGGGCCTTTCTTTGGGTGGGTTTGTTACAGCAGATATGTTGGCGTATTTCCCCGACCGGATGCTGTCTGCTTTTCTGGCAAGTGGAAATATACGCAAGTCGAAAGGTCCCAGCGAACCGATGACGAAAGAGGAAGCTGCGAAGCGTGATGAGGAAATTGCGGCTTTGAAAAAGAAAGGCATAGACGCAATGAAGAAAGAGTGGTTTGAAGGACTCATGAAATCCGGGGGAACACAACGCGAACGGATGCGCATCCCTCTTTGGCAAATGATTGATGAATGGGAGGCTTGGCAACCACTGCATAAAGAGGTGCGGGTAGTAGCAGGGCTGGATGCAATTGAAAAATTGAAGGAGACTCATCCGTCAGTTCCCACACTGATTGTTGAGGGACGTTCACCTGATAACCGATTCTCGGAAAATCCTCAGATATTGGAATATCTTCCCAATGGGAAACTAAAGGTTCTTGATGACTGCGGACATATGATGAATATGGAACGTCCGGAAGAGTTCAATGCAGCCTTAGTAGAGTTCCTGGAAGGAATAAAGAGTAATAAGTAATCATGTCGAGAAGTCCGTAGACTTCATCTAAATATATGTAGTAATCATGAAGTTAAAACACGTTTTTATAGCTATCCTGTGTTTGCTGTGTATCAATAACGTACCGGCACAGAAAATCAGTCATCCTTCCCTTTTGTATACGCCTCAACGCATACAGCAGGTGAAGCAGCGTATGCAGAATGAGCCTGAATTGCGGAAGGCCTGGGAGGATATAAAGAAGATATCGGATGAGGCTTTGCAGAAGAAAGACTTCAACCGTCTGGACTATTTGGCATTATCTTATTTAATGACGGATCATAAAGAGTATGCCAATGTAATTAAGGAGATTCTTCTGAAAGCCGTGGAGGCTGAATCATGGGGGAATGAAGAAATGCTGGCTCGTATTCCGGTCTGGAATTCAGACTTAGGTATGGCGCATAAAAGTTTTCTTTGTGCCATGGGATATGATGCAGCTTATAACACGCTGTCTTCTTCGGAAAGGAAGAAGATTGCCGGAGGATTGAAAAGGCTTGCCGTAGAACCGGCACTGGGGGACTGGTTGCTGGAACCCACTCGTATTCATTCTTTAAATTCTATGGGACATAATTGGTGGACTTCCTGCGTATGTCAGGGTGGATTATTGGCTTTATGTCTTCAGAATGAACTTCCCGAAGCAAAAGAATGGGCAGAGCAACTTCATGAATCGTTGCCTGAGTGGTTTGATTTTGCAGGGGACGTGCTTCAGCAGAAAGCTAAGAACTTTGACGAGGCAGGTGGTATGTATGAAAGTCTGAATTATGCCAACTTCGGTATTCAGGAAGCTTTGCTATTCCGTATAGCCTGGATTAATACGCATCCCGGACAGAATCCGGGGGACATTCCTCAGCTGGCCAAATTGCCCAATTACTTCTCACAAGTCTGTTATCCGCGTACCGGTATGCTTCATAGTCTGAATTTCGGAGATAGCCATAAAAACGTGTCGGCAGAATCCAGTATGATGCTGTTGTATGCGTTGGGACTGAAAGATCCTGTCATTTTGTGGTATATCAGTCAAGTGGAACAGGGGCAGCATCGCGACGGCTTTTTCCTGAATCGTCCGTTGGGTTTCCTTTATACTCCTGATTTGAGTAAAGCTCCCTCTGTCCCTGATTTGAAAACGTCACAGCTGTTCTCGGACTTCGGTTGGGCCACCATGCGTACTTCATGGGAGAAAGATGCTACGATGCTTGCCGTAAAAAGTGGCCATACATGGAACCACTCTCATGCAGATGCCAACTCTTTTATTGTGTTCCATAAAGGAGTGGATATCATCAAGGACGGAGGAAACTGCTGGTATCCTAATCCGGCCTATCGCAATTACTTTTTCCAGAGTCGGGCGCATAATGTGGTACTGTTCAATGGAGAAGGACAGCCCCGCGAACAACAGTATGGCGGTTCTGCTTTGAGAGGCTATTTATATCATCTTTTGGATGCGGGTAATGTGAAATACGTTCTTGCTGACGGAACCGGACCGGTTTCTAATAATTTCAGTCGTAATTTCCGTCACTTTCTGTGGATGGATCAGGTGATTTATATGATCGATGATTTGAAAACACATAAAGTGGGACAGTTCGAATGGTTGTGGCATACCAATGGAACGTATCGGAAATCGGGTATTGATGTGAATGTGACGAACGGAAATTCTTCTGTTGTGATTCGTCCTCTTTATCCTCGCCTGTTGGCTAAGTCTGATTTTGTACACGATTATCCGGAAGATTTGTATTGGGAAGAAGTAGAAGCCCCTACGGAAGATCTGAAAGGTAATGAAACATATTATTCGTTCCATTTGCCTGCCGAAGTCAATCGGGTGAAAGGCGTGACGGCTATTATACTGAAAGAAACACCCGATGAGAAAGACCTGCCTCGCATGGAAAGAAGAGAAGGGCAGGACTGGATCGGTCTGCGCATTCGTCACAAAGGCAAGGTGACCGATCTTTATATCAATCAGCTGGCAGACGGAAGATTAATGCACAGTAATTCATGGATGATGCCTGACGGCTGGATGACGGATGCTTATATGTTTGCAGTCTCTTATCCGGAAGGTACTGAAGCCAAGGATGCCAAAGATTTCTTTATAGCCTATGGAAGTGCTTTGCGACGGGATAACGAAACTTATTTTTCGTCACTGGCCAAGCTGTTTGTCATCCGGAAAGAAGAGAACAGGAAACTGACTCTTTGGGTGGACGGGCAACCGAAAATGAATGCCGCTTTCAGATGCGCCGGCAAACCTGTGAGCGTAGAGGTGAATGGCAGGAAGCTGCCTGTTGTTTATCAGAAATCACAGGTAAAGGTAAGATTATGAGTTGTATGAAACAGATAAACTCCCTTTTCTGTATGTGCGTAAGAATCAGATCTATTATTTAGCGGAGCGTTGAGTAAATCTTGTCGCCTCTTCGTATTTGTTTGTAAACGTTTAGCAAATATGGAGAGGCGATTCTTATTTTTTGTAGAAGAAATGCTATCTTTGTCTTATGTTTCATGCAATTAATGATGATTGACAAGTGAAAAGCACGATTAAATATCTGATTCTTCTAATCATATATCTGGCTTGTAGCGATACCTTGCAAGCCCGGGACTACGTATTTCGTAATATAGTCATGTCCGACGGGCTTTCCGGAGTCTTGGTGAACGCTATTTATAAAGATTCGGAGGGCTTCGTTTGGTTAGGGACGGATAACTGTCTCGACCGTTTTGACGGTGTCAAAGTGAAACATTTTGAATTCCGTGGCATTGAGTCGGGAAGAAAGAAACGTGTGAACTGCATAGCAGAGACTTCTAACAGACAACTCTGGGTGGGAAACGGTGTGGGACTTTGGCGTTTGAACCGCAGCAACGGCGAATTACAACGAATCGTGCCGGAGAAAATAGACTTTGCCGTAAATACCCTTTTGGCAGACAACGACGTGCTATATCTGGGGACCGAAAAAGGACTTTTTATTCAGAAAGACGGGCAACTCATCCAGATACAAACAGACCCGAATGTGCTGGCCGCCTGTAACCGTGTCATGGACCTTTGTCTGAACGAAGATAAAAGTGTGCTCTGGATGGCTACCGTGCAAGGATTGTTTTCTTACTCATTAAAAGATGGAAAAGTTTCTTCCTGGCATTTCCGCGAAAATGTACCTGAAACAGATTATTTCCGGTGTCTTACCCGAATAGGGGAAACGCTCTACATAGGTACTATGAGCCAGGGAGTACTTCGTTTCGACATCCAAACGTCCACTTTCTCTCATGCTCCCTCTTTGGGATGTGACGTGATCTCCGATATCTCCGGAGACGGAAAAGAGAATGTGTATATAGCTACTGACGGTAATGGAGTTCATTTTCTTTCTCATAAAGATCAGTGTGTCACCCGTATCTTTTGCCATGATATACGCGATAAGGAAGGAATCCGCAGTAACTCAATCTATTCGTTGTTGGTAGACGACCGTGGAGCACTTTGGGTAGGGCATTTTCAGGCCGGACTTGATTATTCACTCTATCAGAACGGACTGTTTTCTACTTATTCTTTTCCTCCTTTATTTAATTCCACCAATTTATCGGTTCGTTCGTTCCTGAATCGTGGAAAGGAAAAAGTGATCGGTTCGCGTGACGGGCTGTTTTATATCAACGAATCTACAGGAACCGTAAAGAGCTTTGTAAGACCTGTGCTGACTTCCGACCTGATACTTACGATCAGTTTCTACGAAGGAGAATATTATATCGGTACATATGGAGGAGGAATGATGGTGCTGAATCCCCAGACACTTGCTCTTACTTATTTTGAAGAAGGAGATTCCGAGCTATTCCATAAAGGGCATATTTTCTGCATAAAGCCTGATGAAAAAGGTAATCTGTGGGTGGGAACGTCTCAGGGCGTATTCTGCTATAATAAATCGGCAAAGCAAATTAAAAATTATACAAGTTCCAACTCCCAGCTGCCGGAAGGAAATGTTTATGAGATCAGTTTCGACTCTACCGGAAAAGGATGGATTGCAACCGAAACCGGAATGTGCATTTACGATCCTGCATCTCAAAGTCTCCGTTCCAATGTCTTCCCGGAAGGGTTTGTGCATCGTGATAAGGTAAGGACCATCTATGAAGACTCAAAACATAACCTTTTCTTCATCCGTGAGAAAGGGAGCCTGTTCATTTCATCGTTGACAATGGATCGCTTCCGGCAGAAATCTGTTCTTTCCACTCTCCCGGATAATTCGCTGATGTCCATTGTAGAAGATAACCTGGGGTGGCTGTGGATTGGTTGCAATGATGGTTTATTGCGGATGAAGGATGGCGAGGAGGATTATGACGCGTTTACTTTTAATGATGGAGTGCCCGGACCCACTTTCACCAATGGAGCCGCTTATAAGGATGAAAACGGACTATTATGGTTCGGTAATACTAAAGGATTGATTTGTGTGGACCCTAAAGAGGTAGATGAATTGCGCGGCAAGGTTCGTCCTATCGTGTTTACGGATATACAGGCAAACGGCGTTTCTATAACCGAAACTTCTTTAAAATATGACCAGAATAATCTGACTTTCAATTTTACGGATTTTGCCTATGGGCTTCCTTCTGCTTTGCTATATGAGTATCGGCTGGATGGAGTGGATAATGACTGGAAACTGTTGACTGCACAGAGTGAGGTATCATACTACGGACTTGCTTCCGGAGACTATACTTTCCGTGTCCGTTTGCCGGGCAATGACCAGTCGGAAGCCAGTTGCGAGGTGACAGTGCGCCCTATGGTTCCCTGGTGGGGATGGGGATTGATTGTCGTTGCGTTAGTATTGATTGTGCTGCTGGTAAGATATTACTTGTGGAAACGATTAAGTACTTTGGTGAAGTCACCGGCTTTGTCGCCCGCAGAAGGGCAGGAAGAGAACGAACATGGCTTTTCCGAAAAACAAGTGCGTGGAGATAACAATCAGGAGCAACCTGTCGAAGAGAAATATAAAACAAATCGTCTGAGTGAAACGGAATGCAAAGAGCTTTATGAAAAGCTTGTAGCTTATGTCGAAAAGGAACGGCCTTATATTAATCCTGATTTGAAAATGGGGGATCTGGCAGTAGCGTTAGGTACTTCTTCTCATTCTCTGTCTTATCTGCTGAATCAGTATTTGAGTCAGTCTTATTATGATTTTATTAATGACTATCGTGTAGCTGAATTCAAAAGATTGGTAGTGGATAGCAAATATTCCCGCTATACGCTTGCCGCATTAGCCGAACTCTGCGGTTTTAGTTCCCGCGCTTCCTTCTTCCGTTCTTTCAAGAAGAGTACGGGAGTTACTCCCAACGAATATATTCGTAGTATTGGGGGAACGGCGAAAGAAGAGTAGAAACAAGTACTTTATCCGCTTGATAGTAGTACTTCATTCACTAGCATGTAGTACTTCATTTACTTGTATGTAGTACTTCATTTGCGTATCTGTTGTACTTCATTTACATGTTTGTTATACTTCATTTCCTTATCTGTCGTACTTCTGTCGTTCAGTGTTCATATAGATAGAGCAGTACTCTAAACTTCATACGTTAAATGTAAATTATATATACCTAATCCACTACTCGTTTTTGCTACTGCCACTGCCACTGACACCTTAGTGCCTCTTTGTCAGTGAATTTAAATAACGGCATATTTGTAAGTGTTTGGTTTATAGTGTTATATGTGGATTTATTAAAAATGAATCATCTATTCCCCTTCTACTTATTAATTTTATTGTCAGTAGATTTCTACTTGTTTGCTTGTAGTAATATAATACTATACTCCTTTTTTAGGGCTTAAAATAGAGTTTTACTGATAATTGAGAACAATATAATAATTGTTCAGTGTCTTATATTTACATTTGCCTAATGGGATAATACTGTTTTACTATTAAAATAGGCATTAAGGTGTCAGTTGTCAGTGCTGTCAGTAGATTTTTTGTAATTGGAAAATATGAAATTATAATCGGTTGATAATTAATCTGTTATAATATAAGGTGTAGAGGACGAGTGATACTTTATACAAATTCCCACTGACATAATAAATGTTAATAGGGAAAAGTGGTGTGGTCTTTAATGTTTACAGCTGATTGCTTTCTTCTATGATAGTTAATCTCTCATATTAAAAGAAAGAATTTTGGCTATCAAACAAAGACAATCTTTTAGTCTTGTATGCATGAAGGAGTAGGAAAATATAGGCGAAAAACTATAAATAGAGTCTCATATTATGAAATGAGACTCTATATGAAGAATGAGTATTCTTTTGATTATTAGTATTTTATGTTTTAATTAGTCTATTTGGATACGTTGCAATCCATCTGTCCGTTTTTCTTATGGATTCTTTTTAAATCACCTCTATATTTGCATCGTGATCGAAACCGAAAAAGATAGTATTATGGAGACAACAATTAACTCTTCCGACAACATTATCACTCGTTCTTACGAGGAATATCATCAGGTAATCTTAAACTATATTACCTATCGTATAACTCACCGCTATGAAGCGGAGGATTTGACGCAGGATGTATTCGTACGTTTACTGGATTATAAGCAGATGCTTCGTCCGGACACAGTGAAATATTTCCTTTTTACTATTGCGCGTAATATCGTGACCGATTATATACGCCGTTATTATAAGAAACAGGAAATAGACAGCTATTTGTACGATTTCACGGCTACTTCTACCAACGAAACAGAAGAAAACATCATTGTCAGTAATCTGATGGAGATGGAACAGATGCGTTTGGAGGCAATGCCCGAACAACGTCGCCTGGTTTATGCACTGAACCGTTTTGAAGACAAAAGTTCACCCGAAATTGCTGCCGAACTGAATTTAAGCTGCCGGACTGTGGAAAACCATCTGTTTCTCGGACGTCGTGATATGCGTAATTTCTTTAGAAGTTGTATCTAGAATATTCAACCGTATATAATTTATTCATTAATAAATAACCTTTTGTGCTTATGGAAAAGGAATTAAAATCAAACCAAAGGTGTGTAGATACCTTATCTTATTTTAGAGAACAAAAATTTAATACTATTTTTAAACCTCAATTTTAATATTATGAAACAAAGAGGATTAACTTTTAATTCGCAGCCGGGTAAGGCAATAGTGGTTGCTCTGGGACTGATGCTGGGACTATGTCCTGTTTCAAGCGTATGGGGCTATGCGAATGTAAATGATAACCTGGTAGTGTCACAAGTACAGAAAAAAGTGAAAGGACAAGTAGTTGATGCTATAGGTGAGCCACTGATAGGTGTGAATGTGAGTGTGATAAGTCAGACTGGAGGTACCATAACGGACATTAATGGAAATTATTCTCTGGATGTTCCACAGGGTGCTAAGTTGAAGTTTTCTTATATCGGCTATAAAGAACAGATAATAGAAGTAGGCAGTCAGTCAGTGATTAACGTGAAGATGCAGGAAGATAGTGAAATACTTGACGAAGTTGTAGTTGTCGGCTATGGTACACAGAAAAAGGCGACTATGACAGGGTCAGTGACTGTGGTCAGTGATAAGATGCTGGAGAATAAAGGAACTATGTCAAGTCCGGTACAGGCGCTGCAAGGTCAGGTGCCGGGTGTCATCATTACACGAAACTCTTCTGCTCCGGGCGACGAAAGCTGGGGAATGAGTTTGCGTGGTGCTGTTTCTAAAAATACTACCAGTCCACTTGTTATTATTGATGGGGTGGAATATGAAAGTGTAAACGAACTACGTCTGTTAAATCCTTCAGATATTGAATCTATTAATTTTCTGAAAGATGCTTCCGCTTCTATTTACGGTAGTAAGGCCGCAGGTGGAGTAGTGTTGGTTACTACAAAGAAAGCCAAAGAGGGTAAGGTGCAAGTGGATTATAGTGGTTCGGTGACGGCTAAGTTTATCGGGCTGTCTCCCGATTTAATGAACATTGGTGAATGGGCATCGGCTGTAATAGATGCTCGTACTAATGACGGGTATACAGAAGATGATACTTGGTTACGATATGCCAAGCTGGCGTTGGCTTATAAAAACCAGTACATTAACCTGGATCATACAGCTAATCCATTCGGGACGGGTGCTTTTACTGATGTTGCTGATTTTGTATTCTTTGATACTAACTGGCAGGATATTATGTGGGGGACAGCAGCCTCTACCCAACACGAATTGGCAATTTCGGGAGGTTCCGATAATTCGAAATACCGTTTATCATTAGGCTATATGTTTGATGACAGCAACTTGAAATGGGGAAATAACAATAATAGCCGCTATAACCTACGATTGACGAATACTTTCAAACTCTCGGATAAGATGTCTATCGAATCAGTAATAGCATACAACCGTCAGGATCAGGTTGCTCCGACACAGGTCGGTTCTGCTCTGACTACCAGTGCACAGCAACCGGGATTTCCTTCGGCAACAGTTGATGGCAAGCCGTATGCCTGGGGTACGTGGGGTGCTCCTAACTGGTATTGTGAATTGGGAGGAGATAACAAACTTAAAGTCTCGGCTATTAATATCAGTGAGACATTCAATTATTCTATCACGAAAGATTTGAGTGCTTCCGTAATAGCCGGCTACAACACTTCCACTGCAACTAGGGATACTCAGAAGAAATCGATCGAATGGTATAATTATGCAGGTGATCGGGTAGTACGTACAGACCCGACGGAAGATGCAAGCTCGTATACGAAGAGTAATTCACGGACAGATTTCTATTCTATTTCAGGGCGAGTAGACTGGTCGCATATATTTGCCGATGTTCATGATGTGAAGTTGATGGCTGGTATGCAATATAATATGAAAGAGTATGAATATACGTATCTTCGTACAACTGGTATCTTACCATCTTTGGAAGTTCCTAATAGCAATAATGGCCTGATTTATTTGGTTAGTGAGGATAAGAATACACAATCCTCAAAATGGCAGGAGGCTGTAATGTCTTACTTTGGGCGTGCTAACTATAACTATCGCTCTAAATATATGCTGGAAGCTCAATTCCGCTATGATGGTTCTTCTAAATTCCAACCCGAGAACCGTTGGGCATTCTATTGGGGAACCTCTGGGGGATGGCGGCTTTCTGAAGAGGATTTTATAAAAGAACTTGAATTTATTGATGAATTCAAGTTGAGAGCTTCTTACGGTAGTGTGGGTAATCAAGCAGGTATAGATCGTTACGACGGAACACAACTTTATAATTTTAAACCAAGCCAAGGTGCTTTGATTGGTAATGGAAAAGTTTCTTATGTAGATACCAGTGGAAAACTACCAAGCCTTGACCGTACTTGGGAACGTATTCATAATTATAATATCGGACTTGACTTTGGATTCCTTAACCATCGGTTGACAGGTACTGCTGAGATGTTTTGGAAGAAGAGTAACAACATGTTGATTGATGTTATTTATCCGGGGATTCTGGGCGATAAGGCACCTACAGCAAATTATGGAGCTTTTAAGGCTCATGGATGGGAAGGAATGATTAACTGGTCTGATAGAATAGGTAAGGTAAATTATCACCTTGGTGGTACTTTCACTTACACAACTAATGAACTCACTGACAATGGGGGGAGTGGTGCAATAAAGAGTGGTGTACGTTCCGACCGTGAAGGTTATCCATTAAATTCTGTATTTGGACTTCGTTATTGTGGAAAGATACAGACGGAAGAGCAGTTGAAAAAGTATGTAAACCAATATAAAAACAATAGTACAATTGGTACATTGGATAATTTACGTTTGGGTGATAACATGTTTGAAGATGTGAATAAAGATGGAAAATTGACGGAGGAGGACTTTGTTTATTTAGGGACAGATGATCCGAAGGTACAGTTTTCAGTGAATGCAGGACTCGAATGGAAAGGATTAGACTTGTCTATTGTTTTTCAGGGTGCTGGAAAACGTACTGTCTGGCGTGAAAAGAGTACTTGGAGAATTCCGATGCGCGCAGTTTATCAGAATGGTAGCAATCAATTTATAGGCAATACTTGGAATCCGGATAATACAGGAGCTTATTATCCTTCACTGACTAATAAGTCTGAAATAAATGACTATAATTATCAGTGCTCATCTTGGTCGGTAGAAGATGGCGCCTACCTCCGTCTGAAGAATGTGACATTAGGTTATTCTTTGCCTTCTTCATTATTGGCGAAGACTAAAGTACTGTCGAAGGCACGTATTTATGTGACTGGATCAGACCTTTGGGAACATAGTAACATCAATGATGGTTGGGACCCTGAAGCAAACCGTGAAGTGGACAATGCGAAGCGCTATCCTTTCCTGCGTACCGTAACTTTTGGATTAAACTTAACCTTTTAATTGAAAACAAATATGAAATATACATTAAAAGCAATATTGATACTGATATTGGGATGTCTGACACATTCATGCCTTGATTTGGACCCGAAAGACCAAATTGCTGATGGTAACTACTGGAACTCAGTCACAGATTATAAGTTGTTCGCTAATCAGTTTTATAGTTGGACTCGTGACTTTTCAAACAGCGTATATGATGCGCCTCATTCTGATAAACGTTCTGATCTTATTGTAGACAAAGGAGGGACGAATGTGTATAGTAATGGTACAAATAGTATTCCGGCTTCAGACAATAATTATACAGATAATTACAACCGTATCCGTCGTGCGAATATACTTTTACAGAAAGCCGAAACTTACGATAATCCGACTGATATCGCACAGTATGTGGGTGAAGCGAAATTTTTCCGTGCTTACTGCTATTTTGAGTTATTGCAACTCTATGGTGATGCTATCATTACTAAAACACCGTTGGATGTAACTGACCCGGAACTGAAAGCTTCTCGTAATGACCGTAGTGAAGTGGCGGACTTAATTATTCAAGATCTGAAGGATGCTGCCGGTTTGCTTTCTGCTACTTCCGCTGTAGAGAGTGGTCGGGTAGGTAGTGAAGGAGCTTGGGCATTGTTGTCAAGAGTAGCTTTATATGAAGGTACCTGGCAGAAATTCCGTGGGAATACGGTACGTGGAAAAGAGTTGCTGGATATTGCTGCCAATGCAGCTAAAGAAGTGATTAATAGTAAGAAATTCAGTTTGTATGCACCTGTTATTTTGGGTGATAGCGCACAGAAGTATATGTTTATTTTAGAGGATGTAAAATCTAATCCTGCCGGACTTCAAAAAAGCTCTAACACGGAATATATTTTCTCCCGTCGTCATGATGAAACACTGAATCCGATTAATAAGAATATCACGAAAGAATGTTTGGCAAATGCACAAATGATTTCTCACAAGTTTGCAGCATTGTATCTTTGCCAGGACGGACTTCCTATTGACAAGTCTCCTAATATGTTTATGGGATACGATAAAATAGAAAGCGAATATCTGAATCGCGACAATCGTATGATTTATACATTATGTAAGCCTTATGGCTATTTTTGGAGCAATGAAAACTCTCGTGTCAATTGGACAGGTGATGCAGCAGATAGAGCATCGGCTTCCATTAAAGGATTGATTCCGACCAGTGGTAGTGGCTATAACAATCAGAAGTGGGCTACTGAACGTGCTGTGAATACAAATTATGAAGGCTATGATTATCCTATCATCCGCTATGCGGAAGTGCTGCTGAACTATGCCGAGGCGGTGTTTGAGCGTGATGAGGCCATCTCTGATGAAGATTTGAATATTTCTTTGAATTTGGTTCGCAATCGTATCAACACTCAGATGCCAAAGCTAACAAATAGTTTTGCTCAGACCTACGGATTGGATATGCGTACTGAAATCCGTCGGGAACGTACAGTCGAACTCTTTAATGAGGGATTCCGCATTGACGATTTGAAGCGTTGGAAGACAGCTGAAACAGAAATGCCGCAGAATATTTTGGGTATCAAGTGGACAGGTACGGAGTATCAGACCAGATGGCCGAATGCTTCTTATTCTAAGAATAGTGATGGATTCCTGATCATAGAAAGCGGACGTAAATGGGAGGATAAACATTATTTGTATCCATTGCCTACAGACCAATTACAGCTTAATCCGAATTTGAAACAGAATCCTGGTTGGGGAGAATAACAGATCGTTTTATTCATTAAAAATAACAGGTATGAAAAATAGATATTCAATATATAAAAACTTGTATGGTGCGTCTGCTTGCCTGCTTACTGCTTGCATGGTATTGACTGCATGTGACAAGGAGAAAGAGTTTACTCCTGCCATGTCTGAAGCGAAATTGATAAACTCCATTACTTTTGATGTGAGTGCGACATTGCCGTTGGCTATTGGCATGGATTCTACCATTGTCTATTCCGTAGAAGCTCCGGATGATTTGGAAGACCGTACAATTGTATGGAAATCGACGGATGAGAGTATTGCACGTGTGTCACAGGATGGGACTATAACCGGTGTGGCAGAAGGTACGGCTGTTATCAGTGCCACTCCTCCGATTGGCTTTGGGGCAACCGCTTCGGTAAAAGTGGAAATTGTTCCCGAGATTATAAAAGCTACCAGTCTGACACTCATAAATCCACGGGAAGGAGAAGTGATTTACGAAACGGATAAAATTCAGTTTGAAGCGCAAGTATTACCGGCTGACCACACATACTCTTATCTGACATGGAAGAGCAGTGACGAAAACATAGCTACTGTTTCTCCGCAAGGATTGGTGAACTGTCTGAAGGCCGGAGAAGTGACAATTTCTGCTTTGACACATGACCATAGTGGTGTATATGGCTCCTATTTCTTGAAAGTTGTTGAATATATTCCGGTGGAACATGTTGCTATTGAACCCTATACTGATATGATTTGTGTTTCTATGGGAGATGTAGCTCTGGATGTTACTTATACACCGGCTGATGCGACATTGGGTTCTGTTGACTGGGTGTCAAGTGATGAAAATGTAGCAACGGTGGATTTGGGTATTGTTACACCGAAAGGCTTCGGTACAACAGTGATTACGGCCACTTGCAGGGCTACGGGTGAAACAGCCTCTACCACAATTTCTGTAGAAAGCGGTTGGTGGATTTGGGATACACGGAATGAGTTTGGTGAGTGGACCGTACAGGGACAAGCTACTAATGGTCCTAAGATTGAACGTAAAGATGGCAAGTTGGTCGTAACATTAGGGAGCGGATCAAAGAGACGTGCTGACTTGAGACTTCCGGTGAATGATAAAATGCCGATATATTTGGACATAGCTTCTTATCCGGTAATAGCGATGCGTTGTGATGTCCCGAAAGGCGGTGCCAATAAATTAGATGCAGTTTCTTTAGACGGTATAAAATCAGGTGATCCGACTTGTAATGATGGTATTACACTGGCTGATGGAACCCGATTGATCTATTATGACATAGCGGCGTTGAATAAGTATGATTTAGGTGTGGTAGGATTCAAGACTTTTCAGATAAAAGTCGCAGATATTCCTGAAGCCAATGTAACTTCGGATACTTATAATGTGTATTGGGTCCGTACCTTCAAGAGCATAGCAGAAATGGAAAACTTTGCTGAGGCGGAAGTTGTAGCAGGTAAGTAGTTGAATAATAACCAAAAATGAAAATAACGATGAAAAAGAATTTAATATTTGTACTTGGACTTTTACTGGTAATGGGCTTTACTGCCTGTTCTAGTGAAATAGAAGACGGAACAACAGATATAGATAGCTGGCCTATGCCTTATGAAGAGGTGAAAGGAGAATATACATATCAACACCCTTGTGCGATGTTTAATGATGCGGATTTTACTCGTGTCAAGACGATGCTGGACGATGGTACGGCACCGCAGGCTGTGAAAGAGGAATTTGAGATATTGAAAAATAGTGCATATACTTCTCTTTCTTATAGTGCTAGTCCTACAGAATGGATTGTGAGGGGTGACCCTACCGGTACCGGCGAAAGCAGTGAGAACTATGCGAATGCCATGCGTGATGCAGCAGCTGCCTATCAATTAGCTTTATTGTGGAAACTAACGGGCAACAAAGAGTATGCAGCGACCTCTGTTAAAGTAATGAATGACTGGGCTGATAAATGTAAGGGAATCAAATCAAATGATGCCAATCAGATGCTGGCTGCTGGTGCACAGGGATATACTTTTGCTAATGCTGCCGAGATTATGCAGACTTATGACGGTTGGGCGGATAAGGATAAAACTGATTTCAAGAAATGGATAGTAGATGTGTTTGCCGCAAAGAACATTGAATTTATGAAAGGACATGGAGGCCAGTGTAGTGACCACTATTGGTCAAACTGGGATTTGGTAAATATGTGTTCTTATATGGCTATTGGCATCTTGACTGAAAATGATGACATGGTGAACTATGTGGTGAATTATTTCTATAATGGTGTAGGTAATGGTTATATAGGTAAGTTGATTCAGGGAACATTTACAGATCCTTTGGGTAGTGGTGAAGAGATTGCTCAGAATCAGGAAAGTGGTCGTGACCAGGGACATGCTATGATGTCTGTAGCCGTTACTGCAAATCTTTGTCAGATGGCTTATACCTTTTATCAATGTAATCCTACCACTCCGCAACTTGATTTTTTTGCTGCCGATAATAATGCCATGATGAAGATGGGTGAATATACGGCACTCTTCAATCTGCGTGATGGAGCTGATCAGAAAAATGCAAATGGGGCATGGCTGTTGACAAAACAACAAATGCCTTTTAATCCATATAAGTATTGCATTGATTGTGCATGTTCCGATAAGAATCATGGTACTACTCATACGTCAGTAGCGGATGATACGGGACGTGGAAGTCTTCGTCCGGGATGGGAAATTTATTACAATCACTATGCGAAGATTAAGAAAGTAAGTAGTGGGTATAAGTATGCCAAACAAGCCGCTGACAAAATGCGTCCCGAGGCAGGTGCAGATGGAAGTAGCCGTTATGGAACTAACAGTGGAGCTTTTGACCAGCTAGGTTGGGGAACACTGATGCTATATAGGGAATAATCTTAGGATTTACGAGTTACTTAGAAAAAGGTGGTCTCCACTCTCAGGAGGGCACCTTTTTCTAAGTAACTCGATCATTTTATAATTGTTTCATTTAACAGCCACTTCCAAACAGGGATAACTTCTATGTTAATGCCCTTTTCATGAGCAATAGTACGCTCTTCATCTTTGGTAATGATATACATTTGTTCCATTGGAAAAACTGTATTGAGTTTGATTAATGCTTCAGTTTTCCGCTGATAGGTATTTTCGTCCATTAAAGAGTAACTGACCTGATATGCAGTCTTTTGTTCCGGAATAATGAAGTCTACTTCAATATTCTGGTTATAGAAATAGACCTCATTTCCGTATTTTTTATAGAGTTGTATAGCCACTATATTTTCCAGTAGACTGGTATTAGCATCGGTCAGGAATATGTGAAGCAATCCGTTATCAATGAAATAATATTTCATATTCGAATTACGTTCAGCAAACTTCGCTGCATAGTTCTCTAACGGAAAAAGTAGGCATGATTCCTTTAAATATTTTATGAAATCGATAATTGTCGCTTTACTAATCTTTATTCCCGCAGTGCTAATCAAATTGGCTAATCTTGTATGTGATACGGGCTGTTTGACACCTTCTGCCAATCGCTTGACCAGCAATCCCATAGCTTCTTCGTTTCTTATTTTATTGCGTACGATTAAATCACTGAAAAATATTTTGCTGTATATGTCATTTAGCCAAGCTCTTTTTGCAATAATATCCACCAATTCAGGAAATCCGCCGAATGAAAAATAATCATTGAATAGCTTACTTACCTCCGCACTTTGTTTTCCGTACATCCAGTTGGTAGCCAAAGTGATATTTTTAGCTTTTAAATATTCGAAGAAAGAATAGGGGTATACATCAGCGTTCCAATAACGTCCTCCCAAGGTTGTTGCGATTTCACGACTTAACATTTTGGCATTGCTTCCGGTGATACAGACATTATATTTTTGATTGGCTAATCGCCGGGCGAAATTCTCCCATCCTTCTATGTTCTGTATTTCGTCGAAAAAGAGTATAGGACGAAGATTAAACATGCTGGCATAGGCTTGTAGAATGAGGTCGAAATCATTAGTGGTGAACTGGCGCAAACGTTCGTCATCGAAGTTAATGTATACCATTTCTTCAATACTATGCCCTTCTTCTATTAACTGCTGGATACGTTGATATAGTAGATAGGACTTTCCTGCTTGTCTGATACCGACAAATACATAATTTCCATTCTTTTCAAAAAAGAAAGGACGTTTTATCAGAGGTATTTCATTTACGAACTCCTGTCCCTCAATAATGATCTTGCGGATGATTTCTCTTTCCATATATAATTGCTGTTTTGATGGAATTATAACTGTACAAAGATAATTAATAGTTTTCTATAGAAGACGATTTTTGAAAAGAATCGTTCTCTATAGAAAACTCTTTTCTTTAAAAAGAGTAAATGTGTGATGGATGAATCATCGATAAATAGGAAAATATTCATGGGAGAGTTAGGTAATTACCTAACTCTCTTCGTATATATAAGCAAATAGGTCAGTAAATAGATTGTTGAAATAAGATAATGAATTCAGTTTTCGGAGCGGTTAGCTTTTTATAAAGGTGAAAAGAGCCTGTTTTTAGGAATAACATTTAGTTTTTTTGAATGAATTGATTAGTTAGGTAATATGCGTAAAAAGACTCTGTTTATAGCAGGAATGATGGCTTGCTGTTTTGTGGCAAGTGCACAGGAAATTTCTAGGACCTGGGTGGCTGACAAGGGCGACGGCACTTATCAGAACCCGGTTCTTTATGCCGATTATTCCGATCCGGATGTGTGCGCGGCGGGAGATGACTTCTATATGACAGCTTCCAGCTTTAACTGCATCCCGGGACTTCCTATACTTCACTCCAATGATCTGGTAAACTGGTCGCTTGTGAATTACGCCCTGCCGGTTCAGGAACCGCAAGAGTTCTTTGATAAAGCGCAGCATGGCAAAGGAGTATGGGCACCGGCAATCCGTTTTCATAACGGAGAATTCTATATTTATTGGGGTGATCCGGATTACGGCATCTATCTGATAAAAGCAAAAGATCCGGAAGGGGAATGGAGTAAACCGGTATTGGTAAAGGCGGGGAAAGGAATGATTGATCCGACTCCTCTTTGGGATGAAGACGGGAAAGTATATCTGATACATGCCTACGCGGGAAGCCGTAGCGGAGTGAATAGTATTCTGGTTATCTGCGAACTGAATGCCGAAGGAACAGAAGTGATTTCTGACCCGGTGATGGTGTTCGATGGAAACGACGGTAAGAATCATACGGTAGAAGGTCCGAAACTTTATAAGCGGAACGGATACTATTATATATTTGCTCCTGCCGGCGGAGTTGCTACCGGCTGGCAGTTGGTGCTTCGTTCCAGAAATATCTATGGTCCTTACGAGTCAAAGATGGTAATGGCACAGGGAAAGACGACGGTCAACGGTCCTCATCAGGGAGGTTGGGTAGATACGAATACAGGGGAATCCTGGTTTGTACATTTCCAGGATCAGGGTGCTTATGGACGTGTTATTCACCTGAATCCGATGAAGTGGATCAATGACTGGCCTGTCATTGGAGCCGATAAGGACATGGATGGCTGTGGAGAACCTGTAACTACTTATAAGAAACCGAATGTAGGAAGAACATATCCGGTAGCGACCCCTCCGGAGAGCGATGAATTCAATACCCGCCATCTGGGGTTGCAATGGCAATGGCATGCCAATAAAAAAGATACTTATGGCTTTACCACCGACTTGGGATATATCCGGCTATACGCGGGCAGCCTTTCCAAAGAATTCGTAAACTTCTGGGAAGTCCCCAATCTGTTGATGCAGAAGTTTCCGGCGGAGGAGTTTACAGCTACTGCCAAGCTGACGTTTACAGCTAAGCAGGATGGGGAACAGGCAGGTATTATCGTGATGGGATGGGATTATAGTTATTTGTCTGTCCGTAAGGCCGGCGATAAATTTATCCTGCAGCAAGCCGTATGCAAAGATGCGGAACAACAGAATCCCGAACAAGTAAAAGAACTGGCGAGCTTTCCGGTAGAATATCTGAAGATGCCGGGTGTTGCCGATAATGAATGGAAGACCGTTTATCTGAGGGTGAAAGTAACCAAAGGGGCCGTTTGTACCTTTGCTTATAGCCTGAACGGAAAGAAATATACCACAGTAGGCGATGCTTTCACAGCCCGGCAGGGAAAATGGATTGGAGCCAAGGTCGGATTGTTCTGTGTCACTCCTAATGACGGAAACAGAGGCTGGGCAGATGTCGACTGGTTCCGGATGACGAACGAATAAATGAGAATAGAAAATAAGAACTAACACGAAGATATAGAACGAAAAATGAAGAAGATTGTAGCAGGGTTGGTTGTAGTGCTAGGCTTTTGTGCTTGTGCCCATCGGACTTCCGGTACTTTGGATGTGAATAAGGCTTTAGGCTATTGCGCAGAACAGACCCAACGTACATTGGTCGAACTGAAAGGAGATTCAGGGATAGACTATACGATGATGCCGCGTAACATCATGGCGGATGAGCATCATTGGAACTGTCGGAAAGCAACGAAGGAAGAATGGTGTGCCGGTTTCTGGCCCGGTGTCTTGTGGTATGACTACGAGTACACACAAGATAAGCACATTCTGGAAGAAGCCGAGAAATTCACAGCTTCACTGGAATTCCTTTCCCGTATTCCGGCTTATGACCATGATTTGGGATTTCTCGTTTTCTGCAGCTATGGCAACGGATATCGTCTGACCAAGAATCCCGCTTATAAACAGGTAATTCTGGATACGGCTGACTCATTGGCTACTTTATTTAATCCGGTAGTCGGCACCATGCTGTCATGGCCTCGCGAAGTGGAACCGCGCAACTGGCCCCACAATACTATCATGGACAACATGATCAACCTTGAAATGCTTTTCTGGGCATCCAAGAACGGGGGCAATCCTTACCTGTATGATATTGCGGTATCCCACGCCGATAAGACTATGAAATGCCAGTTCCGACCGGATTATACCTCCTATCACGTAGCGGTATACGATACCATTACAGGAAATCTGATCAAGGGAGTCACCCATCAGGGATATGCAGACAGCACCATGTGGGCACGCGGACAGGCATGGGCTGTTTATGGCTATACAGTAGTCTACCGTGAAACCAAAGATCCTAAATATCTGGACTTTGCACAGAAAGTGACGGATGTCTATCTGGAACGCCTGCCGGAGGATAAGATACCCTATTGGGACTTCAGCGCACCGGGGATTCCGGATGCTCCCCGCGATGCTTCGGCAGCTTCGGTAGTTGCTTCCGCATTGCTCGAACTATCCACCTATCTTCCGAACGGTAAAGGAAAAAGATATAAAGACGCCGCCATAGAAATGCTGGCAAGCTTAAGTTCCGACCGTTATCAGAGTGGTAAGAGCAATCCCGCTTTCCTGCTTCATAGCACGGGACACTGGCCGGCGCATTCGGAAATAGATGCTTCTATTATTTATGCGGATTATTATTATATCGAAGCGTTGCTTCGTCTGAAACGCCTGCAGGAAGGGAAAGGAGTGCTGGGATAGAAATAAAGATGCTCTGCGAAGACCGGTCATTCGCAGAGCATTTTATTTACTGGTTAGGGTTTAGGTTATTTATTTCTTTACCTTGATGATGTCATAATTCAGATCGCTGACAGCTTCCTGCAAACTATCGTTTACCAGACGCAGGGTAGTGTCATTGACGATTACGAAGTACATTGGAGCTTCGCCGTCATTCGGAGTCAGCTTAACGGCCTTGGTAGGTTTTTTGTTCACTACTTTTTGGACAGTCTGTTGTTTTCCTTTCGAAGAGAAGGTTTTGTTCTTACCCTGACCTTCTGCATCGAGGTAAGTCATATCCAGTGTATACGTGGTATCTACACCATCAGTTGCAGCATTCAGTGTCAATACGTAGTCGATACCCGGGCCGTCGGCTGCAGGAAGTGTTCCTTCATAAACTTCGGTCACTTCTGTGATCGGAGCCATTTCTATGGAAAGACTGTCTGCTTCTGCCTCTGCGGCTTTGTTGGCTTTTGATTGGCAAGATGCCAAAGCAGCTACGACTGCTGCTAACATAATTACTTTTTTCATCGTTAAGTGCTTTAAGTTAATATAAATATAGTGAGCTAATATTGCTCGGGTTATTATTTTCTTTATGCTTCTTCGTCCCGTTTGATGACCAGCAGTTTGTCTACTCGTCCACGGTCCATGTCCACCACTTCGAACTGCAGGTTCTTGTAGGTGAAGATATCTCCGGCTTTCGGGATACCGCCCAACAGGAACATTGCCAATCCTCCGAGGGTAGTGAAGTCTTCGTCTTCCAGATCTTCATAAGATAAGATTCCCATCTCTTCCATAAAGTCCTTGATGTTCATCGAGGCTTCTACGAGCATCGAACCATCCTGCCTTCTGACGATATCTTCTTCTTCCATTTCATCCTCTTCAAGGATGTCTCCGAAGATACTTTCGGTCAAGTCGTGCAGGGTGATGATACCCTCTGTACTACCATACTCGTTAACAACAACTCCGAACTTGTTTTTGTTCTTCTTGAATAGCTCTAATATTTTATTTGCATATAAACTTTCCGGAATAAACAGTGGCGGACGGGCTATTTCACGCAGGTTGAACTCCTTTTTGTTGCCTACCATCAGAATAATATCTTTTACGGATACCACACCGATAATCTCATCTTTTCGCTCGTCTACCAACAGATATTTGCTGTAGTGTTCCTCTTCGATGGTCTTCATCACCTTGTCTTTCGTATCGTCGGGATGGAAGATGACAAGATCTCTGCGATGCGTCATCAGTTCGTTGGCGCGTTTGTCCGAGAAGCGGAATACGTCACGCAGCATTTCCGTTTCTTCTTTGTCGATCACTCCCTGTTCCGAACTTTGGTGGAGAATCATCTTGATTTCTTCCTGTGTCATCGGGCGTTCTTCATTCTTCACGCCGATGATTCTGTTCAGCAGACGAGTGGAGATACTAAGCAGCCAGACGAACGGGTAGGAAACTTTCGTCAATAAAATCATAATCGGACTGAACAGAGTCGCGTACCGTTCCGGATTGCTGAGGGCAATGGATTTGGGTACCAGCTCGCCGATGATCAGAGAGAGGTAGGTGATGATTACTACTGTGGTAATCATTGCCAGATTGCGGGCATAGGCTTCTGCTCCCGGTATGAGAGAGAAGAACGGAACAAGATCGTCTGCGATGGCAACCCCACCATAGGCACCGGATACGATACCGATAAGGGTGATGCCGATTTGGATAGTGGACAAGAACTTTTCCGGTTCTTCCAATTGTTTCAGTACTCCACGTGCAGATTTATTGCCTTTTCCGGCGAGAGTTTCAAGACGTGCTTTGCTGGAAGATACCAGCGCAATTTCGTACATGGCAAAGATGCCATTCAGTACAAGTAAGAAAAGTATAATAAGAAATTCCATAAATGGATTAAAATGATTATTGCTTCGAAATTACATGAAATCACGACATCATGCAAATATGTGCTGCATATTAATGATTTTTTAATAAACAATTGGTGCGGAATAGTAATGTATGCTTTGAAATGAAGGGTGTTTAATAAGCAAAGAACATATTCCGGGATTGCAAAGTAAATGCTCCCGGAATATGTTCTTTAGTTATTTCTGATCTTGAGTCTTTCTTATTGTTTGTATTTATCAGCCAGTTCTTTAGCACGGGCTACACGTTTGGCTGTGTCGGGGTGTGAAGAAAACATTCTCTGCATGTAGGAAGATGCGGGAGCTCCGTTGGACAATTCGAGAAGTTTATTCAGTGATTTGTACATGCCATAAGGGTCGATGTTGTTTTTTACGCAGAACTCTACCCCATAGGCATCGGCTTCGTACTCTTGTTTTTGTGAGTATTGCGCACCGGCAAGTGCTTCTGCCATTGCTCCCAGTTCAGAGTCGGTCAGTTTGGCGACTTGGCTGCTGGCTGCTCCTGCTGCATTCTTTACTGCCGAGCGGAGATAGGCATTCTTCATGGCATCTTTAGAATCGGTATGGATAACGTGTCCGATTTCATGACCGATGACTGCCATTACTTCCTCGTCGTTCATGACGTCCATCAGTCCGGCACAGATACGTACACTGCCGTCGCCGCAGGCGAAAGCGTTTACGTCCACTACTTCATACACGCCAAAGTTTACTTTCATGCCATCCACTTCTTTGATGTTGCCGGTCAGTCTTTCCAGACGTTTTCCGTATTCGCTGTCCGGTTTGGTCAGTGGATTATGCTTGTCCATCCATTCCATGTATTCTTTGCTCATGGCAGCGATGTCGGCATCCGATAAGGTGATTGCCTGCACGGCATCCTTGCCTGCCTGAAGAGCTTTTCCTACATTGAATTTTTTTCCGAATTGTGCCGAAGCGTTGAAACAACTCATGCCCAGAAAGAACAGGGCCACTAATGCAATTTGTTTTTTCATCATAGTGAATTTTAGTTCGTTATTATTATAATAGTGTTAGTATTCGAATGTGATTCCTAAAGTCGGCAGCAGTGTACCGCTTTCCTGTTTGACGGACTTCATGACATACCGTTGCCCGGCTATGGGTGCGTCCGGATTCTTAATTACCCCTGTGCTCATCAATACATCCGCCTGTTTCAGTTTGCTGCCTGCAATATTCTGCAAATCGATATAGAAGCCCAGCATACAGCGTTTCAGGTAAAATGTTTTATCTATGCGTATATCTACCTGAGTAAAGGCCGGAAGCCGTTCTTCGTTATATCGGGTATAGTCGTAATACGGTTTTCCCTGAGCGTTCCAGGCTGTTACCAGAGAGGACTTGTCGGCATCATAAGGAGTGTAGGGAGCACCGCCTATGCAGCTGACTTTCATCCCGACGCTCCAATGTCGGGGGAGGTTATAAGTACCCCGTAAGTTGAAGATGAAGCGGTTGTCCCATGCGGAGGCGATATATTCGCTTTCTTTATTGTTACGGTATTCGCTTTTAAAGAGCGTGAAGGAGGAGGCCAGATTCAGCTTCTTGGCAATCAGCCATTTGAGGAGAAGCTCTGCGCCGTATGAGCGTCCCTGTGCGGTGGAAGTCAGCAGTTCGTTGCCTATCACTCCGTAATCGTTTCCTTTGCAGGTCAGCGGAATGCCGTCGGCTACGGAAAGGGGGATTTTGTCGTAGTCTTTGTAGAACCCTTCGAGGGATACTTCGAAGGTATCGCCTTTTCGCCAGTTGATGCCTATGCTTCCCTGACTGACTTGCATATAGCGGAGCGCATATTTGTTGGCATAGAGTCCGTTATTGTTTTTAAAGCCGAGAGCGGTGTAGGGAGGCAGCTGGTAGTAAAGTCCCGCATTTCCGCTTAGCGACCAGTGTTCCGTCAGTTGATAGGAAAGCGACAGGCGGGGAGAGAGCTGATCGGTCATATCTTTCATGGCTGCCGAGTAATTATTGGCATCGGCACGCAGACCGAGCGAAGCCGTAAAGCGTTCGTCTATCGAAGTATAGTTGATCGTACCGAAAAGTCCCCAGCGCATGATGTCCAGATAGGTGTGATAGTCAAATGTCTGCGCATGGTCGGTGTACACCTTTTGGAAAGTGGTATTGCTATATTGGCTATAGTCCAGATTGGCTCCGACAGTCACTTTCCAGTTGCGGAAAGAAGAACTGTTTTCCAGACGGAACTGAGTGTTCTGCTCCGTAGAACGGAGACGGAGCGTGAGGTTATCCGGATTACTTTCGTCGTTCTGCCGGTATTTGGTGTTCCGGTTGTTCAGATAACTGTGGCTGGCGATGACCGACTGTACGTGTGCGCCTGCATAATGCCGGTATACAGCGCCAAGTGTGAATGTCTCTTGCTGAATCTTGGGCAGGTAACTGAGTATATATTCATTATCTTCATCGTCGGCTTTGGTGTTTAACTTCATTTTGTCAATGCCGCCCAGTCCCAGTACGGTCAATTCGTTTTGTGCGTCGAACCTTGTTTTCAGTTTAAACTGTGCATCCGTAAAGGTGGGCAGGAAGGGCAGACCGAGCATGTCAAACAGGAACTGCAGATAGGACTGGCGGACGGAAACCAGATAGGAAGTCTTTTTACCCAGATGTCCGTTGGAAGCCAAAGATACTTCGGAAGCTCCGAGAGTGGCTTTCACGGAATTGCGTTCCATGTCTCCGTCACGCAATTTGAAGTCGAGCACAGAGCTGAGCGCATTTCCTTTATCCGTCGGAAAAGCTCCGGTATAGAAGTTCACTTCACGTATCAGATCGGCATTGAGAATACCTACCGGACCGCCCGATGCTCCTTGTGTACTGAAATGGTTGATATTGGGAATCTCTACTCCGTCCAGGTAAAAGCGGTTTTCGGAAGGTGATCCGCCGCGTACAATCAGGTCGTTGCGGTATCCTATCGGCGAAAAGGCGACTCCCGGATAAGACTGTACGATACGTGAAATATCCCGATTGGCCCCCGGACTCTTTTCTATCTCCTGCAATCCGATGATACGCAGGCTGACCGGACTTTCAATGTCGCGGCGAAAGGGGGAGGCGGTAATGGTTACTCCTTCAAGCTCCGTCTGGTTCTCTTCCATTTCTATCTGTATGTGCAGATCTCTGGTCGATAGAATATATTCGGGGGTAGTGACGGTTTTGTATCCGATGGCTGATGCTTGCAGGCGGTAGATGCCGGGAGGAACCTGTTCTATCGAAAACTTTCCTTCCGCATTCGTCACTCCTCCTTTGTTTAGTCCGACAATCATTACATTGATAAATTCCAGAGGCTGGCGGCTGGATTTGTCAATGACTGTACCTTTCACTTGATGGACAGGCTGTGCCCATAGGAAGGAGATTGTTATATGGCAAAGTAGCAGAACTGACAGGAGTCTTTTCATGTTATTGCAGTTTAGTAACTGCAAAGTTAATGGAAAATAGTTTCACATTTCATTTTTATATTCTATTTTTGCGGGAACAATCAAATTAGGTTGAATATGAAAACCGTAAAACTGATAACCTGTAATGACGCAATGGAGGCACACATCCTGCAGGGAGCGTTAGAGAATGAAGGTATTGAATCTGTTCTGCACAATGAGAACTTCTCGTTTCTGTATAGAAGTTATGTGAGCAGTATCGCAGGAGTGGATATCTTGGTGGTAGATGAAGATTATGACAAAGCTGTCCGGGTGCTGAAACAGAATCAGAGCTGGCCCGAAGAACTGACTCTCTGCCCGTGTTGTGGATCATCTGACATTAAACTGGTGTTGAGAAAAGGAAAGAAACTGCGTGCGATAGGTGCGGCTGTGCTTTCTATGCTGGCTGCGGCGCCTCCGGGAAGCAACCACTGGGAATATACCTGCAAACAGTGTCATAAGACTTTTGATAAGCCTGTTTCTGAATTTCAGCCTTCGGAAGACGACGAAGAATGATCTGACTAAACATATTTATAAACACAATGAAAAAGAAAAAACTTCTATTAATTGCTCTTTTGTTAATTTGGCTGGCACCTTCTTTTGCAGCCAAGGTAGATACTTTATTAGTGAAAAGCCCTTCCATGAATAAGGAAATAAAGGTGGTGGTAGTAACTCCTGATGCAGCCCTGGGAAAGAAAGCTGTATCATGTCCTGCTGTGTACCTGTTGCATGGCTTTGGCGGTCATGCCAAGACATGGATTGAAATCAAGCCCAATCTGCCTCAGATAGCGGATGAGAAAGGCATCATTTTTGTTTGTCCGGACGGAAGTACCAGCTGGTACTGGGATAGTCCGAAAGATCCGTCTTTCCGGTATGAAACGTTTGTTTCATCGGAACTGGTGAAGTACATAGACGGACATTACAAGACAATCGCCGACCGTAAAGGACGTGCCATTACAGGGTTGAGTATGGGTGGACATGGCGGCTTGTGGACGGCCATTCGTCATAAAGATACTTTTGGCGCTTGTGGAAGTACAAGTGGCGGTGTGGATATTCGCCCGTTCCCGAAGAACTGGGATATGGCAAAACGTTTGGGAGACTATGAATCTAACAAGGAAATATGGGATACACATACTGTTATCAACCAGATTGATAAAATACAGAATGGAGATCTGGCGATTATCTTTGATTGTGGCGAAGCAGACTTTTTCATTCAGGTGAATAAGGATTTGCACAACCGCTTGTTGGAAAAGAAAATCGACCATGACTTTATCACTCGTCCCGGAGGGCATACCGGAGAGTATTGGAATAACTCTATCGATTATCAGATTTTGTTCTTTGATAAGTTCTTCAAGAAATAAAACCGGAAAAGCTTGACTTTAGCATCCGGATGTCGTATCTTTGGATGCATAATCATATAGTAGATTGAAATTAAACTACGATAGAAGGAGGAAGTGAGAACTTTCTCCTTTTTTTGTGTTTAGTCGGGCGGAAAAATGACTTTACCTCGGCTTTTGGTTGACTTTTACCTGCTTTCTGATGAAAATTAGATGCTTTGTCAAGCAAGATTAGATGCTTTGTCAGGTGAAAACCGATGCTTTGTTAAGTGAAAACCGATGCTTTGTTACGGCAAATGCGCCTTTCGTTCACGAAAAAGGGAACCGTGAGTTAAGAATCTGTAATTCTGCTCTTGACAAAAACGGGGTTATTCGATGGAAATATTGATGGTACGGTTTATATAATTCATGCTTTTACCGTTACCATATTTAGTCTGGATATGTAAGCCGGTAGGTTTGTTCTTCTTGTCAAAGCTATATGAATATTCGGTTCTTTCAGTGTAGGTATCACCCGTCTGGTCGGGATAGGAAGCAACGGTGAGATGCTGTGTCGGTTTGCCCAGTATCCCTGCAAACATCGCTTCACGATGAAAGGAGAGAGGATAAGTATCTGCCAGTACCGGACAGGGCAGGCGATAATAATTAATATCCTTTCCGGGTTCATAATGGGTTTGCAGCTCTCCGTATCCGGTGAATGATTCGTTGGTCAGCGAAGGACAAGTTGCAGAGACCAGGTCTCCTTGCTCGTATTTCAGTGAAAGGGTTTGTGTAGTGGCTGCTTCGCTGCTTCCTTCTTTGGGCAGGGTTTCCTTTACCAGTGTCAGATAACCGTCTGTATAGGAAAAGGTATATTCTCTCTTCTGACCGAACGAAGTGTATTCACACTGTGTAGCGTATCCTTGTTCGTTTAAAGTATATTTGCGTTGGATGCCCGTTTCGTCGGTAAGGGTGACACTGCCTCTGTTATTCTCGTATCGAACTGCTATCGGGTTAGTGATGGTTTCCGTCAGGTCGGCAATAGAAACCTCCTGTGAATATATATAATCCGTCAGCCAATTCTCTTGATAAGAGAACTCTTCTCTTTTCGTAACGTCAGATACTCCTATTCCGTCAGACTTGCAGAATTCAGTTAACAGCATTCTGCTCATTGCAGGAGTCGGGATTTCAATTTCTGTCCATGACTTTTCTTCATCATCCGAGCAACCGAATATGACTGTCATCATGCAGACTAAGAGGAGTATCTTTCTCATTACCGCTTATTTAATCCGTAATCCTCCGGCAAACCGTCTGCTGGCAGGACTACTGACATTCTTTTCTATCTTGAAGCTCTTCGTGCTTGGAGTTTCTTCTTCTTTATCTTCGTCTTTCGGCGGATAAGTTCCTTCCAGCGTCTGAATGGCTATGCTTAGCATTCTTTCTTCTGGATTACCGAAAGGAAGAAACTGACTGTAGTTGGTCGTTCCGTCAATGGACGTTTCACTTATCTTGAATTGATCGCTCGGGGTAAGAATGAATGGTTCTTCGCCTGCGACGTGATCTGAATTGTAGACGGTACATACCACAGGATTGACAGACCAGCGGTAAGTCTCATTGATGAACTGTTCGGTGGCTACAGTTTGTCCTTTACTTGCGCTGCCCATCACAATGATGTTAGGATACTGGTCTTCTTTGTATAGGCTGGTCAGCAGCATTTCCGCTGCTCCGGCTGTTGTGCCGCTGGTAATCACTATCAATACGTTCTGGTTCAGGTTGGTACCGGTTTTCAATACTTCCTGATCAAAATCGATGGTAGTGCTCTTGTCTATGTTTTTGTCATTGTACTCCAGGTAAGCCATAGGGGTCCCCATTCTTGTGCTCGGAACGAGGATGGTAGCTAATAACTGAACACAATCCAGAGATCCTCCCGCATTGTAGCGAAGGTCGAGTATGGTGGCCTTTACATTGGCTTCTTTAAATTTGGTAGAGACTTCGCGTAGTTTGTCGTTGTACTTTTCCGGATCGGCGCTAGTGCCGGCAGTGAAACTGTTGTACATCAGATAGCCTACTTTGGTACCATCATTTAAGGTCAGAATTTCGTATTTATGTACCGGCTGGTCTTCGATAGACTGGGCTGCTCCCAAATCCAGCGTAATGCCGTTCGGTACTACTTTGTATACCATTACCGGTTCTTCCGGAACTTCTTCTCCTTCTTCGGGCTCTACTTCAACTTCCTTCCATATCCCCATAGAAAGCTCTCTCGCTATCGTGCCTTGCAGCAGTTGTGTTTCATACTTCTTACTGATGTAGGAAGTATCTACTTTCATAATCCAGTCGCCACGTTGAAGACCGGCTTTTGCTGCGGGCGATTCGGGGATAACATAGGTAATCAGGGCGTTGTATGCTGTATCGTTATCCTGACTTTTTACAAGTGAATAGTCGAATCCATAGGTTGGCAATGGAGCTTCCATCACAGAGTCTACAAAAGAATAGCTGTCTTGGTCCCATTTCGCTTTGGATAAAAAGGAGGCGGGGTCCAGAAATAGATTAACGTCATTGTAGGAAGGCATATTCTGATACCACAGATAGTTCTCTTGCATAATGTCATACATCCAGCTATCCAGTTCGGTCAGGTGGGCATATTCCGGCCAGCGGTCTACACCACAAGAAAAGAAACTGCTGACAGATACGACGATCAGAGCAGGTATGAGTAGTATTTTACGTAAATTCGTCATCATAAAAAGCTTTTCAGTGTGCAAATGTAGGAAATACTTTGCTTATCTACCACATTTATGGTATAAAAATGCCTTCAATATGTGATAGGCTGTTAGCAAATCCCGCCTTATCTTTGCAACATCGGAAATGAATGACAGGTATTAATATAATATAGAGAGAGAATAAAGAGAATAATTAGAATCCGAAGAGAGTGATATAGAGTTAATGATTTTTGGATGGACCACAACCTGACTTTGACAAAGATTTGATGAAACAGATTTGCCTGTGTGCTAATTTGTCGATGATTATGATCATAATACATTGGCATATTAGCACTTCTTTGGTATTAAATGAATAATTATGATGAATATAGCTGCATTATTATCCGGAGGTGTCGATAGCTCTGTCGTCGTTCACCTTCTTTGTGAGCAAGGATACCGTCCGACTCTTTTCTATATCAAGATAGGTATGGATGGAGCGGAGTATATGGATTGCTCGGCTGAAGAAGATATTGAAATGTCTGCCGCCATTGCCCGTAAGTATGGCTTGTCGCTGGAAGTGGTTGATTTGCATAAGGAGTACTGGGAGAACGTGGCTGCTTATGCGATTGATAAAATCAGAAAAGGACTGACGCCGAACCCGGACGTGATGTGCAACAAACTCATCAAGTTCGGTTGTTTTGAGCAGCGTGTCGGAAAGGATTTCGATTTTACAGCGACAGGGCATTATGCCACTACCATCCAGCGGGACGGTAAGACTTGGCTGGGGACAGCTAAAGACCCTGTTAAAGACCAGACAGATTTCCTTGCACAGATAGACTATCTGCAAGTATCCAAACTGATGTTTCCTGTTGGCGGGCTGATGAAGCAGGAAGTACGCGAGATTGCACGCAATGCAGGACTGCCCAGTGCCCGGAGAAAGGATAGTCAGGGGATTTGCTTTTTGGGGAAGATTAACTATAATGATTTCGTGCGTCGCTTTTTGGGAGAACAGGAAGGGGCGATTATAGAACTGGAGACCGGAAAGAGAGTGGGCACACATCGCGGCTACTGGTTTCATACGATTGGGCAGCGGAAAGGTCTTGGACTGAGTGGCGGTCCCTGGTTTGTGATAAAGAAGGATGTGCAGGAAAATATCATCTATGTCTCTCATGGATATGGAGTAGAGACGCAGTTTGGGCATGAATTCCGGATCAATGATTTCCACTTTATTACGGATAATCCGTGGAAAGATGCGGGAAAGGAGGTTGATATTACGTTCAAGATTCGTCACACTCCCGAATTTACAAGGGGAAGGCTGATTCAGGAAGAGGGCAATCGGTTCCGTATCTTGTCTTCCGAGAAGTTACAGGGCATTGCGCCCGGTCAGTTCGGGGTCGTTTATGATCAGGAAGCGGGAGTTTGTGTGGGAAGTGGTGAGATTGTCCGTTAGCAGCTTTCCGCTGGGATCGATCTTTAGCCGGCTGTCTCAAATATAATATTCCGCCAAGTCGACAATCCCTGCACGCATCGCATACTTGGTAGCCTCGTGCACATTGTTGACTCCCAGCTTCCGGAAGATATTCTTTCGGTGGCTGTTTATCGTATGGAAACTGAGATTCTTTTCTGCGGCTATTTCTTTGGTCGTCTTTCCCAATGCGATCTCTTTGAGGATGTTTTTCTCTGTTTGTGTCAGCAGATGATCTTCTGTGGTGGCAGGGGATGGGGCAGAAGTGACCGATCCCGAAAGCAGCAGATTGCTGACATGATTGCAGATATACCGCTGTTTGCGTGAAGCGCATTGCAGGGCGGTCATGATCTCTTCTTTCGAATTGTCCTTCATGACTACTCCGAAAGCCATACTGCTGAACAATACCTGCCGGAGAAAAGGAATGCTCAACTCATCGGAAAACAGAATCCAGTCGGCTTCTTTGAATCGCTCCTGCAAGACAATCAGTTCGTCTGCTCCGGCGAAATCAAATAAAGTATAATCCAGAATAACCACCGCTTGCGGATACAGACGCAGTTGCTGAATCAGCTCAGCCTTGTTGTCGGCTTCTAAAAGAACAGATACATCCTTTTGGCGGCTTAGCAGAAACATCATTCCTGCTTTACTGATATCCTGGTTGTCTGCGATGATATATTCCCTCATAAGAATTGATAAATTAAAAACTCCGCTACAAATGTACGCATTTTGCGCGATTTGTAGCGGAGTTGCTATCATATTCTTCTGTTCGGATTACCAAGCGCGTCCTTTGAAGATGTTGGATTGATCCAGTGGGACGATGTTACCGTTCAATGTCAGGTTGTTGTTATTGAAGTTCGGGCTGATTGATACCGAAGCATTGTTGTTACCGCTGCTCATGTTGATAAATACCTGAGCTGAGATACCGATACCCTGTACACTGAATGAGCAGTTTACATTTCCTTTCTTATCGATGTTCATCTTCATGTCCGAAGAGTTACCGTCTACAGTCACACCGCCGATACCGTTAGGGCCGGGATAAGGAGTGTTGAAAGCTGTCTGTACAGTGGCTCTGTTTCCGTTCATCAGGACGAAGTTAGTGTTGGAAGTCACGAAAGAACTCATACCGTTACGGAAGATTACCTGATTGGCTTCCAGAACAAACTGTTTGTTTTTCAAAGCCTGAACAGCCTGCTGGTAAGCTGCCATGTCCTGTACTTGTTCTTCTGCGCGAAGTTTTGCTCTTTCTGCGTCTCTTTCTGCTTTTCTGTCTGCGCGGCGGGTGGCTGCGTTACTTTCCTGTGCATACATCATTGTGCTCGCACTTACTAAAACTAATGCTAATAATGCAATAAACTTTTTCATAACTTTTTTTTGTTTAGGTTTAATACGTTGTTCGTTTATTGCAAAAACAAAGTGTATGCCAGATTGTTCACGAGCGTTTTACAATTTTATATCCGATGGCTGCCACGGCAATACTCATTAAAGGACTGATAATGTTGAAAAAGCAATAGGGGAGGTACACCAGCGTAGGCACGCTCAGAATAGTGGCTTGCGTCATCCCGCAGGTATTCCACGGAATCAGTACGGATGTAACGGTTACTGAATCTTCCGTAGTTCGGCTCAACAGGCAACTTTCGTAACCTTTTTTAGCATAAATATCGCGAAACATATTCCCGGTCAGGATAATGCTGATATATTGATCGGCAGTTGCCAGGTTGAGGAAAAGCCCGGAACAAACCGTAGCCGATACCACGCTGACTGTTTTCTTCATAAAGCGGACAAAGAGCGAGGTGATGCTTCCCAGCATACCGCTGGCAGTCATAGCTCCGCCGAAACACATCGCGCATAAAATCAGCCAGATTGTATTCATCATGCCCGACATACCCCGAGTGGCAACTAACTCTGTCAAAACGGCATTATCCGTCTGCAAACTTGTCTTTCCGTAGATTGTCATCATCAGTCCTTTGAACAGCGAATCGAAGTTGGAAAGAGCCGCTCCGGATATTTCCCGCAGCAAATCCGGCTGGAAGATCAGGGCAAAGATGCCGGCCAACAGCGTCGATAGAAACAGTGTGATGATAGACGGGATTTTTCGTGCAATCAGGATACCTGTGACTACGGGAACAATCAATAGCCACGGAGTAATATGGAACTTCTCATTTAAGGCGGCTCCAACCTCTGCAATGTGCTGTGTATTGCTGGCATCATGAGAGAATCCGGCTACCGTGAAGATAATCAGTGTAATAATCAGCGAAGGTACAGTCGTTATCATCATGTAACGGATATGACGGAAAAGCGGAGTATCCGTTACAGATGCCGCCAATATGGTTGTTTCTGATAGGGGAGAGACTTTGTCTCCGAAATATGCGCCGGAGATGATGGCTCCTGCAATCCATCCTTCTTCGAATCCTTGTGCCTTACCGATACCCATCAATGCGATACCTATGGTAGCGATTGTAGTCCAGGAACTTCCGGTCATAACCGAGATGAGAACGCAAATGATACAGGTCGAGGCGAGGAAAAAGCTGGGATGGATAATCTGCATACCATAGTAAATCAGGGTAGGTACGACTCCGCTAATCATCCATACACCACTTAGTGCGCCGATAATCAGCAAAATGATGATGGCTGTTGTTACTCCTGCCACGTTATTCGTAATTGCTAATTCATAGTCTTTCCAGGGGATTTTGTAGATAGCCATGCCGATGAGAATACAAACGGCTGTGGTAGTAAGCAACGATACTTGACTTCCACCGCTCAGGGCATCACTGCCGAATACACGAATTGTAGCAAATAATAAGGTCACCAGTACAAGGATCGGTAATAGTGATACGAGGGGAGATGGGGCTTTCTTCATTCTAATTTCTTTCTGTCTATAACGCTTTATTGTTCAAGTTTAGGCTCTATTGATTTTGATCGCGCAAAGATACAATAAAAAGACAGAAATCTTTTCCCCCTGTGAAACAGTGCAATAAAATTTATTATAAGTTTATATTTTATTGGAATATAGATACGTTGAATTTACGTAAACGTTGTTTTGCGTTTTATCCACCAATAACGGATAAAAAGTACTCCGGTCAGAATCAAGGCGATCGATAGACCGGTGTAAAAGACTGAAATGAAACTTTCGGGCAAAAGGTGAAAGCTACGAATCGTAATCCCCAGAGAGATCATGAATATCATGACGATCCAGCTTTTTACGTCGAAAAAGGAGAAAGGGCAGTTCTTCGCTTCTTTCTTCTCTTCTATCCGGCGTGTATGCTTGTAATAAAGCCTTTTGAAGATCAATACGAAGAAAAGCAGAAAGACGACTGTTGCTTCTCCTATCTTGAACATCCAGTCTTCAGAGTTATTTAACCAAGTGACAATGCCTATTCGCAAAATATTGGCACCGGCAATAATCCAGACGGTGCCTGCTGTGATAAGTAAGATTTCTTTGTTAACTCCGTATTTCATTTCTCCTTTTTCTTGTATTAAACGGTTTACTCATCCGTTTTGTTGACTCATTTTCTCGATAAAGTCGTAATTAGTAAAGAAATGCAGGTTAAGGTCGCTCCAATTCCAACGACACCGTGCCAACCATACAGTTGCCAGAAGGTACCTGCAAGGAATGTCCCCAACGAACCGCCGACAAAGTAGGTAGTCATGAAAATTGTATTAATGCGATTGGAAGCACGCGGACAAAGTTCGAAAATACTGGTCTGGTTGCTGAGCTGGATGCATTGCATTCCTATATCGATGATGATAATCCCCAGAATGATACCTATATATGTATTCTCCCCGACAGAAAGCAATAACCATGCGAAGAGGATCAGTCCACAACCGATAAAGTTGAAACGGCGGACGCCTACTCTTTTCACGTATCTTCCCACAAAAGAGGCAGTCAAAGCTCCGGCTACTCCGCAAAGTCCCAGCAAACCGATGATATCGCTATTGGCATGGAAGGGGGCTTGTCCCATCTTGAAAGCCAGACAGGACCACATGGCAAGAAGAGAACCGAAATTTAACGCTGCACGGATAGAATAAATGCGCAGCTGCGGAAATTCTTTCACCAGAGCCAGCAGAGATTTCATCAAGTCACCGTACTTTCCCCGAAAGTTGGTCTGAATGTCGGGAAGGACTTTCAGTACGACAATCGCACAGACAAACATCATGGCTGCGGCAATGTAGTACATTTCGCGCCATCCGAACAGTTCGCCCACGAATCCGCTGACGACACGTGAAGCCAGAATCCCGGTCAGCAATCCCGACAATACAATTCCTACGTTTCTGCCTTTATTTTCCGGGCGGGAAAACTGGGCGGCTATGGGAATGAATATCTGCGGAATCATGGAGCAGGCTCCGGTGAAGAACGAGGCTATAAGTATCAGATAAATGTTATGTGCCAGGGCAATCGTCAGTAAAGAGAATATCAGAACGAGGAAGTTGACGAGAATGATCTTTTTCCGCTGATACAAATCGCCTAGCGGAGTGATAAACAATAGTCCTGCCGCATAACCTATCTGGGTGACCATAGCGATCAGATTGGTTCGGAACTCCGATATGCCAAGTTCTTGGCGTATCATGTTTAGCAGAGGCTGGATATAATAGATGTTGGCTACGGAGACTCCTGCCACGATGGCTAACGTCCACAGGATGGATGCCGGCAAACCTCCGTTTTCTTTTAATGACTGTTTCATGTCGCAAAGATAATGAATATCACTCAACAAAGAAAGTAGTGGAAACTGTATTTCCTTCACCGTCTACTGCTGTAAGCGAATGTTTGCCGGGGAGCGGTTGCAGAGAGATTTTATGAAAGTCTTGTGTCTGAGCCTGATAAGTATCGTCCAGATGCCAGAAGACAGTAGCATTCGGATTGCTGTGAGCCAACTCTACGGTTACAAAACCTTTACTGCCGTCCAGTTGTTTGGCCAACTGGATACGGGCATTCATCGGAGGATAAATAAACTGCATCGGCTGGAAGGTATCTTCTCCGCATCCTGCTTTGAAAGGCGGGAGCGGTTTATATTCAGGGTGATGCTGTTTGTAGTACCATTCCCATACGGGCGGGAGAGTAAACCATGACTTCCGGAGGGTAGGTTCCATGTTTGCACAGTTCTCATAAATACGATGACTTTCGTCTGCTGACAAGGTGACGGGATGGTGGTATGGGCATGCCTCTGTCCGCAGTCCGGCAGGCAGAACGAGGAGGGTATCTGTCTCTTCACAGAACCGCCCTTTCAGATGTCCGGATTGCTTGCATATTTCTGCATCGACAAAGACCCCGTTCGGGCGTTCGAACCACGACGAGGCAGGAAGCAGGTTGAATATGTCAAACAGAACGGGGCCTGCTGTCTGGGCGCCGACCAGTCCCGGTTTTCCTTCACCGGTTGCATTTCCTGCCCATACGCCCACGGCATATCTCGGAGTGACGCCTACTGCCCAGGCATCCCGGAATCCGTAACTTGTCCCGGTTTTCCATGCGATCGTCTGCATGGAGGGAATTGATTTCCAGTCAATCTCTTCGGGACGGTTGACCTCTTTCAAGGCATCGAACGTCTGCCATACGGCGCCGGGTTCGAAGAGGTCTGCGGCTGATTCTTCCATGGGCGTGCTTGGGAGTAACAAACTACAGGAAGTTTGCGGAAGTCGGAGCAAACTGCGGCCCATATGCGCATATGCATTGGTTACATCCCACAGTGTAGCTTCTGCTCCTCCCAGAATGAGCGATAGTCCGTAGTGGGAAGAGGGGCGGTTGATTGTTTTCAGCCCGATCTGTTGCAGGAAGTGGTGAAACTTGGGTACTCCATATCTTTGCAGCATTGTTACGGCGGGAATGTTCAATGAGCGTGCCAGTGCTTCCGAGGCAGGAACGGCCCCTTCGAACTGCATGCTGAAATTTTGTGGAGTAAATCCGTTTATATTAATAGGTACGTCCGGCAACAGCATGTGGGGGAGCAGGTTGCCTTCTTCCAGCATGGCATAATATAAAAAAGGCTTAAGGATACTTCCCGTACTTCTGGGAGCTTGTATGACGTCCACCTGGTTTCCTCCTTGTTTCCGGTTGAAATGTACGTTTCCGCAATAAGCTACCACTTGATTGGCAGGAATGTCGATGACCAGAATGGCAAGATTACGGATATCGCTCCGTCCGAATTCATTGCTCCACCGTTCGGCAAGATCTTCTATCTGAATCTGAATGCCTCTGTTGATGGTAGATATTGAATATTCGCCGTTTCTTTCCTGATAGAACCGGCTTACCAGATAAGGCGCGATTTGCGGGAGCGGATGAGGCTCGTCGGGAAGCGGCTCGCTGATGGCCAGTTCGTAGGTAGATGAGTCGATGACCTTTTTATCTAAAAGCTGTTTCAGTAAGCGGTTTCGTTTACTGAGCAACGTTTTCCTTCCTTTGGCTAAATGAATCATTGCGGGAGCATTAGGCAGCACGGCAAGCATGGCAGATTCAGCCCATGACAGATCATCGGCAGAATGGCCGAAATAGCGCCAGGCAGCCGCATCCAGTCCTACCACATTTCCTCCGAAAGGAGCATGCGATATATACATCGACAAGATTTCTTCTTTGGAAGCCCTGAATTCCAGGCGGGTAGCCCAAGTCATTTCAATCAGTTTTTCTTCGAAAGTGCGTGGCTTGTTGCGTGCCAACCGTATTGTCTGCATTGTCAGAGTGCTTCCTCCGCTCACAATGCGCCTGTTCTTTATATTCTGATAGAAGGCTCTTCCGATGGCCAGCGGATTGACTCCCCAGTGATGATAGAAGTGTCTGTCTTCGAAAGCGACAAGACATTGTCTGATCTTTTCCGGTGTAGCCTTTCGGGGAGGAAATCTCCATTGACCGTCCGTAGCGATGCGGGCACCCAGCAGTTCCTCGTTCCGGTCGGTTACTACTGTAGAATAGGGGACGTGGAATAGTTGCCGGGGCAGACAAAAGATATATCCTGCCACCAGAAAAGTAAGAATGCCCAATACTACTTTTCTGGTGACGGATAGTTGTTTGAAGAAATTCAATATCTTAACTCCCATGCACTGAATCTGTATCTGTCATCGGCTGACAGTTGTTCTTCCTGCTTTGGTCCGTGCCTGCACCGCTGCATCGTACATTGCTTCGCACTGAATAGCCGGGAGGACAAAGTTGCCCGCATATGTTGCCTGCAATCTTACGGTAAATGTTTTCGATTCTCCGCGACGTAAGTCGAAATAGGTCAATACACGGTCGTCACGAATATCTTTGTAAGTATACTTGCCGGCAGAACTGGCCGAAGGGTTTGTGGCGTCGGACGATGCTGCATCGGGAGTAACCATTCGTTCATTGTATATTTCCCATCCCGAAGGTATGATATGTGTTAGTGCAAGGTTACTGTAGTCGGATGTTCCGCTGATATTGGAAACGGTGACTGTTGATATGAAGTCAGTTCCCTGCCTGATATCATTTACTGATATGGGAGAACCTCCCGCATCTGCATATTTCACATCTATACGGATATTGTCGGCAATGGCCGGCAAGGTATCGTTCAATAACTGTGTACGTGTAATCAGATCGACACTAAGCGCCCCTTTTCCCTGATTCTTCACGGAAACCGTGCCTGACTTCGGAGAAGTGGCCAGTTCCTTTTCGAACACAGCTTTAGCCGATTTCACCGCAGGCTGTTGTTTTCCGTTCCATGTCCATGTGAAATCTAATGTGCCCGACAACTGTTCTGCCAGCCGTCCCATAGCCATAAGGGCAAAAGCGGTGGACTGTGTGCTGAACCAGGTCTCTTGTGACAGATTCTTCGAAACCTTTTTCGCTTGCTGTAAGGCATCTCTTTCACGTTTCATCAGAATGAGTGTTTCCAGAATCATCGCTTCGTCCCGGTCGGATGAACCATAAATGAGATTCATCGAAGAATAGGGAACGACAGTTGTTTCTGCATTGTATACCAATTCTCCGGCAGGTTTCATCTTTCCGGTCAATGCGTATGCGGCTGCCAATCTCCATTTCGCTTGTATGGACAGTCCCGGCTGTTCCTTCATTCGGTTCATGGCACCGTATTCCGGTGCGCCTGCCAATGCTAATGTGTACAGGCGGAAGGCTTGCTGCAATTCCGACTGCCATTGCTGCCAGTTGCTGGCTTCCTGTGGCATCCGCCAATTCTGGGCGGCGGCACGCTGGAAGCGTTTCCACTTATTCAATGCGTTCGAATGGACGGCATATCCCTTCTCTTGTGCCAATACGAGGAACATTCCTGTGTACGAAGAAATCCATTCGTCGGCAACGGCATTTCCCGGCCAGTAAATAAAACCTCCGTTGGGGAGCTGACGGGCATAAATCTGCCGGATGGCTTCCTGTACATTTGTTTTTATTTTCTCTGCTTCCTGCTGGTCTGTCGCTTTAAACTGGGCAACGAACAGCAGAGGCAAGGCTTTAGAGGTCAGTTGCTCTGTACAATGGTGCTGATAGTTGTACAAGAAATCAAACCTGCGGCTGATATCTACCGAAGGAATGCGGGAGACTTCCAGTTGTACGTGATTGTTTGCGGAAGATGAACCGTCCAATGAATATGAAAGTTCCGTGTCTTGTCCCGCTTCCACCCATTGGCTGTTGCGCAAAGTTACAACCGGGTTCGGATTCCGGACTTCAATTTCAATTGTTTCTTTGGTCTGCTGCCCGTTACCGCTTGCAGTCAGGCGGATGGTTGCTTTTCCGGTTTTGCTACCTGCTTTCAGTGTAAAGAAAGCGAGCTGGTCACCGGGTTCACTGAAGGTGAGTGATTGCTGGTGATTGCCTTTTATCTGTACTCCTGCGCCGGAGGCTTCGAGAGTGACGGTGACATTCTTCACTTGGTTCTCCATTGCGAAGACATTTACCGGGACGGTAATTTCTTCCTGCGTGCTAAGTACACGCGGCAAGGTGGACAATAGCATGAGCGGTGTACGTACGTATGCCGTCTTTTCGGCATTACCATAGGCACCGTCCTGTCCGGCAACTACCATTGCGCGTACCGAACCTACATACATCGGAAGTTTCAACGTATGCGTCTGTTGTTTGCCTTTGTCAAGGTAGAACGGACCGATAAATTTGACTACCGGCTTGAAACGGTTCGCTTTTGCATCCGCAGGTTTCAGTGTAGCGTCTCCGCCGGTACTGAACAGTGAGCTATAGCGACCGCTGGAAGCGCCCAATACATCGTCGTACATGTCCCACGTGCGAATTCCCAATGCTTCACGTGCATAGAAATCACTCCATGGATCAGGAGTCTTGAAGTTAGTCAAGTCCAGTAATCCGTCATCTACGATGGCAAGCGTATAAGTCATGGGCTTACCGCTTTTCTCGCTGACAGTCACGTTGAAGTCTGTCTCCGGACGCAACACTTCCGGCATTTTGATCTGCGGTTGCAGGATCGTCTGTTTGTTGGTTACAAATACCGGAACAACGCCATACATACGTATCGGCAGGTCGTTGACCGTCTGTGCGTGCGGTTGCAGCAGACTGATATGCAGGTATACATTCGGGGCCATTTCCGGAGTTACCTTGAAAGAAAGTTTGGTATCTCCCTGACTGGAAACTTCAAGCCATTCCCGTTTCAGTACTGTCGAACCATTCTCGATAGATACGAGTGCACGTCCTCCTGCCGATGCCGGGATGATGGCGGTAGCGGTTTCACCTATTTCATAAGAGTCTTTGTCCAATGAGAAGGCAAGCATCTTGATGCCGCTGGGGTCAGTCTTGTTCGAACGTCCGCGCCAGTCGGGCCAGTCTATGTAAATCGTACCTCCGGTTGCGTGTCCGCTTTCCCGGTCCTTCACGTATACCAGATAACGTCCCCAATCCGGGTAGTTTACACGGAAAGTGAATGAGGCTTTTCCGCCGTTAGTCTGCAAGTTACCACTGGCTACGGGACTGATGGAGCTGCCGTTTATATAAGTGCCGAACGATTCTTCATTGTTTTCCCACCACCAGCTCCAGCTGATACGGTAGATTTTATACTCCAGGTTGGAGCGATTTACCGGTTTGCCTTGTTCGTTGACGGTGACAATGTCGAAGACATGATCCTTGTTTGTTTCGATATATTTTCCTTTGGGCTGGTTCAGATTAATACCGACGTAAGCGTTGAACGGAGAGAACGGGACGCTTTGCGTATAAATGCTGGCATCACCTCCCGGTTCGAATACGCGGGTGATGAAGGAGGCATTCAGCATACCCGGTGCGTTGGTAGCTACCGGAAGCTTTACGGTCACTCCTGCTCTTCCTTCCGCATCCAGTGTGCCGTCAAAGATATCGGTCTTGACAGTCGTGAAGTCGGTTGCCGGATTATTGAAAATATATTGTCCGTAGTTCTTGAACTGTGTGTTTACTTTTGATAAAGACATTTCCACTTTGGCTTTCAGTTTGGAAGCGGTGGCTCCTGTGAGCCATGAGGAAGTCAGAGGCGCATATACCTCCTTGTCGGATGCTGAGAGAATGGCAGGTACTGCCAGATTGATTTTTAACCGGTTGGGCTTCACCGTTTCGATGCGCAGACTTTTGTGGAAGGCAGTTCCTCCTACTTTAACGTATGCATTCCAGAGCCCTGTCGGATCGTCCGCCCGGGTGGGTACATCGAATGTATAGAATCCGTTCGTTCCTTGTGTTGATATCATCTTGGTGTAGAACTGTCCTCTCGGATTATAGATTTCCAGCGCTACCGGGTGTTTATCCGGGATTCTCTTCTCACGGTCCTCCATGATGAAAGAGATGTGCAGGGTATCGCCCGGTCGCCATACTCCTCTTTCTCCATATATGAATCCTTTCAGCCCTTTCTGAATGTCTTTTCCTCCTACGTCGAACCGGCTGACAGACTGCTCTTCACCATCTGCCACCCGTACATATGCCTTTTGCTTCTCAGCTTCGGCAACTGCGATGAAAGGAACACCTTTCGGTGTGATTTCTACAAAACCTTCACTGTCCGTTTCTCCTTTTCCGATGGCTTGTAGCTGGAAATTATAGATGGTTACTTGTGCCTTTCCTATAGGCTTCGTATCCAGAATATTGCTGACGGCGATCCATAACTTGTTCAGCGAATTTCGTTTGACAATCATTCCCAGATTAGAAGACAGAACATTGCATGCAGCTATCCGGTCGGAATTCATATAATAGGAAGGATGACAAGGATTGTCACGTTCGGTCCATCGGTATTGGCTCCAGTCCATCGGCATACTGCCATTGTAGTAATAATATGTTTCGGGGACATCCCAAACTGCTTCATCATCTTCAGGCAATACGCTTCCGCTGACTTTCGTCAACCCATCGGAAGTGTTAGTATCCGCAAATTTCATCTCCTTGTTTTCCACTCCATCACATGGATAAGCGGAATACTCCTGCCGGAAGGAGAGAATCACCCGGTAGATAGCACCCGGTTCCTGATGAATCAGTCCGGCAAGATCTATCGAATAGTCTTCCCAGCGGTGGATGTTTTTAGAAGTTTCCTTGCCCAGCCACAGTGTTTTCTTATACACCAGACGTCCCGAACGACGTAATTCATTGGCTGAGGACAGTGAATTGTTCTGCATGAACATCAATACGTTGTTTTCAAAGATACGGATTACGTTCAGGTCTACAGCGTATAGGTTGACTGCCCGGAATGGAATAATCAAGCTCTTTGAATCGGGCAGAATGGCTGCCGAAGTTGACATCTCTACCTGTGGTTTCAGCTGTAATTCGCTGAATGAAATGGAGCTTGAAGTTTCCAGCGAGTGTCCTTGGCTACTTTTAATCCCTTTGTAGATATTCAGAGTCAGCTTGTTGATGTTGTTGGCCTCAAAGTATACGGAGATCTTATTGTCTTTTACCTGAAAGATGAGAGAGGAAACTTCCGGGATTTCGATCAATCCTTTCAGATCCTGCGTATTGGATATCGGTTCGGAGAATACAATTTCAATCCCATTTTCCGGTTGGTCAATGCGTTCGGCAGACAGGAAATAGAAGCTTCCTTTGGCCGGAATCAGGATCGTTTCGGTTTGTGTGCGGTCGATGCCTGCCGGTTTCCCGTTGGCTGTAATTTCCAGTTGATATTCTTCTGCCTCTCTGGGAATCTGTGTAATGCTGAATTGGAATAGTGTCGGTTTATCGGTTGGCGTGATGCTGACCGGATAGCTTTTACTCTTTCCACCGCTTACTGTCAGCATCTTTTCTACCTCTTCTTTCTTCACGATGTCACTGAAACATATTTCCCCTTCCACGGTGACTTGGTCCGGTTCGGTAGCTTTCACTAGAATCGATTTGGTGGGTAGTGTGAAGTTCCGTTCCTGTACACGGAATGAGAAGTTGAATTCTTTCAGCTTTTTATCAACTTTCACAAAGTTACCGAGTTGGAAAGTTCCTTCATAAAAACTTCCCGGTTTCAATGTCCCTTCTTCGGGTACAAATTCAATGGTGTTATTGCTTACCCAGTATGCCTTACCCTTCAACGAAGGGGAGAAACTGAACGGATTGTCTTTCAGCTCATTATTCAAGTCTACCATCGGCTGGTCTTGTGTCAGTTCGATGCGGACCGTCGAATTTTGTGAAATAACCCCTCCCGTATATGCATTTACATACGGAGCATATTCAGCAGAAGGGATGATATCTTTCTGGCTGCTTGTACATGAGGAAAATCCCATGACTATCAAAGTGATAAGAACGAATAGTCCGGCAGCTTTGCTGCATCTAGTTTTTATTTGTCCCATAGTGAAAGAGGTTTTATGATTCAACAAACAAATATACAGTTTTTATGTAAGATTTCTCTTAAATCTAATTACTTTTGTACATTCGAATAAAGTATTTATGGGAAGAAAGGAAGAATATAAAGAGAAGAATCTGCAGTTCTTAAAGGATTTGTCTTTACAGGAGGGCATTGTTTCATTGCCTTGCGGCATTTATTATAAAGTATTGGAGACTGGTACCGGGACTGTTTCGCCAACAGTAAGGAGTATTGTTACTGTACATTATAAGGGAAGTCTTATAAGCGGTCGTGTTTTTGATAATTCTTACGAACGCAGTTGCCCGGAGGCTTTTCGTCTCAGTGATGTGATTGACGGTTGGCAACTGGCACTTCAACGAATGCATGTCGGTGATAAATGGATCATCTATATTCCTTATACGATGGGGTATGGTAATCGTGCTTCAGGACCGATTCCGGCTTTCTCGACATTAATATTTGAAGTGGAGTTGCTGGGGATTGCATAATTGTTTCAATGTGAAAATGAGAGTAAGATGAAAAGTAAGGTGTTATTGCTGCTGTATATTGTTTTGTTGAGTGTATCTTCCTGTATCACAGATGATGATGACCCGGGTGATTTTGCTCTTGTTCCGGGTGATGCTTTGCCTGAGTTTTCTGTCCGGATGAATGACGGGAAGACATTGGATACTCAATCTTTTCTCGGCAAGGTGGGAGTGATTGTCTTTTTTCATACGGATTGTCCGGATTGTCAGAAAGAGCTTCCGGTGATTCAGAAAGTTTATGATGCTTACAAGGAGAATGCTGATGTGTTGTTGGCCTGCATCAGTCGTTCAGAACCGGGTTCCGATGTATCGTCCTATTGGGAGAAGCATTCATTTACTTTACCTTTTTCCGCTCAGAGTGATGACGCGGTCTTTTCTCTTTTTGCTTCACATACTATTCCTCGTATATTTATAACAGATAAGGAAGGGGTGATTCGTGCTGTACACACAGATGATCCTTTAGCTGAATACGATGAACTGGTTGAGAATATCAATAAAAACTTATCTGAATAAGAATATCTGTTTTTTATTAAAGCGTTATTTCCTTCATAGTAATTGGACAGTTGTTTTGCTCTCATGCTCTCACTATTCGATTGTATCCTTTTGTTCATCGGTGTTACAGCGATGGTAGCAACTGTGGTAGCAAGTGTTAGAGCAAGCGGTTGCTCTCACTGTATCTCATCGCATAATAGATCGTTTTTTTATGTTATTATTTGGTTTACAGGGTGTTAATACTTGAAATATCAATTGTTAATGCTTGACATTTCAGCTATTAATGCTTGAGAAATCAGGTCTTAATGCTTGATAACTTATACGTTATTGACCCGACAATGATTGAATGCTTCCTGAAAGAACAGGTTCATTGAAACAGTTGATGCAGTCAAATAGATTAGACCGTGCGGTTGAATCAATCACATCGGGCGTTGTTTCAGATAGTTTCAAGCGTAGAAACTGTTGGTTTCATGCGGTGAAACTAATGGTTTCAAAGCTTGAAACTAAAGTTTCACCGCTTTGGAACCAGAGTTTCATCCGCTTGAAACTAGAGTTCCATCCGCTTGAAACCGCTGGTTAGAATATCTGTTTCAACTATGCAGTAGTAAGCACGGCCTTTTATAACGATTTCGAAGAAGCTTTTTGAATCTTGAAAGTAGCAAGGTTTCCTTTGTGGTCGGTAGGCCAGATACAAGCAGGAGTCAGAAACTTGTCTTTAGAATCATTTTCTGTTATTACGCCTCTGAGAACAGTTTCGGAAGGACCTACTAATGTACAATTTTTCAATGAAAGAACCGAGTTCATCGGATAATAATAAATAAAGTCTATTCGGTCACGTTCGTCAGCTTCGGGCGCCCATGCTAATATTTCCAGTTTGGCTTCTTCTGCGAGTTTATTTCCTGCCGGGAATGTGAATCCCGGATATCGAACAGGATTGGGATATTTTTCTCGATAGCTATCTTTGAATCCCGCTTGATGAAGCATCATTGAGCAATCCCAATGAATAATAGCTCCATTGTGATCCCATAAGTCTTTAGTGTTTGCTTGCCAGTCCAGGTGGGAAGGTTCATTGAAATCTCCTCCCATAATAACCGGACGCCCTTCTTTAATATCGGCTTGCACTTCCTGTACGAAAGTACGGATAGATTCATCTCTGAATGACAAACGGTTGGCCTTCAGTACTTCGTCTTCGTTTGTTATGGGTTTCTCTATCTTCTTCCAGCTTGTTCCGCTATAACCGCGTGGCATATAACATTCATAATTCCGATAATCCAGGTGGCAGGAATAGAAGGAAACGGCTTGTCCTTCGATGGTAGTTATCATTTTTACCATAGCACGGCCTTCATCGCCTGGTACAATGCAGCATTTAGTCATACTATCCGGTTTGAATTTACTTAAAATGCCAATTGCCAGGTCGAAAGTCTCTCCATAATAATGCTTTCCCCTCTTCTCTAATTCTTTTATCAGATAGGGTATAAACTGTTTTCCATCTCTGACTTCGCACAGGAAAACTACGTCTGCATCCATCTGGTCAAGTACATCAATGATTCCTTGATGTCCATCAGGTACTTTAGTACCTCCATGCCACAGGTTTAATTGAAAAACTGTAAACGTACTTTTTGTTTTTGCATCACAAAGGTTAACCAAACAAAACAGGCATAGCAATAATAGTAAATTCTTTTTCATTTCGTGTCTTTTATATTCTTCTTAATTTAATCGATAGCTTTGATGAATGATGAGATGATGCAAAAGTAACACTTTTTTTGTGCATTCCAATCTGTTTATGCGTTTTTTGAGTCCTCCTCTTCGGCCAGTTCTTTTATCTCTTTATTCAGAAATACAGATAGTACGGTTCTTACTACGACTACTCCACCCAGAATCGCTAGTTCATCCAGACTCGGGTCTACTACGGTTTTTAGTATATCTGATGCGATAAGAAACTCCAATCCCAATAGAAGGTAGCTGCCGAAATCTGCTCTTAGTTTTCGGATATTATTAATAGTATATGTCCCGTTGAAACGTTTTATTTCGTTTCGTAGAAAAGCAATGAATCCTACGAATACTCCATAAGCCACAATCAGTAAACTGATGACACTGATAATGGTAGCTAGTATATTTAGAAATGTGTGTAGCATCGTTTTATAATGTTTGGTTATATTGTAATAACAAATAATTCTATATAATAGTTCTGCTTTTAAATACAGCAGGTGTATAATTCGCTTAATTATAATTTGCAATGAATAAAAATACTTCCCGATTTGTTCTATTTGTGTTAGAATGATTATATTTGTGAAACTAAATAACATAATATATGGTTATGTCTGAAAAAGAAATGAATTCCTATCGTTTGACTAGTATGGAGGAACCCACTGATGAGATGCTTGCTACCCTTATGAAAGAAGTGGCAGATGAGGCTAGACGCAAGGGACAGCTGGCAACAGATAAATTTTTTAAGCGTTTGGATGAAACGGTTGCTTTGCGTAAAAAAGAGTGGGCAAAAAGACGTAATAAGGTTCAAAGTGATGAGTCAATCGGGTCATAATCCTGTTTTAATCGTGATTGCCGGTCCTAATGGATCAGGCAAGACTTCTGTGACTTCTAAAATTCTTCATCATGAATGGATGGAGGATGCTGTTTATATAAATCCGGATAATGTAGCTCAAGAAAGATTTGGCGATTGGAATTCGAAAGAAGCTGTGATGCAGGCTGTAGCATACTGTGAAAATTTACGTGAGAAATGTTTGATGGAACGGAGAAGCCTCATTTTTGAGACTGTATTTTCGGTCGAGGATAAGATTGATTATATATTGAGAGCAAAAGAAGCTGGATTTTTTATTCGTTTCTTCTTTGTTTGTACAGAACATCCTACTATAAACGCAGCCCGCATTGCACGTAGAGTGATGGAAGGCGGACATGATGTTCCCATTACTAAAATTATTTCACGCTATGATAAATCAATAGCTAATTGTAGTATTGTTTCTGAGTTCGTAGATAGAGTTTATATTTATGATAACTCAGTAGAGAACATGGATGCTCAACTTCTATTTAGATTGAGTAATGGAAAATTGATAAAACAATATGTAGATATAATACCTAGATGGGCATTACCTATTTATGGAAACAAAATACTATAAATGGTGCTTTTAATAAATAGAAACTGAGAGCTTTTAGTTATTGTCCATCCATACTGTCTGTATTTTGCTTGTTTACTACAATTTCAGTCCCTGTCATTCTGGCAATCAATACTTTTTTTGCATTATGTACTAATTGGGGATTGTAGTCTTCTTTTTGCCTGATGATTTCTTTTAGCTCATCATCACTTTTAGATAAAGCTTTCTCCAAATACTCGTCTTTGGTGGGGCTTGTATTTTCGTCATTTGTAAGGTCTACTGTCTGAGATGAATTTTGTCCTGACGTTTCTGTATCTTCTTGTTGCCCGTTTCCTACACAAAGGAGAATAAGACCAATGAAGGCTACTACTCCACCTCCGAACATCATAACTACAACATTTCCTGCACCGGAACCAAATGCTTTTGCGAATTGATAATTCACGCTATTTTGAACGTTAATTCCGTAGATAATAACTCCTATACCTAATATTAATAAAATTAGACCTGTGATTTGACTTGATTTCATAGCTTTAATTTGTTGATTTATATTATTATTTTAAATTCAGGATGTGTGACCAATGTGGAGAGGGTTTGGTGGTAGATTGATTAATTGTGGCTTTTAGGCTTATTGAATCCAATAAATTTATACCATCCGTAAAAACAAATAAAGGGACCTAGTATTAGACCTATTAGCCCCACTACAAGTGCTGCAGATGAATTCGCCGCATATTGTGTGAGCGAAAAAGGAAGGGGGGACCTGTAGAGATATTCTCTAATAACAGAAAAATGTGTTAGAATTGTTCCTATGCAAATAAGTGATAATCCCATGGAACTCATATTTGTATGCTTATTCAAATATTTCCATAAAACACCTCCTGCTATTACTAAAAAGAGATAGAGGAATAGGAGACTAATATCTAATAGATAAATAGATGGTGAATAAGTGGCTCCCAAAAAAGATTGAATAAGGTAAATGATATAAGGGAAAGTGGATACCACTGTACTGATTAATAGTAATATTTGTCCAATATTAGTTTTACCTTTTGATTCTCTTCTCATTTTAAGGAATCCTTTTAAGCTAATTCCTATTCCTACCAAGCTAAGAAATATATAAGGAATATGGATTAATTTATCATTAAAAAATGAATGATAGTAACCTTCTGAAGAAAGCATATAAATTGGCAATGGAAGAAACGTACCAATCATGAATAGTACTTTTCCGGTGTTCAAATCTGTATTTTCATGTTTCTTTTTTTCCATTAAAAGTAGAGCGAAACCAATTAATGCAACTAATATACTATCGAATATTATTATCATTGTTCCTATACCTAATATTAATAAGGTCAGACCTAAAATTTGTTTTGTTGTCATAGCATTCTTTTGTTTGTGGATTTATATTAAAATTACTACTGCAAATTTAGGTAATGCAAAAAGAATGGAAAAATTTAACCATGGCATAGAATGCGAATTAAATAGTATATATTGCCACTAATCGTTTTCCTTGAATATAATTTCAATATCGGATGTAGCTGATAGATTGTCTAGTTGTGTTTCTTTGGCTTTTATTAAGGCTAATCTCATCCTGTCATGTGTGTTGGAATTGTTCTCATACTCACAGTAATCAGAAAAAAAGTTATAATCTAATATTTGGCATATACGATATAATACTTCAGTATCTATATGTGACTTGCGCAATATTTTGTACATATTACTTTTATCTGTATGTAGTTGATTGGCTAATTCTGCAACAGAGATATGTTTATCTTCCAATACTTTTGATATAATGTTACCAATATGGATAGATGTGTTTAACTTCGTTTTATGCATTGGTTGTGAGTATAAAAAAGAAAGGCGGAACCATTCGTGATCTTATTTTATTCTGAGGTACCGCCAAGCACCATGTTCACAAATAAGTACGAACGATTCACGCCCGATAGAGCGTGAACCTTCATCTACTTATTCTCGTGAACTTCAATTTGGCGGTTTTCAGAATAGAGAATAAGAGCTAAAAGCTCAAATATCTTTTTAATAAGTATAGGAATGGAAACGCTTTTCCAAATGTTTATTGTTTTAAATAAAAATAGGAGAGTAGGACAAAAAACTACTCTCCTTTATATATAAGTAACTTTAATTACTTGCTCAAAGCCTGAGCTACGTCAACAGCACAAGCTACTGTACAACCTACCATAGGATTGTTACCAATTCCCAGGAATCCCATCATTTCTACGTGAGCAGGAACTGATGAAGAACCGGCGAACTGAGCATCTGAGTGCATACGTCCCATCGTGTCCGTCATGCCATAAGAAGCAGGACCGGCAGCCATGTTGTCCGGGTGAAGAGTACGGCCTGTACCACCACCTGAAGCTACTGAGAAGTATGGCTTACCAGCCAATACACGTTCTTTCTTGTAAGTACCTGCAACCGGGTGTTGGAAACGGGTCGGGTTAGTAGAGTTACCTGTGATAGATACATCTACGCCTTCTTTCCACATGATAGCTACACCTTCGCGAACATCGTCAGCACCGTAGCATTTTACTTTTGCACGAGGACCGTCAGAGTAAGCGATTTCACGAACTACTTTCAGTTCACCTGTGAAATAGTCAAACTGAGTCTGAACATAAGTAAAGCCGTTGATACGAGAGATGATCTGAGCAGCGTCTTTTCCAAGACCGTTCAGGATGCAACGCAAAGGTTCTTTACGTACTTTGTCTGCTTTTGCAGCGATTTTGATAGCACCTTCAGCAGCAGCGAAAGATTCGTGACCTGCAAGGAAAGCGAAACATTTAGTTTCTTCGCGCAGCAACATAGCAGCCAGGTTACCATGACCGATACCAACCTTACGGTCGTCGGCTACAGAACCCGGGA
>OGDN01000773.1_pt1 | contig 60926 bp, 55 predicted proteins | sample 1570271 | NCBI WGS metagenome assembly OGDN01 (sample SAMEA4384481, study PRJEB24528) | human gut metagenome | reverse complement strand
CCGCTGTGCGGGATTCAGGCAGGCAAAATCACCTGGGAGAGTAGGACGTTGCCGGTGTGGAGGAGCACATTCCATGTCACAAAGGGGCGTATACGGGAAGGAACGGGATAACGCGGGATAGGCTGGAACGACCAGCCGGAACGCAAGGCATAAAGGAGGGCGGCGGATGATTCCAAGCTGGGCGCACGACGTAAAGCCGGAGAAAATCATGCGGCAGATCTGCAAAATTTGTCTGTCGGACGGTCGGATTCTCGACCCGTTTGCCGGAAGCGGTTCGACGCTGGCGGCAGCAGAGCGGGAAGGATATGCTTGGGAAAGCAGGACATTGTCCCTCTCCGACAAAGGACAAGCGATCTTGACGAAAAAACATGTCGATGATACAATAGATCCGTTTTAAGATGGAAAATGAATGGATTTAGGGCTATGAAACACGTTTTTTGTTCAGCGATAATTGTTTTTTTGCTGTTTGTAGATATCTTGCTTGCCATAACCTTTGGCTGGGTGCGGCAGGCGTTCGGCGGCGTATCCATGGAGGAATTGATTTTCCATTTAAAAGTTCCGCTTCAGGGAACGGACATCAGCTCTTTTGTTTCTTTTTTCCGAGGAGCATTGCTCCCATCTATCGGCATATTTGCGTTGATGATGGCGGTTTGGGGAAGGATGCGCTGTGAAAAAAGGCAGGGGATAAACCATCGTATCAAATGGAAGCGCATTGTTGTCGGCATCTGGGTCGTGGAATGTGTGGTCATGGGACATTATTTTTCCATGGGAAAGTATTTCTATAATCAAATAACGGCAACATCATGGCTGGAAGACAACGCCATACAACCGGATGAAGCGCTGCTGACGTGGCCGGAGAAGAAACGAAATCTGATTTATATTATGATGGAATCGATGGAGGCTTCATTTGCATCCAAGCGGGACGGTGGGATGTATGATGTGGGTTTAACGCCGGAACTGACCGAAATGGCAAGGAATAACCTGTCGTTTTCTGATCAAAAGGCCACGCTGGGCGGCGCATTCCCGATCGATGGCGCGACATGGACAATGGGCGCAATGTTTGCGCAGACCAGCGGATTGCCACTTAAACTCGGCATCGAATTAAATTCGATGGATCAGTATTCGGCTTTTTTTCCAGGCGTAACGACTTTGGGCGATCTGCTGGAGCGGGCCGGATATCACAATATTCTGATGATCGGATCGGATGCGACCTTTGGCGGGCGCAGAAATTATTTTACTCAGCACGGCAATTATGAAATCAACGACTACGTTTGGGCAAAAGAAAACGGAAAAATTCCGAAAGATTATTCCGTTTTTTGGGGTTTTGAAGACCGACGGCTGATCGAAATGGTGAAAGAAAAACTGTTGGAAGTTTCAGCGGAGAATGTGCCGTTTAACCTGACGATGCTGACCGTGGATTCACATTTTCCGGACGGATATCGTTGTGAATTGTGTGAAAAGACGTATGACACCGACTATAAGGATGCGATTGCCTGCTCAAGCCGACAGATCGCGCAGCTCGTGGCATGGATTCAACAGCAGGATTTCTATGCGAATACGACGGTGATTGTGACGGGCGATCATCTGTCCATGTCTGCGGAGATGGAAAAGGAGCTGGGCGGATACAGCCATCGCCGCGTATATAACTGCTTTCTCAATGCGGCGGCAGCGCCTGCGAAGACTCAGGAACGCGTGTTCACGGCGATGGACATGTTCCCGACGACGCTTGCCGCGTTGGGCGTTCAAATCGAGGGGGACAGGCTGGGAATCGGAACCAACCTTTTCGGAACAAGACAAACGCTGGCGGAAGAACTGGGTTTTGAAACCTACGAACAGGAAATTTCGCGGCATTCCAGATTTTTTGACAGTTTGGCATATTAAGGGGCTGTCAGGCTTATTAGCCTGACAGCCCTTTGCTATGATCACTTAGCTGCCGGATGTTTAGCTTAATGGGTTTTCAATAAAGTCAATTCTCAAAGACATCAAAACCAGCGGTGATATCCAGATCGATGTCATTGGATTCCAACGTATAAGGCAGATAATTCTTTGCCCCGGTAGAATCGTTTGTCAGGATGATATAACCGTTGCAAATGGTATATTTTCCGGTTGTTTCCAAACCGTGACAGGAAAGAGAATACGTATTTTTGGAGAATCAATTCGATAGGAAAGGTTATTGACATAGAAATCCCAGTAATAGCCGTTTACATATTTGCGAATTTTGTTTTTTGTGGAAGAGTCGGCTTCTTTCAGCGCATAGACCTGTTTGGCATAGCCGTCGGGATCGATAAGCTTGGCGATGGATTCCATGTCCTTACAATGAATCAATTGATCGGTGGTTAGTTCGGTCTTGGCCATATCTTCGACATAGGGGTTGCTCAATGCAATCTGTCGTCCGGCTTGCAGTTCGCCTTTCGGCACGCGGATAAGATCCACAACATGGAACTGATCGCCATAATACACTGTTTTCAGATAAGTAGAGCCATGATAATAGTTGCCGAAATATAGACATTCATTCCATCCAAGGGAGGAATCATAGCTGTTACCGCCCACGAAGGTTAGATTGGTTTTATTTCCGACGAACCCATAGTTTTTTCCGGTCGAAGAGAGCGTATAGCACAAAACAATTTCCGTCATGGACGGATTCTTTTTATCCTGATAGGCGTCGTTGACAAAGATACCGTCGATTTGGAGTTGATCGGAAATGACAATGGGTTCAAACGTCGATGTTTGAGAGACGGTTTCGCTTGCGCCTTGTGTGCCGCCGAAGAGGACTTCCTGATCTTCAGGCGAGAGGATTCCGTCTTCTGTCAGGCCATAATCCTTTTCAAATTGCCGGACGTACTTTTTCATGTTTTCGGTATACTCGGTTTGCGTCGGCTGTTTTTTGAAATAGCCAAGCTCATACAGTCTCATACGAGCATCGAGCACTTCTTGACCGTTGCTGCCGGGTTGAAGCGTTTCATAAGCCAATGCCGCAGAAGCGCCGGTGGTGAGCATAGCTGTGGTTAATAACAGAGCCGTCCATTTTTGATTCATGTACTTTTCCTCCTATTCAATTTCAAAAGATTGTCGATTGATCTGCTATTTATTATGGCGATATACATCTTTTTTGTCAATAGAAATGAGAAGAAAATCGCAGAAAAATGATGCGAAAAAATCTTATCAATAAAGGAAAAATGGTAAGATTTCAACTGGGAAAGAGAAAAACATACACACATAATATATGCTGATTTAAATATGAAAACAGCAATGCAGCTTAAAGAATGGATGTACGATTTCCCGACGAATAAAAAAAGAGCGTCAATCTTTAGATTGACAGCTTCTTTTATGCCTGGGTTGTTTTTTGCAATAAAGCGACCATTTCCGCATCGGCAGGGCACAGCGCATAACCATCCAGCTGCGCTTCTGTGATCCAGCGGATATCGTGATGCTCAAGCTTTTGCGGTTCGTCGTCCGTCTCAGCCCGAAAGAGCGTCAAGTGAATGGCAATATCCGGATAAACGTGCGTGACATCGATCAACGGTTCACGAACGATGAGCGAAACGCCCAGTTCTTCCCGGCATTCGCGGCGGAGGGCCTGCTCCCGTGTTTCACCCGGTTCGACTTTGCCGCCGACAAATTCCCACATCAGCGGGCGGGTCTTTGTCGCAGCGCGCTGGCAGAGCAGAAATGTGTCGCCCCGGCAGATTTTCGCGGCGACGACTTCGAGGATGGTTTCGGATTGTGCGGTCATGGGGCATTCCTTTCTGTCATTGCGCCGGCGTCTCTTTTTCATCCGCCATATGCAGGGTGAATGTGAAGCAGCTTCCCTTTCCCGGTTCGCTGGTGACGCTCATTTCTTCGCCGAGATGCTTCATGATTTCATAGGCGATGGCGAGGCCAAGCCCCGTGCCCTTGCTGTGATGCGATTTATCGACTTTATAGAAACGATCAAACACGTGAGGCAGATCCTCCGCGGGAATGCCGACACCCGTGTCGGTGACGCGGATGCGGACGACCTGATCCTCCGTGCAGGCGCTCAGCGTAACGGTTCCGCCTTCCGGCGTATACTTGAACGCGTTATCCAGCAGCGCAATGAGCACCTGCTGGGTGCGGTCCGGATTGCCGACGACATTCGGCAAATCCTTCGGCACGTCGTAGACGAAGGTCTGCTGATAATCCTCGGCATAGGCGGAATAGGTTTCGTGAATGAGGTCAAGCAGCGGAAGGGGCGCAAAGACGCTGCGGGAGAGCGAAGCCGTGCCGCTTTGCAGGCGGGAAAGCTCCAGCATATCGTTGACCAGCCGCGACAGGCGCATGGTTTCGCGGAGAACGACGTCGTAAATCTGCTGGCGCTGTTCTTCGGTCTTGACCAGACCGTCGCGCAGCGGCTCGATCAGCGCGCGCATGGCGGTCAGCGGCGTGCGCAGCTCATGCGAAACGTTGGCCACGTAATCGCGGCGGGTCTGTTCCAGCCGCTCGGCGCTGGTCACGTTGGAAACGATTCCGACGCAGCCGCTCACTTCGCCGCTTTGCGTGAGCAGCGGCGAGACGGAGATGTGCAGCGCGACGTCGCCCTGCCAGATGGTCTTTTTAACGGCCTGAGCCGAGGAAAGCGCTTCGTCGAACATCGCGAAAACGTCCGGCGCGGCGGCGCGCACGTGATTGGCGTTTGAATCCAGATTCAGAAGGTTGTAAACCGCGGGGTTGATCAGCGTAGTCGCGCCTTTTTCATCCACGGCGATGATGCCTTCGGAAAGGCCGTTAATCAGGCTTTGCAGGCGGTTTCGCTCCATTTGCAGAGAAGAAATGGTGCGGCCCAGTTCGCTGGAAAGATAGTTGAGCGCGCGGCCCAGCTCGCCATATTCGTCGTTGGAGGCGTCCTCCGCGCGGACAGTCAGATCGCCGCCCGCCATGGTCAGGGCGACGGTGCGCATGCGCGAGATCGGCCGCACCATGCGGGAGGCAAAAAACAGGACGATGGGAAGCATCAGCAGCGCGACCAGCAGCAGCGAAAGCGCCAGCGTGTTGGTGAGCGCCTGCATGCCGCCCATGATTTCCGTCATGGACTGCGCCATGAACACCGCGCCGATGACGTCGTCCATGAATGTGATGGGCACGGCGACGACGACGAGCTTGCCGCTCATGATTTCTTCGGTGGAGTCGGTTTCGGGCGCTTTGCCGCGGTTTTCGCTCAGGTCGTCCATGACGCCGCTGGACTGTGTGGATTTGTGTTGGCCTGAATTGTCGGAGACGCTCAGATCCTCCATGCTGCCCACGTGCGTGGCAACCTCGCCGGAGAGTACCTGCGGCAGCATGGAGCCGCTGAGCTTGGCGGGCAGACGGCCGACGCGCCGCCCCTCGATCTGTTGGGTGCGGATGAGCGTATCGCCGTTCGCATCGACGACCCAGACGGTTGCCTCCCATTGGGAGGTGCTGCGGCCGATGAGCGGCACGAGATACGTGGAGGAAAGCTCGCCGCGCAGCGTGCTTTCAATATAACCGGCGATGATTTGCCCCTTGGGAATCAGGTCGCTGATTTTATTGCTGGCGAAAATCTGCGGCGAAACGACGGTGTAAATGCCCGTAATCAGCAGGGCGAAGAGCACCACCGTGCCATAAACCAGCACCAGCACGCGGCGGAAAGAAGCGCTGTGGCGTTTGGGATTATGGGGAAGGACGGCGTGCTTTTGCGCACGGGAATCGTCTGACTGCGTGCGGATGGTTTTGGGCAGATTCATGCTTCGGCCTCGAATTTATAACCCACGCCGTAAACGGTGATGATATCCCATTTCTGGCCCATTTCATCGCACGAGAGTTTTTGGCGCAGGCGCTTGATATGGGTATCGACCGTGCGCGTATCGCCGAAGAAATCGTAGCCCCAGATACGGGAGAGGATTTGTTCGCGGTCAAACACGCGGCCCGGATGGCTGGCCAGCAGATAGAGCAGCTCGACCTCGCGCGGGGTGCAGGCGATGCTCTGCCCGGCAAGTTTGACGCTGTAACGTTCCGGCTGAATCTCCAGCGAACCGAAGGTCAGCGTGGTCAGCTTTTCTTCCTGCGCGGTGTCCGGCGCGGCACAGGTGCGGCGCAGAACGGCCTTGATGCGGGAGACGACCTCGCGCGGGCTGAACGGCTTGACGATGTAATCGTCCGCGCCCATTTCAAGTCCCAAAATGCGGTCGATTTCCTCGCCCCGCGCGGTCAGCATGATAATGGGCAGCTGGCTGTCCTTGCGGACGGCCTGGCAGACCTCCATGCCGGTCATGCCGGGCATCATCTGATCCAGAAGCATCAGATCGTAATGCTCCTTTTTGATCATTTCCAGCGCCTGCTTGCCGTCGTAGGCGGAATCATGCAGAAAATCTTCATGATCCAGATAGAGAGAAAGCGACTGATGGACAATCGGGTCATCGTCGCAAATCAAAATACGCGTCGTTTTGCTCATGGCGATCACCTCATTATTTACGGGGGATTTTGTGGGGCTTTGCCCCACGCCCCGGCAGGGAGCCTGGTTCCCTGCACCCTTCCTTCGTATATCGCTTAGCGATACACGGACTTCATTCTCATTTTAGCGGATACGAATGTCAAAATTGTGAAGCTAAGCGGAATAAAATACGAATTTAAAGCCGGAAGGCGTGTAAGCCACAGGTTCCCGCAGGGGGTTGGGGCGGAACCCCAATTGTTTTTCCTTACAGCACCGGCAGCACCGCCAGACGAATGACAGCCTCCGCGTAGGGCACGAGTTCCGCGTCGAAGGCTTTGGCGACGTCCGCGTCGCTGAGCACAATCGGCGGCTGGTCGCAGCTGGCGGCGCGCATGCCCCAGCGCGGAAGCGGCGCGACGCGGGCGGCAAGCACGACGGAACCGTCCATGTGTTCCACCACGCGGATTTCCTCCCCGCCGACGAGCGCGACGGCAAAGCCGATTTCCGCGCTGAGCGTGTCTTCGTGTTCGACGGTTTTGGGCGCGTAGGCGAAGCGGAGCGGGCCGCGCGCGACGCTCACCGCCTGATGGAACGCGGGCAGTCTGCGAACGGCCATCGGCAGGGTCAGCAGAATCTCGTCGCCATCCTGCCAGTCGCGGTTGAGGGTGACGAAACCGCCCGCCTGTGCGGGGAGAATCTCGCCATCCACGGCGACGGTCGCGCCGTTTGCCCATTCGGGAATGCGCAGATGAATCGGGAACGCCGCTTTCGTATCGGTATGAACCGTGATATGCACGCTGCCGCTGGCGGGATAATCGCTTTCCACATCGGCCCGCACGGATGCGCCGGAAAGGCGGTAGCGCACCGAGCAGGGCGCATAGCCCATCGCGCACAGGCCGTCGTCGCGGGAGATCATCCACTGCGCCTGCACGAAGCGCGGCCACGCGCTCAGCAGCGAACAGAGCGCGTCGCCGTCTTCAAGGCTGAAAAGCCCGGCGTCCTCGCCGCACAGCGGGAAACGCGCCGCGCGGGAGAGCATCGCCTGATTGGCCTGCTGCATCGGCTGAACGCCGCGTCCATCCGGAGAGAATGCCGCGTCGATGGTGTTGTACATCAGGGTTTCCAGCTGATCTGCGCCGAATTCGCCGCCCGGACAGGCGAGCAGGGTTTCCAGCGACGCGGCCAGCTCGCACGCGCTGACCGCCGAAACGCCGCGGCTGGGATGCGTGCCGCCCAGCAGGGGATCGGCCGTCACGCCGCCGCCCGCCGCGCCGTGCGCCTTGTTGAGCCGCGCAAGGCCCGCTTCCGGCGCGGAAAGGTGCTTGCCCGAACCGGTCAGCACGCCGCAGAGCGCGCTGACGCGCAGACCTTCGCACAGGTTTGCGCCGGAGGCGCTGCGCAGCAGGTGATGGGTGTAGCCGGATTCATCCTCGTGCGCCAATGCGTCAAGCAGCTCCTGCGCGGTGAACGAGCGGGAAATCGGCGTGCGATAGGGGAACGCGTGGAACAGCGAGGTGTAATCCGCGCCCTGGCTGACGAGCATCATCAGCACGGTGAGGATCGCCTTCTGCCCGGTGATGTTGTAGAGCAGAATGCCCGCTTCCATCGTGTCGGCGGTGTGCATCGCGTCCTCGGCGGACAGGGAGCGCACGCGGAGGGTGTCGTGCAGATACTTCATATAGCGCAGCATGAAGGTCAGCAGCTGTTTGTCGCCGCTCATGGAATAGGCGGCGCAGAGCGCGCGCAGCATGCGCCCGCGGGCGGCGAAGGTCTCACCCGGCGCGCCGAATGAACCGTCCTCGCGCTGGTGCTCGACCACAAGGCTGCACAGGTGAAGCGCTTCGCGGCGGAGCTCTTCGTCGCCGAGCTGAGCGCCGGTCAGCAGCATGGCTTCCAGCAGTTCGGGGGCGTGCATGCCGCCGCCCAAAGCGCCGCCGAACCAGGCGCTTTGTTCTCCGGCTTCCGGAAAGAGGGACGCGCAGCGGGAGAGAAGGCCGCCGCGCAGAGCCAGCAGACGGTCGCGCATCGCGCCCTGCGCGGAAACCGCGCCGACGGGCAGCGGGGCGAAACGGCCCGGCGCAAGCGGCGCACGGGCAAAAAAGGTGCGAGTCAGCATAGAGATATCCTCCGATATTGAAATTTTCAAAGAAGCCCGAAAACGGGCAAAATAACCTATATATAGTTTAACGCCGAGCGGGCGCGCCGTCAACCGAGCAAAACGGGATATTCGCGGTCTTTTCTGAAAAAATGCTCAGATTGATTGATATAAAAGTGTTGAAATTGATGGGAAAATGGGGTACAATCGAAGAAAAAAGAAAACCGGAGAGGAGCTTTTTTGATGAGCGATACCGCAAAGAAGCAAGTCCGCAAGCTTAAAATCATAGAGGATGACCCCAATCTTTCTGCCTTTGAAAGCGATTTGAACGAACGCGTCCGCCATTTCAAACAGCGAAAAAAGGAGCTGCTTGCCCCCGGCCAGACGCTGACGGAGTTTGCCAGCGGCCATCTGTATTACGGTTTCCACAAGGTCAAGGGCGGCTGGGTCTACCGCGAGTGGGCGCCCGGCGCGACGGCCATGCACCTGATTGGCGATTTCAACAACTGGAACCGCACCAGCCATCCGATGAAGGCGGTGGGCAACGGAAATTGGGAAATCGAGATCCCCGGCGTGCGCACGCTCAAGCACCGCGGCAAGGTGAAGGTCGCCGTCACCAGCCCGCGCGGCACGGAAGACCGCATTCCGCTCTACGCGACCTATGTTGTGCAGGACGAAAAGACGCACAATTTCAGCGCCGCCATCTGGAATCCGCGGAAGGAATTTGTCTGGACGGATGAAAAATTTAGGCCGAAGAAAAATGTGCCGCCGCTGATTTACGAGGCGCATGTCGGCATGGCGACCGAGGAAGAGCGCGTGGGCACGTATTTGGAGTTCATGCGCGATATTCTGCCGCGGATCAAAAAGGACGGCTACAACACCGTGCAGCTGATGGCCATTATGGAGCATCCGTATTACGCGTCGTTCGGCTATCAGGTCAGCAATTTCTTCGCCGCGTCCTCGTGGTACGGCACACCGGACGACCTCAAGGCGCTGATTAACGAGGCGCACGCGCTGGGGCTGAGCGTGCTGCTCGATCTGGTGCATTCCCATGCAGTGAAGAACACCGCCGAGGGCATCAACGGCTTTGACGGACGCGACGATCAGTTCTTCAAGGCCGGCGGCGCGGGCGATCATCCGGCTTGGGGCAGCAAGGTCTTTGACTACGGCAAAAACGGCGTGGTGCATTTCCTGCTCTCCAACGTGCGCTTCTGGCTGGAGGAATATCATTTCGACGGCTTCCGCTTTGACGGCGTGACCAGTATGATCTATCTCGATCACGGTCTGGGCAGCGCGTTTACCGATTATCGGCAGTATTTCTCCATGAATACGGACGTGCAGGCCGTCGCCTATTTGCAGCTGGCGGCAGAGCTGACGCACGAGTTCAAGCGCGGCGCGCTCTGCGTGGCGGAGGAGATGAGCGGCATGCCGGGCATGTGCCTGCCGGTCAAAGAGGGCGGCATTGGGTTTGACTACCGCCTGAGCATGGGCCTGCCGGATTATTTCATCAAGACCATCAGGGAAAAGCAGGACGGCCAGTGGAACATGGGCCGCCTGTATTACGAGCTGATTTCCCGCCGTCCGGGCGAGAAGAACATCGCCTACTGCGAGAGCCACGATCAGGCGCTCGTGGGCGACAAGACGCTCATGTTCCGGCTGGCCGACAAGGAAATGTATTGGGGCATGAACCGCGGCTACGAAAACATGGTCGTCGAGCGCGCCGTCGCCTTGCATAAGATGATCCGTCTGGTGACCATCGCGGCAGGCGGCGAAGGCTACCTCAACTTCATGGGCAACGAGTTTGGCCATCCGGAATGGATCGATTTCCCGCGCGAGGGCAACGGCTGGAGCTTTGCGCATGCGCGCAGACTGTGGAGCCTGGCGGAAAACGGTTATCTGCGCTATGAGCTGCTGGGCAACTTTGACAAGGCGATGATCGCGATGATCAAGAAATACGACGTGCTGGAGGGCGGCATGCCGCGCTGCCTGTGCCAGCACGAGGACGACCAGATTCTCGCCTTTGAGAAAAAAGGCTGCGTTTTCGTGTTCAACTTCCATCCGACGCGCTCACAGACGGGGCTGTTCGTGCCCGTGCCGGAGAACGGCGACTATCAGGTCGTGCTTTCCACGGACGACAAGGTATTCGGCGGTTATCAGAACATCGACAAGACCGTGATTTACCACACCTGGGCGCACGATCCGCAGATGGGCGACGGTTTTGTGATCTACCTGCCCGCGCGCACGGCGGTTGTGCTGCGCAAGGTCGAGAAGAAGAAGGATTGACAAATACTGCCCGTCGTGGCAAACTAAGCATAACGCGCAGCCTCCTCGGCCTCGTCGGGGAGGCTGCGTTTATCGAAGCGACGGAATCGAGGGGAGAGCAGATGGGCGAACAGAGGCGTTATCGCAGGCCGCGGCAGCATAAGCGCAGACCGCCGCAGCCCGTCTTCCCTTCCGAAAACGAAATCAGGGAACAGCCGTCCCCCATTCCCGATTTACAGGCGACGGCCAAGCCGTCTGGCCGACAGCCCAAGCGAAAGATAAAGCCGCGCGGTCGTGCGCTGAATTTGGCGAAAAAATACGCCCGGCGCGGTTTGAAACAGGCCGAACACGGCCTGTTTCAGGCTCGGCTGGCCTTAACGCGCGCCAGAAGGCGGGCTGACAGGCGAAAACGGGAAAAACAGGCGGAGCGGGAAGAACAGCTTGGCGGATTTTCCGTCGGCGGGCGCAGAAAGCGGCGTGCTTTCCGTGTGACGGCGCGACAGGCTGCGATGACGGTATTTGCCTGCGTGGCGCTGTGGAGCGCGTATCAGCTGGCGGGTTTCGGGGGGCGCTATGTGCAGACGCGCCGGTTGGAAGCTCGGCTTTCCGCCCTGCACAGCGCGGAGGTGCAGGCCGAAGATGCGCAGACGGCTGAACCGGCACAGACGCCCGAACCGACGCCGGTCGAGACGGAGAACCCGACGCAGGCTCCGGCGGCGGAGCCGACCGCCGCGCCCGCGAAGGACGCGGTCAAATCCACCGTGTATCACGCGATGGGCGGCAAGCCGCTGGCACAGATGGAGACGCTGCACGCGCAGAACCACGACCTTGTGGCGTGGATATCGATTGACAATGTGCTCGACCTGCCGGTGGTCTATCGAAACAACAGCTACTATCTGACGCACGATTTCAACAAAAACAAATCCACGGCGGGCACGATTTTCCTCGATGAAAACCATCCGATGACCGAACGGACGCAAAACCTGCTGCTGCATGGCCACAACATGAAGGATGGCACGATGTTCGGCAGGCTGGCGCAGTATGAAAAGAACCTGGAATACCTCAAAGCGCATGCGTTTATCGATTTCAGCACGCTTTGGCATCAGGAGCGATACGTTGTCTTCGCGGTGCTGGACGTTTCGCTGGATATTGGGGATGATCGCTTTGTGGAATATTTTGCCCATCCCACGTTTAAAAGCGACGAGGAATTTGAGCGGTATATCCGCCGGGTGGAATTGGCGTCGCTGTACGCCATTCCGATGGATGTCAAGCCGACGGACGCGCTGCTGACCCTGTCCACCTGTCTGGATGAAGACAGGCTGGTCATTCTCGCCCGCAGACAGCGCGAGGGCGAAAAAACGGCGAGCCTGCGGGAAATCGTCAACATGGCCGTCAGACAGTGAAATGAACGCCTTTCGTCAGCAAAGACGGCTGAAGGCGTTGTGCGGCCCATTCATCAGCAAGCAAAAAGGAGCGCAGAAAATGGAAAACGGAATCCGATTCGATCTTGAATACGAAACCATGCCGTGGCACCGCGTGGACGCGGTGGTGTTCGACATCGGCAACATTTTGATCCGATATGCGCCGAACGATTTTCTGAAGCAGCTTTTCCCCGGTGACGAGCAGAAGCAGCGGGATATGATGGCACGCGTCTATCGGGGCCCATTCTGGGAAAATTTTGACCGCGGCACGATGGAATATGCCGATGCGGCGCAGAAGCTTGTGGAGCGTTTCGGCGGCGAATACGAAGATTACATGCGCGCGCTTACCGGATGGATCGAGCTGAAAACGCCGATCGACGAAGGATTCCGCGCCGCGCGGCGCTGCCGCCGGGCGGGCAAGCGGCTCTATCTGCTGAGCAATTATCCGCGCGAGGGCTATCGGCGCATGCGCGAGAAATTTGCGGATGAATTTGGCGACCTGTTCGACGGCGGCGTGATTTCCTCCGCATGTCATTTTGTCAAGCCGGAGAAGGAAATCTATGAAAAGCTGATTGCCGACTGCGCGCTTACGCCTGAGCGCACGCTGTTCATTGACGATACCCTGCCCAACGTGGAGGGCGCGATGAAATTGGGCATCAACGGCTTTCATATGCACGAAAAAGGCATGATGGATCGTTTCTTTTTATGAGTAATTTCTCAGACGGAGGAAGAAACATGAACAATCGATACCTCGCTGCTTTGGGCGCGGCCCTGCTGCTGGCGCTGCCGCTTTCGGCGCAGGCCGAGGCGACGGCGGCCGAAGCCGCATGGACGCCGCCGGTCGTGACGGCGGAGGAAATGGACGCGGCGCACCTCGGCGAGCGCATTCTGATGCGCGGGCTGGAGGGCGACGACGTGCGGCTGATGCAGCAGCGGCTTTACGATTTGGGCTATCTGGACGGGGACGTGGACGGCAAATTCGGTCTGCAAACGCAGAAGGCCGTGCGCGCGTTTCAGCGGGCGCATAAGCTGGAAAAGATCGACGGCAAGGTTGGCCCGCAGACCCTCGCGGCGCTTTTTGGCGACGATGTGATCGCCCTGCCTACGCCGACGCCCAGCTCCACGCCCAGCCCGACGCCTACGTCGGTTCCGACGGCGACGCCCGTGCCCACGCCTGCGCCCACAGCCACGCCCGATATGGAGCATGCGCCGTTCGCGATGCGCGAGATGGATTTCAGCATCAACGGGCAGAATATCCGTTTGGCCGTCGGCCAGACCGAGACGGGTGAGACGCTGTATCCGCTCGTCGGGGTGATGGAGCGCCTTGATTATGACTGCGCATACGACGGAAACGGCGGATGGCAGCTGGTGCAGCAGGAAACGGGCGCGCAGATGGCCGTGATGACGGATGGAAGCGACGGCCTGTGCGAAAATGCGCTGGCGATTGTGGATGGCGTGATTCTGCTTTCCGACGACAGCCAGCGCGTGTATGCCTACGCGGGCGAAGCCTATTTAAACGACGTGATGATGGATAAGCTCGGCGTGAGCGTGATGCTGCTGGGCGAGACGGCGCTGGTCGAAACCCGTTAAGCCGCGATCCAAAACTTTTAAACCTTTATCAAGCCGCTTTTCCCCGGCCGGGGAAGAGCGGCTTTTTGAAAGGTTTGGAAGAAAAACCGCATGCACGTTGACAAAATGTTGCAAAATGTGATACACTGATACCCGAATTCAGCGCGGTCAGCCGCGCACCGGAGGAGAACGTATGGAAGAACCGGAGAAGATCGTCTCGCAGACAGAGCTTGACGATAAAGCACAAAAACTGGTGGAAGAAAAGGATGCCGACAGCCGTCTGCGCGTGTATGTCGGTCCGATGGAAAAGGCGCTCACGGCCGTGCTGCTGATTTGGGCCGTGTTTCAGGTTTGGGCGAACATGTTCGGCACGCTCGGCGCGGTCAAGCTGCGCACGGCGCATATCATGTTTCTGCTGCCGCTGGCGTTTACCCTGTACCCGACGTTTAAAAAGGAGCGCCGCCGCCGCAGATTGATGCCGGTCTGGGATATCGCGCTGATTGCCGCGGCGATTCTCAGCTACGGCTATCTGTTCATGCGATACGACGCGATTGCCAGAACGGGGCGGCTGAACAGCACGGATGTGTGGGTCGGCGTGGTCTGCCTGGTCGTCGCGTTTGAAGCAGCGCGGCGCGCAAGCGGCAACCTCGCCATCATCGCGCTGATTTTCCTGTCGTATTTTGCTGTGTGGGGCAGGTACATTCCCGGCACGTTCGGCACGAGCGCCTTTACGCTCAAGCGCGTGATTAAGGCACTGGTATGGGATACCAACGGCGTGCTCGGCACGGGCGCAGGCGTTTCGGCCACGTATATTTTTGTGTTTGTGCTCTTCGGCGCGTTCCTCAAATACAGCGGATTTTCCCAGTTCATCAACGACATTGCGCTGACGCTGGTGGGCCAGACCCCCGGCGGCCCGGCCAAGGTGGCGGTTATCGCCTCCGCGCTGATGGGCATGATCAACGGTTCGGCCATTGCCAACGTGGCCACGACCGGCACGATCACCATTCCGCTGATGAAAAAGACGGGCTATAAAAAGGATTTTGCCGCGGCGGTTGAGGCCGTCGCGTCAACGGGTGGCCAGTTCACCCCGCCGATCATGGGCGCGGTCGGCTTCGTCATGGCGGAGTTCATGTGCGTCAGCTACACCAAGGTGATGCTGGCGGCGGCCATTCCGGCGTTTCTGTATTATCTCTCTCTGCTTTACTCGGTGCATCTGGAAGCCAAGCGTCTCGGCCTGTCCGGCCTATCCAAAGAAAATATTCCCCAGGCGGGCAAGGTGCTCCGGGAGCGCGGCCATCTGCTTATTCCGCTGGTTGTGCTGCTGGCGCTGATGTTTATCGGTTATACGCCGCTGTTTGCCGCGATTATCGCGATTTTCGTGACCATTCCCGTGTCATGGATCCGGAAGGAAACGCGCATGGATCTGGAAACCATCGTGCGGGCGACCGTGGAGGGCAGCCGCAGCGCCATCGGCGTGGGCATCAGCTGCATCATCATCGGCGTAATCATCGGCTCGGTCAACATGACCAGCCTTGGCCTGAACTTCGGCAACCTGATTCTGCGCGTGGTCGGCGACGGCCATCTGTTCCTCGGCGGCCTGATGGTGATGATCATGTCCATCATCCTCGGCATGGGCGTGCCGGGCGTGGCGGCGTATGTCATCGTGTACGTCGTGGCCGTGCCCGTGCTGCGCGGTGTGGGCGCGACGGAGATGGCGGCGAACATGTTCTGTCTGATTTATGCCTGCCTGTCCAACATCACCCCGCCCGTCGCGATGAGCAGCTATGTCGCCGCGGGCATCGCGGACAGCAACATGACCAAAACCTCGCTGATCGCGATGAAGCTGGGCATTGCGGGTTTCATCCTGCCGTTCTTCTTCCTCAATAATCCGGTGCTGCTCTATGGCAGCACGGAGGGCGTAGCCGTATCTGAAACGCTCCGCACGTTCGCGACGGCGACGATTGGCGTGCTCGCGATTGCGGAAGGCCTTTCCGGCCTGCCGATGCAGAAATACAGCACCGGCGTGACGGCGCTTCGGCTCGTCACCCGCGTGATGCTGATTGCGGGCGGCCTGCTCTTTGTCAATCCGACATTTGCGACCGATATCGCGGCGCTTGTGCTTATCGCGGCGGAAGTCGTTCTTGACCGCGCCGTGCTCTCGAAAATGAAACCTGTCGCCGCCTGACGAATTGCCTGTTTAAACCGCCGCAAAGCGAAACGGAAGGTGCAGGAAACTCAGTTCCCTGCTGGGGTTTGGGGCAAAGCCCCGATCGCTTCTCGCGTTGGAACGGGCCGAAACCGTTCAAATCGATTCCTATGCTGAACGGAGAAATCAGCATCAGAATAAACAAAAGGAATGAAGGAGAATCCGACTATGAAAAAAATGCTTGCCGCCGCGCTCTGCACGGCAACCGTTATGGGCGCGTCGAGCGCGCTTGCCGCAGACATCAATTTTGTCACCGCAGGCACATCTTCCACGTTCTACCCGATTAGTGCGACCGTCTGCCAGCTGTGGAACGACAACATCGAGGGCATGCGCGCGACCGCCACGCCTTCCGGCGGCGGTATCGATAACCTGAATCAGGCGCTGGACGGCGAGGCACAGATCGGCATCGCCAACGCGAACCTCGTCTATCAGGCGCAGCAGGGCACGGACAGCTTTGAGGGCTATCCGAACGAGAACCTGCGCATTTTCGCGGGCCTCTACTATAACCCGAATCAGGTCGTCGTGACCAAGGACAGCGGCATCGAGTCGCTGGAGGATCTGGTCGGCAAACACATCTCCGTCGGCGCGGCGGGCTCTACGACCGTCGATGAGGCGACGGTGCATCTCTCCCTGCTGGGCAAGACGCTCGACGACCTCAAGGCCGAATACATGGGCACGAGCGAATCTGCCGACGCGATCAGCAATAAGCAGCTTGATGGCGTTTGGGTCATGGCCGGCACGCCGAACGCGGCCGTCACCCAGATCATGACTACCACCGACGCGAAGATTTTGCCGATTCCGGCGGAGACCGTCGAGGCGCTCAAGGTCAACTATCCGTGGTACGCGAGCTACACCATCCCGGCAGGCACCTACGCGGGTCAGGACGAAGATGTGCCGACCTCCGCGGTGAAGCTCACCCTGTTCATCAACGCCGATGTGGACGAAGAAACCGTCTACCAGATGACCAAGACTTTCTGGGAGAACTGGGATTACCTCACCGAGACGCATGCGGCGCTGAAAAAGGCCAGCCTTGAAGCGGCCTGCACCGATCTGGCGGGCGTGCCGATTCACGAAGGCGCGGCGCAGTACTATCGCGAAGTTGGCGTGTTGGAGTAATGATTCATGAAGACGAAAAAAATCGGCCTTGTCGGCATTTATTTTCCGGGCGCATACGACGCGTTGCATGAGAACGTGCCGGAAGGATTTGAACTGGTGGACGCGCTCTCTCCGGAGGCTTACGGCAATCTGGCGGACTGCGAATACCTGATTTCCCGGCTGGATATCGATCCGGATATCATCAACCACACCCCGAACGTCAAATTCTGGCAGCGCTGGGGCGCGGGGTTTGACCATGTGGATCTCAAGGCATGGGGCGAACGCGGCATCCCGATTGCGACCTGTCCGGGCGTCAATTCCGGCATTGTGGCGGAGCTGGCCATCATGCTGATGCTGGCGGGCTATCGCAACCTGCTGCAAATCAACCGCCAGCTGCGCGCTGGGCATTGGCCGCGCACCGAGTATTTTGGCCGTTCATTTATGATAAAAGGGAAGACGGTCGGCGTGCTGGGTCTGGGCCACATCGGCAAAAAGGTTGCGGCGCTGGCATCGGCTTTCGGCGCGAACGTCATCTACTACGACATCGTGCGCCAGCCTGAGCAGGAAGAACAGTTTGGCTATCGCTTCGTCGATTTCGACACGCTGCTCAAGGAGAGCGATATCTTCACGATTCACTGTCCGCTCAACGAGGAAACGCGCGGCATGATCGGCGCGGCGCAGTTTGCAAAGATGAAGCCGACGGCGATGCTCATCAACACCGCGCGCGGCCCGATTGTGGACGAGGCGGCGCTGGTTGATGCGCTGACCACGGGAAAAATCGCGACGGCGGGGCTGGATACTTACGAGCATGAGCCGCTGCCCAAGGATCATCCCCTGCTGACGCTGGATAACGTGGTGGCCAGCGCGCACGCGGGCGGCAACACCAAGGATAACGACATCAACATGGTGAATTACGTCTATCACAATATCGTGGCGTTTGATCGGGGCGAACCGCTTAATACGCCGGGCGATATCGTAAACGGAGAGTATTTGAAAAAATAAAGCGGAAAAGAAGCGCGCTTTTGGAAAAAAAGAAAGCTTTTCCCAAGCGCTTTTCTTTAACAATTCTTTACAAAAAAACAACGTGTTGTTTTTGGTTGACAGCTTGACAACACACAATTAAAGGCATATAATGATTTTCGTTCGGTGTTTATCTTCAGAACAAGAATACGACATGGAGAGGACTACTTGAAATGAAGAAATGTTTTTCGTTCCTGCTCGCGCTGACGCTCATGCTGGCTGTCTGCGCAGCCGCTTCTGCTGAGACGATCACGCTCAAGATCGCTCACAACTACGACTTTGTCACGATCCCGAATTCTGTCATCGCCGCCGCCGACCGCCTCAACGAGCGTTATGCTGCCGAGGGCAAGGACATCAAGATTGAGTTCGAGACGGACTATCAGCGCATCGACTGGGGCGAGTATGGTCAGAACCTGATCTTCGCTTACAAGAACGGCGATTGCCCGGATATCTTCTCCGTCAGCGATGTGCCGACCATGGCGGCTGTCGGCATGCTGCTCGACCTGAGCGACCTGAATCAGGACGCTTTTGTAGACGGCGCGTTCACTTCGTTCACCGTGGATGGCGTGCCGTATGCCATGCCGTTTGACCTGCCGGTTCGCGTTATCTACTACAATAAGCAGGTGCTGGTGAACTACGGCTGGACCATGGAAGAAGCCGAGGCTCTTCCGGCGAAGGTTGCTGCCGGCGAGTTCACTTGGGAAGACTTCGTGCAGCTCTGCACGGATGTGAAGAATGCCGGCGCCTGCACTTGGGGTCTGTGCCATCGTCCGGGCTCTGGCAACGACTTCCTGGACGTCATGCGGACGCTCGGCGGTCGCTACTACGACGAAAACGGCACGCTGGTCTTCAACGAGGAAGGCGTGAAGCGTTTCTTCCAGTTCATCTATGACGCCGCTAACACGCTGGAAATCACTCCGCACGATTTGAGCCAGCAGGGCTGGCCTGCAATCAACAAGATGGCGGGCGACGGCACGAGCTTCGCTTACTATGGACCGATTTATTCTTCCACCTATGTCGCTAACGCGGTTGAGAAGGATCCGCAGACCTTTGCGGACGACGTTGCCTTCATGATGTTCCCGGTTTCCCAGTACAATGACAAGCCGTTTGTCATCGCTGGGCCGCAGGGCATGGGCATCTGCTCTTCTACCAAGTATCCGGAAATCTGCAAGGATCTGTTTGCTGAGCTGGCCAACAACTCCTATGATCTGCTGGCTGACCATGCCAACACGATTTTCACGCTGTCTTCCGTGAAGGCTGCGAACGAGCTGGAAGCCATCACCACCAATCCGATCGTGGCGGATACCACCTATATGGCGGATTACGCAATCACTGAGCCGTCCGTTGATGGTCTCAGCACCTACACCAGCCTGCTCCACAACAACATTGTGCAGCTTGAACTGGGTCAGATCACGCCGGAAGAAGCGACGGCCGACATGAAGGTTCAGCTCGAGTTGAATCTGGATGACATCATCTTCGAGTAATTCATCCGCAGCCAATTCGATTATCATTTTCAGCAATGCCGCTGCAGGAACCCGTTCCCGCGGCGGCTTTGTCTGTATCTGCCTGCAAAGCAAGAAGGATGTGATTCGATGAAAAAAAAGAATAACCTTCAGGCGTATGCGTTTCTCACCCCGTTTTTGATTCTGGTAACGCTGCTCTATATTCTTCCGGCAGTGCTGACTGTGGTGATGGCGTTCACGGGGCTGGATAAAACCTTCGTCTGGAAGTTTGTCGGCATGAAAAACTTCCGCCGTGTCTTTATGGACCCGAATACGCCGATCATCGTGCGGAACACGCTGATTTATGTCGGCGTGTGTATTTCTGCGACACTGGTGATCGACCTGTTCTTCGCGATCATGACGACGTACTTCATCAAGTCCGAACGCTCGGCGAGCATCTTCAAAGGCATTTTGATGATTCCGATGATTACGCCGTCGGTTGTCTATTCCGTGCTGTGGGTCTGGCTGCTCAGCTCCACGGCGGATGGCTTCTTCAATAAGATTGTGATGAGCGTTTCCGGCATGGCTTCGCCAATCAACTGGATTGCGCAATACCCGATGCAAGTGGTCATCTTTGCCAAGCTGCTGACCAGCATCGCCTATGGCACAATCATTTTTTCCAGCGCGATTAAAGCTATTCCGGAGAATCAGTTTAAGGCTGCGCGCGTGGACGGCGCAAAGGAATGGGAAATCGTCAAGGCGATTATTCTGCCGAATCTGCGCTTCCATATCATGTTTATCGCGTTGTGGGATACGCTCGGTCTGTTGACCGACTATGTCAACATCCTGCTCATTACGGATGGCGGTCCCGGCAAAGCGAGCGAGGTATGGGCGCTCTCCGCGTATCATAAGGCATTTATCGACGGCAAGTATGGCTACGGCGCGGCGATTTCGCTCATTTTGATTCTGGTCGTACTCGTGCTGATGATTGCCATCAGCATTGTCAACGCCCGTATGGAAAGGAGGAATCTGGATGTTCAGTCCTAAGCGTGATGAAACCCGCCCCGGCTATGAGATGCGCAAGGAGCATATTGCCATCGGCGTGATGATTCTGCTCTGTCTGCCGATTTTGGCCATCTATGTGACCTTCTTTGCGCAGGCGTTTGTGGCGGACGGCAAGCTCTCGCTTTCCAACTTCCGCTTCCTGTATACAACTATCGTCTTGGGTCAGTACACCGTTCCGACGATGGGCCCGGCTTTTCGCAATACGGTGGTTTTCACCCTTTGCGTAACAGCTTGCGAAGTGGTCATCAGCCTGATGGCGGGTTACGCGCTCTCGCGCATGCGCTTTACGGGCAGAAACTTTTTGCAGAAGCTGCTCCTGATTCTGCGCCTGTTCCCCGGCGTGCTGCTGCTCATCAGTATTTTGTATGTATTGATGTATACCAAGCTGCTCAACACGCTGCTGGGTGTCGTGCTGGTCGCCATCGCGCTGCGTCTGCCCGGCTCGACCTTCATCATCCGCAATTTCTTCAACGATATCCCCAAGGACATCGAAAACTCCGCGCTGGTGGACGGCTGCAACCGCCTGACCGCGTTTTTCCAGGTCATCATCCACATGGTCAAGCCGGGCATTGCGTCAATCAGCGTGTTCGCCTTCATGAGCGCGTGGTCGAACTACCTGCTCTTTAATACCCTGATTCTGACAGGCAAGGTGCCGATCATGGCGACGTACCTGCGCAGCCTGAGCATGAATGACCAGATGATTGCCGATTACGGCGTGTTCTCTGCCATGGCACTGGTTTACATGCTTCCGGTTTTTGTTTTCTTCATCATTTCTCAAAAATCGCTGATGAAAGGCGGTTTCTCTGGAGGTAAGGGCATATGATTCGCATTGAAAATCTCCGCAAGGAATACGACGCGAAGACCGTCGCGCTGGACGACATCGATCTCGTCTTTGAGGATTCCACCTTCGTCGCGCTGCTCGGCCCTTCCGGCTGCGGCAAGACGACGACGCTCAACTGCATTGCCGGCCTGCTGGAGCCGACTTCCGGCAAAATCTTTTTCGGCGATAAGGATGTGACGCAGCTCCAGCCGAAAGACCGCAACATCGGCATGGTGTTCCAGTCCTACGCGCTGTATCCGCATCTGAAGGTCATCGACAACATCGCCTTCCCGCTCAAGCAGAAGGGCATGAAGAAGGCCGAGCGTTATGAAAAGGCGCGCAAGATTGCCGAGATGCTGCAAATCGAGTATCTGCTCGACCGCAAGCCGACCCAGCTTTCCGGCGGCCAGCAGCAGCGCGTTTCCATGGCGCGCGCGCTGGTCAAGGAGCCGGACGTACTGTTGCTCGACGAACCGATGAGCAACCTCGACGCGCGCCTCAAGATCGAAATCCGCGACGAAATCCGCCGCGTACAGCAGGAAACGGGCATCACCTCCATCATCGTTACGCACGATCAGGAAGAGGCTATGGCCATCGCCGACAAGATCGCGATTCTGGATAACGGCCGTATTCAGCAGTATGATACGCCGGAACATCTGTATCACTATCCGGCAAACCTGTTCGTTGCCAAGTTCATGGGCAACCCGCCGATGAATTTCATCGACGCGGCGCTCTCTGCGGACGGCACGCGTGTGGAAGGCGCGGGCTTCAGCCTGCCGCTTGAGCAGCATATGGCGCAGGGCGGCAAGAAATTCGCAGGTCATGCGGTCAAAGTCGGCGTGCGCAGCCACTTGATGGCGGTGCATACTGAAAAGGTGCCGCAGTCGATGGAGATGCGTTTGCAGATTGCGGAGAACCTCGGCAAGGAGATTCTCATTTCCGGCATGGTCGGGGACAGCTTCGTGCGCGTAACCGTACCGGAGAACCACGATACCTTCGAGCAGTACAAGGCTATCTCGCGCAGCGAAAAGCCGTTTGTCTACCTGACGATGACCGGCGTTTACAACATCTTTGACACGGAGAGCGGCGTCAACATTGCCCTGGAGAAATGAGCATGAATACCTTTGAAGCCATTCATGGCGGGGAAAACCACCGCCTGTGGATCGGCGGCCATCGCGGCCACGCATCCGCCACGCGCGAAAATACCACGGCCAATTTCGCCGAGGTGCTGGGCATGGGCGTGGATTACATCGAGATCGACGTGCAGCTCACGCGCGACCGGCAGGCCGTGATCTTCCACGATATGGCGCTGGAAGAGCGCACGCCGCTGCATGGGCATATCCGCGATTACACGGTCGCCGAGTTGAAAGCGGCGTTTGAGATCGACACGCTGGAAGAGGCGCTGGCCTGGTGTAAAGCGCACGGCATGGCGGTGCTGCTGGAGGTCAAGAGCTGCGAGCTGCTGATGCACGAGGATATGCCGACGCTGGCGCAGCGCATTGTCGAGGCGCTGCAAAAGGCGGATTTCTTCGATCAGTGCGTCGTCTTCGGCGTGAACCACTGGATTTTGCGCGAAGTCTGCCGGTTGGACAGCCGCTGCAAGATCGCGCTGATTGTGCCGCATGTGCCGGATGATCCCGTCGCGCTGATGCGGCACATGGGCGCGATCATCTACCTGTGCTTCATCGATAACCTTAGCCGCCCGCTGATCGATCAGCTGCACGCGGCGGGCTATCTGGTGGATGGCAGCGTGATCAACAGCAAAGAGCGGATGAAAACCGCGCTGGAAATCGGCTGCGACATGGTGGAGAGCGACACACCGGATCAGGCGATTGCGTGGTATCGCGAACTGACGGAGGAGACGGAGCGCCATGCTTGATGTTTTGGATATTCACACCCATACGACAGCCAGCGGCCACGCCTACAACACCATTTACGAGATGGCGCAGTCCGCCAGCCGAAAGGGGCTTGCACTGCTGGGCATTTCCGACCACGGCCCGGCGATGGAAGGTTCGGCCAGCAAGCATTATTTCCGTTCCAGCCGTTGCATTCCGCGCGAACTGTACGGCGTGAAGATTCTGTTTGGCTGCGAGCTGAACATCATGGATTATGACGGCGGCGTCGATCTGGACGAGGTTTTTGCCGGGGCGCTGGATTACGGCATTGCCAGCCTGCATGACGTATGTATCACGCCCGGCAGCCGCGCGGAAAACACCCGCGCTTATCTCAAGGCGATGGAAAACCCGAAGGTGCATATCATCGGCCATCCGGACGACGGCACGTATGCGGTCGATTTTGACGAGCTGGTCCGCCACGCCAGGGAGTGCGGCGTGATGATCGAGCTGAACGAAGCTTCCGTTCGACCGGGCAGCTATCGCAAAAACGGCCGCGAAAACGCGGCGGTTGTGCTGGACCGCTGCGCGCATTACGGCGTGAAGGTCGTTGTCAGCAGCGACGCACATGTGGAATGCGATATTCTGCGCCACCGGTATGCGCTGGAACTGTTGGATACGGTGCATTTTCCGGAAGAGCTGGTTGTCAATCGCTCGGTGGATGCGCTGATGGCCGCGCTGGCGGAAAAGAAAGCATAAAATATTTTAACGCCTGTCAAACGACAGGCGTTTTGCTTTTGCCTTTTTGATTGTCCTGCCGAAACGCCGTTTCAGATCTACATAGCGCATGCGGTTTTACGACGGAAGCTGATATTCTTCGTTGAAAGAATGAAAAAAGTTTGCTATAATGAAAAAAAACGGATGCGGAGAACGTGACAAATGACAATCTATGACATTGCGAGGGAAGCAGGCGTATCCGCAAGCATGGTTTCGCGCGTCATCAACAACAAGCCGGGGGTTGCGGCTGAAAAAAGGAAGAAAATACAAAAGCTTCTGGAAGAAAATCATTATGTGCCCAATGAAATGGCCAGAAGCCTTGTGACCAGCAGCACCAGAATGGTCGGCATTTTAGTGACGGACATTCGTCATGAAGATCAGCTCGCAGGTGCAAACTATATTACGCGTGAACTTCGCACTTACGGATATACGGGATGGATTTACATATGCGGCGGCACGGATAAGGACAGAGTGGAAGGTCTGCACGATATGGCCAGACACAATGTGCATGCAGCGGTATTGATGGGCTCAAAATTTCAATCGAAAGCCGTTGAACAGGCCATTGTAAAGTATATGCCGGATATTCCGGTCTTTTTGCTGAACGGTTATTTGAACCTGCCCAATGTATACGGTGTTTTGGCAGATATCGAGAACGGTTTTCGCGAATGCACGGAATTGATGTTAAAAAAGGGAAGAGAGCATCCGGTTCTGATTTGCGATGCGCCGATACCGACAACCTGTCAGAAGGAAGCCGGTTATCTTGGAGCAATGAGGGAAGCGCACAAAGAGCCTGTGATTTACCGTCAGGTAGCCGGAAGTTTTCAGGGCGGGTATGAGACTGCGACCCGAATTTTGCAGGAGCATCCGGAAACGGATTGCATGATGTTTTCTCTGGATATCATGGCGTGCGGCGCACTGCGGAGCTTATGGGAAAAGCGTGTGAGCGTACCCGAACAGATTGCGATTGTGGGCTGCGATAACACAATGGTATCGAAAATTTACATGCCACAGCTCACGACAATCGACACGGTATTGATGGATTGCAGCGTTACGATTGCACATCAGCTGACGGATTGCATTGAAGGACGGGAGACCAACCACAAAACGATACTCTCGACCAATTTTATACGACGGGAAACAACTTGAAAGACGGATACGATGAAAACGTACCGCCTTTTTTCTGTATATCGATGGAAAAATGTTTCATCAAAATAATATCGATTGCAAAATGCCGGAGAGAGCGCCGGGAGAATTGTAAAAATAAATATCAAAAAATAAATTGGAAAATATACGGTCGAAAGAAAAATGAAAAAAGTATTGCTTAAATTTGTGAACCGTGATATAATTCTGGTATTGAAATCGATTGCAAAATGAAAAGGGAAAACAAAACGAGAAATTGATGGTTCGGCAGATGTGCGAAAAGACGTCGGACTATTCAACGAAAAGAAGAGTGAGCTCAAAGACACATAAGGAGGTATTGTTATGAAAAAGCTCTTCGCTCTCCTGATGGCTGTTATGATGTGCGTCTGTATGGTTTCCGGCCTTGCCGAAACGGCAGGGGAAGCCTACAAAATCGGCGTTGTCATTCCACTGTCCGGCAACTTTGCGTTCTTTTCCGCGTATTTCAGCCCGATTTTGGATATCTACGTGAAGGATTTGAACGAAGCGGGCGGCATCAACGGCCATCCGGTCGAATTGGTGTATAAAGACAATCAGGGCGACGCCACGATTACGGCTCAGCGCCTTGACGAGCTTCTTGAAGAGAATGTGAGCGCGGTTATCGGCCCGTTCATGGATACCTGCGGTCCTGCGGCGGCGCAGTGGGCGACGGAAAACAAGATTCCGGTGGTCATGTGCTGCGCACTTTCCACGGAAATCGGCATGGCTAACCAATCCGACTACGTGTTTTGCGCGGGTTCGAGCGCGTGGGCTTGGGCGAAGGTCTTTGCAAACGCAGTGAATGCGGCGGGTTATGAGAGCGCGTACTACGTCGGCAATGAAGGCGGCGTGCCGGATGACGTTTACAACTTCTTCTGGGAAGAAATGAAGAAGCTGAATCCGGATGTTGAAAACATCGGTTCCGTTCGCCTGAGCGGCACGGAGAGCGATCTTTCCAGTGTTATCGCTTCCATCATGATGGCCGATCCCGATGTGGTGGTCACCTCGCTGACGGGCGGCGGCGCGATTACCTTCATTTCTCAGGCCGTTCAGTTTGGATTGTATGACGACAGCGACATGTACGGCGTGTATATCGAAGGCGCCGACCACACCGAGTCGCTGGCGGACAGCTATCCCTGCGGTTCGATTTGGGCGATCGACTGGTTCCCTGTCAATTTTGCGGCGACGCAGGATTGGGCTGAGGAAATCTACAACGCCGCGGGCGGCGTGATTCCCAACGGCGCGTCTTTCAACTTCTATATGGCGGCGGCAACGATTTGTGAAGCCCTCAAGACGATGGACTTTGAAGCGCGTTTTGATTCCGACAAGCTGGTGGAAGCGCTTGAACAGATCAAGGTGGCCTCTCCGCTGGACGGCTATGAGTGCTACTACACCGATTATTCTCACCAGATGATCTTCCCGATGTATTTCTCAGGCAGCGCGTTCTCCGAAAAGTGGGGAAACATTGCTCTGCCGGATGAGAGCGATTACACGATGTACGGTGCGGAGGTTTATCCGACGAAGGAAGAATGGCTGAATAAGGCTGCGGAACTCGGCTATGACCTTGGCAAATAATCGATAAGAACAAATGCAAGGCAGTCGGTTCTGAACAGAGAACCGGCTGCCTTATTTCTATTAGGGAGAGGAAAGCAACGATGAACATCATCCTCTACGAAATCCTGATCAGCCTTTCCACGGGCCTGATGTATTTCCTGACGGCGGCGGGCATGTCGATTGTGGTATCGGGCATGAATGTCATCAACTTCGGTCAGGGACAGTTTTACATGCTCGGCACGCTGATTTGTTTCAGCCTGTGGAAACTGACGGGTTCGTTTGCGCTGTCGGTTATTGCGGCGATGCTGATTGTGGGTTTGTGCGGCGGCTTTATCACCGAGCATTTGCTTCGCCCGCTTTACGGCAAACCGATGCTTTATCAGCTGCTGCTGACGATGGGCATTGGCTATGTGATTCAGGACATGTTTGTGATGTTCTGGGGAAGCAATATTGTAACGATGAAGGCCCCATCGTATCTCAACTTCCGCGTCAAAATGCTGGGTATGAAATTTCCCGCATATTACCTGTTTTTGATTGCAGTCAGCTTTGTTATCTGCATCATTATGCTGTTCGTTTTCAAAAAGACGAAAATCGGTATGACGTTTCGGGCGATTATCACGAACCGAGACATGGTTTCCTGCATGGGCGTCAATGTAAAAAAGCTGAACACCATCATGATGATGGTAGGCATCGGCCTGAGTGCGTTGGCCGGTGCGCTGAACCTGTGCATCACGGGCACGACAACGACGGCAGAACCGACCGTAACATCCACTGCGATGTGCATTTTGATTATTGGCGGCATTGCGGAAATCAAAGGCGCGTTTGTCGCTTCGTTGCTGGTAGGTTTCGCGACGACGTTCGGCGCAATGTATCTGCCGCAGTATTACAGCCTGCTGCCTTCGATTCTGATGGTGATTGTGCTGCTGATTAAGCCGGAAGGGCTTTGCGGCAAACGCGAACGTAACTGAAGGATGTGATGAGAATGAAACGGTATAAAAAGCCCCTGCTCATCGGCGGAACGATGCTGGCGATTTTTGCCATACTCGGCGCGGTGCTGCCGACGAGCGGCGCAAACATTCTTTCCCGCGTGCTGATTATGATGCTGTTTGGCACGGCGGTCAATGTGATGTTTGGCCATTCGGGACTGATTGCATTCGGCCAGGGCATTTTCTTTGGCGGTGCAGCGTATGCGTATGTGCTTCTGGTTGTTCGTGCGGGTTTGAATCACGGCGCGGCGGTAGTTGTGACGATGCTGGGCGTGCTGGCGGCGAGTTTCCTTATCGGCAAGCTGTGTCTGCGCGTTCAGGCGTTTACCTTCGCGCTGCTGTTTATGGGCCTCAACATTTTGGCGTATAACATCGCGATGAAGGTGCCGGCGCTGGGCAGCGGTTCGGGCGTTACGGGTTCCGTCCGCCCACCGATGGTCAGCGATACGCGCGCGTTTTTTGTGATGACGCTCATCGTTGTCGCGGTATGCTACTTCATCATCTATAAAATTTTGCATTCGTCGCTGGGTAAGGTGGCGAACGGCCTTCGCGAAAATGAAGAGCGGCTGGTATTTCTGGGCATCAACGTGAAAAATGTCAAACTGGCCATGATTATGGTTTCCAGCTTCTTCTGCGGCGTGGCAGGCGTGCTGTATGCGATGCTGAATCTGGGTGCGTATACGGCCTATCTGAACGTTCTGATTTCCGAAGAAGGCCTGATTATGTGCATCGTCGGCGGCATGTATTGCTTCTGGGGACCGAGCATTGGCGCGGTGCTTATCACCATTATCACGGTTTACATTGCCGGTCTGACCGTGTATTACAAGATGATTCTCGGCATTGTGCTGATTGTGGCGATTATATTCTTTCCCAACGGTCTGCTGGGTCAGAGCAAGGACGGCAAGGGAAACCGCGTGACCCGATGGATTGGCAGCCTGTTCAACGAAGATTCGATTGGCCTGTGAGGAGGTGCGGCAATGAGCGAAATTTTGAAAACGGAAGATTTGACGCGTACCTTCGGCTCTCTGGTCGCGGTCAATCACGTCAATTTCTCGGTGGAAGAGGGCGAAATCCGCAGCGTAATCGGGCCGAACGGCGCGGGCAAATCGACGTTTATGGATTTGATTATCAATAAAACGCCGTGTACGTCGGGCAAGGTGTTTTTCCGCGGCGAAGAGATTACGCGGGTGCCGCCGCATGAAATTGCGCGGCGTGGACTGGGACGCTGCTTTCAAATCAGCAAATTCTTTCCCGAACTGACGGTTTACGAGAACATCCAAATCCCCTGCATCAATCAGGACGGCAAGGTGTTCAGCATGTTTAAGGAAGCCCGCGGCGCGTACCGCGACCGTGTGGAAGCGTTGCTGGAATCGGTCGGCCTGAAGGAAAAGCTGCGCGAAACAGCGGGCTATCTCTCCTACGGTGACCAGCGGCGGCTTGAAATCGCCATCACGCTGGCCTGCGACCCGATTCTGCTGATGCTTGACGAACCGACCTCCGGTGTGGCGCGCAAGGAAGGATACGGGCTGATGGATTTGGCGGTGAAGCTGGCCAAAGAGCGCGGCATGACCGTGATGTTCATTGAGCATGACATGGATATTATTTTCAATTATTCGCAAAACATTTCCGTGTTGGATCACGGCACGCTGCTGGCGACGGGTACGCCGCAGGAAATTCGCGAAAACGAAGCCGTTCAGCGCAGTTATCTCGGAGGTGCCGTATGATTTTACAACTGAAAAATGTGGAATCGGCCTATGGATTGAGCCAAATCCTTTTCGGCGTAAATCTTGAAGTGCGGGAAGGCGAGGTTTGCTGTCTGCTGGGCCGCAACGGCGTCGGCAAATCGACGACAATCAAGACGATTATGGGACAGGTGAAGCCCAAGAGCGGCGAGATTTTGTTTGAAGGGCAGAATATCGCGGGCAGGGAATCGTTCGCCATCAACAGGATGGGCGTTTCGTATGTGCCGCAGGGCAGAATGGTCTTTCCGACGCTGACGGTGAAGGAAAATGTTATCTTTGGAGAACGGATTCCGGCGGGAACCGAAAACCCCTGGACACTGGAGCGGATTTATCAGCTTTTCCCGCGCCTGAAAGAACGCGAAAACTTCATGGGCAACCGTATTTCCGGCGGCGAGCAGCAGATGATGGTTATCGCTCGCGCGCTGATGCAGAACCCGAAGGTGCTGCTGCTGGATGAAATCTGCGAGGGCCTTGCGCCGTTGGTTGTCAAGGAGCTGGGCGGTGTTATCCGCCGTTTGGCCGAAGAGGGAGTTTCCGTCCTGCTGGTGGAACAGAGCGCAAAGTTTGCGATAGATGTCAGCGACCGATGCTATATCATGGAAAAGGGCGTCGTTGTGCACGAGGATAAAACGGCCGATATTTCGGATGAAGTGTTCAGGCGCTACATGGGCACCTGATGCGGTTCGAGAGAGGAGCGCATATGAAACTCTATATCATGAACTGTGGCCAGATGATTACGCCGGATGGCAACATTCTGGCGGCTTTCAACACCGAGCAGCTTCGGCTTGTTATTCCGGTACCCGCTTATCTGATTGAGCATCCGACCGAAGGATTGGTCCTGATTGACTGCGGCTTTGATTACAACCATCTGCCGGATGAAATGAAATACGGAATCGCCGCTTCACCGCTCCAACGGCTGACGCGGCAGATTGAACGCCTGGGCTATCGATCTGAGGATGTGCGGCATGTCGTCATCAGCCATCTTCATTTTGATCATGCGGGCCAGATGAGGGATTTCCCAAAGGCAACGTTCCATATGCGTGAAAGCGAGTGGAGTATGGCGATTCCGCCGTCCAGAGGCGACTATATCCCAGCGGATTATATGGCTGCGAGGGCGTTTCGGTTTGATTATATCCCCGAAAACACGGATTATGATCTCTTTGGCGACGGCACGATTTTATGTCTGGATACGAAGGGACATTCGCCCGGACATACGTCTTTTTTGATTGCACTACCGCATACGGGAAACGTGCTGCTGACGGTGGATGCCGCACATATGCCGCAGTATTTTGAAACAGACCGCTATTATCAGGATGCGTGGGACGTGGATGCCGCACATGCAGCCGTTGAAAAGCTGAAAAAGCTTGTGCAGAAGGCCGATGTGCTGCTCTTCGGACACGATCCGGCTTCGCTGGCCAAGGTGAAAAAAGCGCCGGATTATTACGACTAAGCAACCCTTTTTGAAGAAAAACAACCCATTAAAAAGCTGAAAAACGAAAGGAAGTCAATTCAACATGAGCATGAAGAAAACGTTGAAGCAGGTTTTTGCGGAGGAACAGTGCGTTCTTGCACCGGAAGTTTACGACTGCGTGTCGGTTATGGCGGCGGAGCGCTGCGGCTATAAGGCCCTGTGCCTGTCCGGCGCGGAGCTGACCATGTCAATGAAGGGCGTACCGGATTTGGGTGTGATGAACGTCGAAGAGCTAATTTGGGCGACGGATCGCATCTGCGATTACGCCAGCATTCCGATTGTCGTCGATGCGGAAAACGGATACGGCCCGGCGCTGACCGCGGCATATAACTGCCACAGGCTGGCCAAGGCGGGCGCGGCAGGCGTTATCATTGTGGATTCGCCCGAAGTGCGCATCGGCGGCGAATCGCTTCCGCTGGAAGAAGCCGTGGGCAAATACCGCGCCTGTGCGGAAGCCCTGAAGGGGACGGACTGCATTCTTGTGGCACGCACGGATGTCAAGACGCTCGATGAGGCGATTGAACGCTGCGTGGCCTATCGTGAAGCGGGTGCGGATATGACTCTTGTCTTTATGATTAACGATATCCCGCCGAAGGAACGTTTTGAAGCCGCCAAAAAGATTGCCGAGAAGGATAAAGGCTGGAAGTGGTATCCGGACCTCGGCGCGCATAACGGCAAGAGCGACGTGACGCTGGAGGAAATCGCACCTTACGGCTATAATTTCGTCGGCATTCATTACTGCCTTGCCGCTGCGCTTACCGCGATGATGGATGCGGGCAAGGGTAACTTTGAAGCCAACAATAATGTTTATGCCACGATGAAGTACACCGAAAGTGCCATCGGCTCGAAAGAGCAGTTGGACGGCTGGTATGATTGGGAAAGGCAGTTTGTGCCGGATCCGAAAGGGCTGCGTTACCGCTGGCCGTACAGCTATCATCTGAGAAATGAAGCGTTTGATAAGCTGGAGAAGTAAGAAGGATTATAAAGAAACAAACGACAGAGAGCCGGCGGAATGTCGGCTCTTTTTACATCAAAAAAGCTGCTTGCCAGACAAACAGCTATAAAAAAACACCCTCTGCGTCTATAACGGAAGGTGACATTTCGTGGAGCTGATGGCCGGATTCGAACCGGCGACGACCACCTTCTGACGCTCATCACCTGTGACCGCACTTACGGCGGCGCAAATGGACGGTTTGTCGTGATGGCGGTCAGGGAGGATTGAACGATGCGCATGCGTTTTTAGGCATGAGCAAAGGATTTTTGTAAACTGATATAATTTCCCGTTTCTAAATCACCATCAGCATAAAAACATCTCCATCATTTTACTTGCAATGATGGAGATATTATGTTAAATACGGACATATCCGGTAGATGGACCTGCACCGACTTTGGCGATATGTCCACTCTTATTCCAATGGTAAGTATTCTTCCAGACATTGTCGAATCCGTGGCAGGTCTGGCACCAGTACGGACATTCCGCGAATACTTGCATAATAATAACAATCGTCTGCTGGGACTGTGTATGAGTTTATTGATATCGAAGAAGCTAAGGGGAGCAGCCGGTAGAGCAGCGACAATATTTCGCTATCTGTCAAGTCAGTAGTTATATAAGAACGTACATTATACATAAAACCCAAAAGCTCGGTTACAGACAAATTCTTTGCCTGTTCATACATAGCTAACAACACTTTTCGCTGACGCTCTGTACGGCCAAAATCGCTATCAATTTTACGAGCACGGGCATACGTCAGAGCTTCAGCTCCATTCAAATGGTTCAAATCGGCAACGATAGACGTATGATTACGCTTGTTGATATAAGCCGCCTCCGCAGAAGTCAGCTCAATATCTATGCCGCCGACCCTATCTATAATTGCCTCGAACCCTGTAAAATCCACTTCGAGGTTACCATCGATGGAAATGCCGAAGTTTTCAGTCAAAGTCGCATCCAGCAATTTAAATCCGCCGAATGCATAAGTTGCATTCAGCCGATTGTCCGAGTATTTGCCAGGAATTTGCACATATAAATCTCGTAGGAATGATATAAGCGAAGTTTCTCCAGTCTCAGGATTGATGGAGCACAAAATTATGGTATCAGATCGTTGACGGTTTTCTCCTTTCCGTCGATCCTGACCAACCAATAAAATGTTAATCAGGTCGTCATCTTCAATCCGTTCAACGAAACTCCATTCCACATCGGCAGGATCAATGGATATAATCTCATCATTCGCATCAGCATTTTCCTTATCCTCAAAATTCGTATTGGAATCCACGTCAATGGTTTCATTGCGATTTTCATCGGTTTTGTCCACTTCAAAATATCCATTTGGGGGTAAAACCTTATCCGGAATATTCTGATTATAGGTACAGCTTTTGATGATTTCAAAGCAGACAAGTGCCAACACTAAAATGATTTTCATGTTCATGAATCCTCGCTGTAAGCAATGTCCTTCAATCTATTGAAGCATATCCAAGACCTTGAATATTTCCATTCTGCGCTTCTGTTTCTGTCTGTGCAGCATAATGATCTCTACTCCTTAGGGAAGTCTTTCTTCATTTCCCTTTTTACGACATCTTCTCCCAGTGCATCCATAAGAAATGCCTGGTAATCCGGGTATAGCTGTTCTGTATCCTGGAGAATTTCAGCATACCGCTTTGCGTTTCCACCAAACCGATGGCGACGCAAGATATACTTCTGGATGTTTTCAGCTGTTCTGGGCATGAACAACACCGCAAAATTTATCATTTCGTCCATGACGGGAAGTTTTCCCGTATGGTTCCAAATATATTGGGCATTTTTCTTTGCATCAGTAACATACGTTTCTTTCCGTTTCTGATAATAAGCATCCAGGGATTTAATGACCTTCGCCGGAGTTCCGGCGCAAACCGTATTGTCCGGCAAAGACTTGCATACCACCGAACCGGCTGCAATAATCACATTATTTCCAATGCTTACTCCGCCCAAAATGGTGCAATTCGCTCCAACAAATACATTGTTGCCTATATGAATTGGCATGCCGCCACTGGGGAGTTCTTCTCCATAAGCATCTTCCAGCACTTTCCAACTGTAATCATGTGCAATTAACTTAATTCCTGAACCTAGTAAGCAATGATCTCCAATAGAAATATATTTTGCCCGTCCAAGATCAACCTCTGAATGAATCGGACTTGCAAATTCCGTATATTCTCCAATGACCATTCCCATGCCTCTCAAATACCGGATAAAGCGCGATTTACTGGTATATGCCATCAAGCGTTTCATTTTTGAGTGTATCATTGCTTACCCCTTTCTTATCCGTGTAATAATCGCTCATGCTGTCCAGACCGACGATCTTCACAGTATCTGTGTCCCGCAGCAGTTCCATGACCAGGTTGGCTACGATAAAGCCAGCAGCACCGGTAATCAATATGGACTTGTTTTGTAAATCAATATTCGGTGTTAGCATACTTTTCTGCTCCCCAAGAATCATCAGAGCAAATTTACCCTGTCCGGCAAAATAGGAAGATGCGTTTATTCAACATATATTCATTTTCGATAGCGGATGACTTTTGCCGGATTACCGCCAACCACGCAGTAGGGTTCAACATCTTTTGTGACAACAGCCCCCGTTGCCAGAATACTTCCGTCACCAATATGGCAGCATCCTGCTGTAATGATTACATCGTCACCGATCCAAACATCGTTTCCAATGACGAGTGGAGATATTTCTGTAAAGCCTTGAAGCCTCATTGGGATATCTGTCCTGTCGCTTTTGTGATTCTTGGTGAATATCTTTAAATCTCTGCCAATCATTACATCGTTTCCAATGGTTACCCCTTTCGGAATACGCGCATTGTCGCCAACTCCGGAAAAATCTCCAATGATAAAATCCACGGAGATCAGGACATTCTTTCCCCAGTTAACAGCCTTGCCGACATGAGAAAAAGCATTTTGGGCAAACGCGTTCTTCACTTTATTTCCCCAACGGCAACGGTTGTATGCTGGCAGCAAACAAGCTGCAAGGTGAAATATCATTCTGTTAATTTGTCTCCACATGTCCATGATCCGTCCTCCAATTCAAATGTATCCATGTATTACGAAAACCGCTTCTTCAGCAAACGGAATCCATCCCGTATTACATCCCGATAATTGAAAACCATGATCGCAAAAATCGTCACATATCCCAGAACCGTAACCATTCCAAAGCTGTGGAACGTGTTGTACCATGCATAGGCAAGAAACAGAAGCGTAATGAGAGAGAATTTTCCCATACCCCACTTCATTGGAAAATATTTGTTTGACAGGATGGTGCGCGTAGCAAAGAACACAATATAAGACAAGCCGGTGGAAATGGCTGCTCCTACGCCGCCTATAATCGGCACCAGCAGGGTGTTTCCCGCAATATTGACCGCACAGGCAACCGCAGATACGATGATTTGGAGATAGCTTTTTTTACTGAATGTAATGCCAATCACAGTTGTGTCCGATATGGTCAGCATGATCGGCGACAGGCAAAGGAACGGTATCATAGCCGCCGAGCCTCTGTAATCCTCGCCCAAAAGCAGGACGAACAAATCCTTGCACAGAATCAGAGAACTGCCGATAAAGAACATCACGAAGGACATTGTTCGGAAGCCCTTTTGGTAAAAGGTTTGATCCTCCGGTTCCTTTTCATAATGCTCCACCACCATAGGGGACCAGATCGCAGCGAAGGTAGTCTGTACAATAGCAAACACATGAACCAGCGTGATGGCGCTGGAATAGATTCCAACTTCCTCATAAGAGCAGTAGCGGTTCAGCGACATCTTATCAATGGCTTGAAAAATTGTTGTGATTCCCATGGACACGATAAAGGGAAAGGCATAACGGTACAGTTCTTTCCTATCTATGGAATATCGCTGTCCGATTTTTTTGAAATTCCAAAACTCTTTTTGAGAACCGATGCCGATCACAGTAACCGCTCCATAGCTGACTGCGGATGCAGCCGTCAGGATGAACAGCTTTTGTGTCTTGAACAAAAAGCAGCCCGCTATGGCAATCGCCGCAAACAGGAGCTTCGTCATGACCTGTAACATGGAATAAAGTTTTGTCTGATAGGTCACTCTGAGCAAAATCAGGTCAATGCGGTTCATGACCTGAAAAAGCACCGAAATCGTCAGCATGGTCATGACTCTGGAATCGAATTCAAACTGAATAAGCCCCCGCCAGCTCAGCACATTGACAACAATGCCGGCCAGAAGGGTACATACAAAGGGCAGAACGCAGCATTCCTTGACGATGCTTCGCTGATAATCCAGTGTGTCAAAACCATAAAAGTACCGAATCAGCGCCTGATCGAAGCCCATGCAAAGGATCATCAGTGCAATGCTGGCATACATGGTGAATATGGAATATTGCCCATACTCCGCAGTACCAACAAGGCGCGTCAGGACAGGTGTGGTCAGAAAGCCCACCAGCATATTGATTACTGTGCCTGTACCAATGGATATAAAATGCTTAAAGATGGATGGCTTATTCATATTTTTCTCCATCTTCCAATAATGCGTGCAGAACCTGCGGATAATGTGTCAGCAGATTTTTCATCACTTGATCATTCAAATTTTGATCCACATTTTGATGAGCCAGCGTACTGTCCTGCCTCCCCTTGCTGATGCATAATGCCTTCCCACGGGTTTGGGATTTGACCACCGGCACACCGCCCAGAATGCTCATAACTTTCATCCACAAATCGTCAGCAGTCAACGCCAACGACCTGATTTTCTCGATATCAAAGGTTTCCTCCGGCATACAATGGGGCGGATACAACGTTCCCGCACCCGTAGATGCCATCACGCGATAGGACGGAATCCCCGCCGGAACTTGACCACTGACCTTCCAATCCTTGTACGACGCCACGAAACCATTTTCCATTTTAATTTCCCTGCCCCGGTTGCAAATGATGGCATTGGGATATCGTCTGTGCATTGCAAGCAGTTTTTCCAGAGAATCCTCCGGATAAATAATGTCATCGTCGTAGGTTACAATAATCTGTTCAGGGAACGCCCGCATCGCATAATAGTATTTCTTATGGGCAAACAGATCCGCGTCACAAAAGCGAATCTCCAATCCGTATGTACACAGCGCACGAAGCTGTTGCGGGATTTCAACATCCTGAAGCTGATCCTTTGCCAGCCACAAGATGATTTTCCCTGGACTCACCGTCTGATTCAAAAGGGACTTGATCGCCAGATGCACGTAGCCGATCCGAGCCGGAAAGGTCGTCATGGACACAATAATCGAATCATCCCGGCGTTTTTTTCCGCCTTCAAAGATACTGGGGTTCAAATGGTTGCAATAGCTTCGTTCAAGGATGTTAACAGCCTTTCTGATGGCACGTTCCGCATAGGACATCATGTCGCTTTGATCTTCATACAACTTGAATTGATCAAGAAATCGTATAGAAACCAACTGTTTACCTCCTGTCATACGCTGAATCTCTGATTATACTCACTTCTGTTTTCAAGTAGGAAAAACAGATACAGCGGTACAACATACAGCACATTGTGCCAGTTTGCAAAAAGCATACCGCCCAGAATAACACAAACCACTAAATACCATTGCCTGTTGTTTGGTTCAAACAGGGGTGAAAGCAATAAGGCGTTCACTGCAAGCCCGCCGCATATGCCAAACTGTATCAAATACGCCACAAAGAAATTGTGGACAGAAATACCCATGCTGGAGAGTGTGTAATCCGCTGCACTGCCGCCGATTCCGGAAAATATATACTGAGGCAGCAGTCTGAGTGCTTCGATGATCGTTTCAAATCTGCCATTGTCATCCGCAAAGCCTTTGAGACTTGATCTTGAAGCAAGCATCAGCTGCATAATGTACAAACCGGCAGCACCCAGTATCATCAGCATAGCCGTCACTCGGATACTGCCGACAACTTTCTTTACATTCCGTATGCAGTATAATCCGGCACACACAGCAAAGCATAATAGTCCAGTTCTTGAATTGTTGAGCAGGATTGCCCCTGCAAATACCCCCATCCATATAAGCGCAGAAACACGTTTGCTGTTTATGTACGCTATGAAGTCATACAGCAATCCCACCGCAAGATAGAGCGACAGCACGCTTTTGGAATAGAAATAGACATTATAAATCACACGGTCTGAGTTATACTCATATATTTCCCCCAAGGAAATACCCAGAACTGTTTTTGCCGCATACTGGATATACAGTGTAATCGCAACCGCACAGACACCATGGATGTAGACGTTCATCAATGCGTCTGTATCCGTCTGCATCAATTCTTCGTTTTTGGCAACCGGGATGATAAAAATAAGGTATGCCAGAAGCACCAGATGATAGGTCATAAAAACCATTTCTATCGAATCATGGGAAGTCCATACGCTTAAACCATACGCCCCCAGAAACACGACCAACGCGATCAGTTTACAGGCAGAACTGACGCCGACCTTTGCACCTCGCATCAGCATATTCAATGTCAACAGCACACACAGCAAGGCGATAGCGACAATACACACAGACAGCCGTTGCCGTCCGCCGAACAGATCAAAAGTGTAATAGGCAGAAGTGTACACGATGACCTTCAAAAGCCGCTCGTACACATTCCCTTCGGCTGTAAATATAAAGTAGGCAACAGCAAGCAACAGCAACAGCGCACCCAGTCTTGAATTGATTAAAAAAGCAACCGCTGTCACAACCATCACAACCAAGTTCATGTGCTTTCCCTCATTTTTTGTTATGCAGCCGTTTTTTGTATTTGCTTCATTTTTTCCAAATAGAACTGCTGCATCCAGCTATAAGACCGGCTGATATCGTATCCGTTCTCCCGGATCAGTGCGCTATTCTCTCTGCGCTCGTTTTTTTCAATCAGTTCAAGGAGCTTATCTGCCCATATGGCGGGTTTCTCCTTAATGGACGCAAACTCCACGCTGTCACACAGCTTTGTCTCGGAAGGAATGGCATCGCTTACCAGCATCGGCAATGCAGAGCATTGCGCCTCAATGATAACCGTTCCAAACCCTTCGTAAAAAGATGGGAAAAGGAACGCATCCATTGCTGTCAGTACAGCGCCCACATCCGAACGGGAACCAAGAAATTTGACAGAATCCTGAAGTCCGAGGCGAGCGACCTGATTGCGGATGTCCTGTTCCAGTTCTCCCTGACCCACCAAATACAATTTGCTCTCCGGCTTTCTATTCTGAATTTCCTGAAAAACCTGAAGCAGGTAGGTATGATTTTTCTGAGGAGAAAATCGGGCAACACAAACGATTGCCAATTCTCCTTCACCAATCTCCAACTCGGTACGCATCGCATTTCGTCTTTCTTCACTGTATAGGAAGCGGTCCAGTTGGATGGCATTGGGGATTACATGGAAGTTTTCCTTTTCAACCTGTTTTTTTCCGAATAGCCAGACACCGGCTGCTTTGGAGCACGCAAACCGGTCTGTTGCCTGCCCGTTAATGAACAGTCTTGAGAATGCTTTATAAACCATCTTAAAGTTTCGATCCATGCTCGCATTGCGGCTATGCGCAATGCGCACGGGAACTCCTGCTCTTTTTGCCATCAGCAGGGGCCATGTGCTTAACGTATTCAGATGGGAATGAACGATTTTATATTCCGGATGCTCCTGAAAGAAAGCGCGCAGTTCTCCGATGTAACGGAAAAAGGACTTCGGGGCAATCCGGCTCATATGATATACCCGTCCACCAAGTCGTTTGATTTCCTCGTCAAATTCTCCGTCCTCGGCACGGTTAGTCATAAAATCGAACTGAATCACCGATCTGTCAATGTTTCTGTAAATATCCATCAGCCGGTTTTCTAGTCCGTTTCGATTCATAATCGTGACACACTGTAAAACGCGAATAGGTTGATTCATATTCTTGCCTCATTTTTCCGGAGCGTTCTTAAAAAGGTTCAGCGTCCTATACAGACGTTTTATTTGCTTTGTTATCATGATTGTACGCAGCAAGGATTTTCGGCGGCGTTTTCCCGCCAAAGAGCGAACCCAATAGCGCAATGAAATGTACAGCCAAAATAATGGAAGCAGGTACGGCCGCTTCTTTGTGACAGGAAACTTTCTCTGCGCTAACGAGTTCATCTTGGCAACAAACACATGAAACGCCGATACGGTTCCGCTTTCATCTACGAAGAAGTTGCTGCCGTCTTTTGCATTATTTTTATGATGAATACTTCCTGTACGAAGAATCTCCTCAATCATCGCCTGAATGTCACACTCTCGAACAGACTGAAAGGGCATCCCATATGCGGAATGCAGTCCAAGGTAGCGTATGGCTGTCTTGGTCAACACGCCGGCAAATTTCTTCAGACCGCAGAGCCTCAGTTCTGGAACAATCCGATTTGCAAAATAATCCGGCATTACGCTTGTCAGGAAAGCTGCCCAGTCACACAATTGACGCAGTCCAATACATCCGGTTGTCATGTGCCGCTCCATATGAAGGAGTAAGCTCAATGCCTGATGGGAGTCCGAAAGACAGTTGAAAGTATAATTTCCGATATGCTTTTGTCTGAGTTGCTCTGGCCATGACTCCATATATTGTTTTGCTTCTGTTCCGGCCGGAGAATCCGGGAAGGTGGACACAGCATCATGCAGCTCTGCCACAACGCTGTTTTTATAGAAGTCAATGTGGTAGGGGTGTGCAAAGGAATCCTCTGGAGCACAGAATCCCTGAGATATCAGTATCTCGGATGCCCGATCAACAAATTGCACCGGAACCAGAAGATCAATGTCCCCAAGTGCTCTCGCGAATGGGTCGTAATAGCACGCAGAAAGGCTGGCGCCTTTTAATACTGCATAGGGAATGCTCTGATTCTTCAACGCTTCAGCGATTTTGCTCTGCGCTTCCATTAGCACTTCATTATTTATCATTGTCGAGAGCATCTTGCTTCGCCATTTCAGCCAGCTCGCAGCAGAAACCTGCTGCCGAATCGATGTGCATCCCTGTAATGCAAGGAGCAATACGCCCTGATCTTCCGCTGTGGACAGAATGTCCTCCCATTCCTGCTCTGAATATGTATATTCCGAAGTTTTTCGCCACAAAACATCGGATAGAATTTTCAAAAGGCTTTTTTGTACTTTGATCATCCGCTACCTCTTAGGGAAAAGCCAATTAAGCCCCCAAAGCGTCCATGTACTTCTGAACAACCATTTGCCGGTCAAATTCATGTTCCATTTTTATTCTGCCCGCGTGACCAAGTGCTTCCCGTTCCTCCCAAGTAAGACCAAGGAAATCTTCCAATGCCGCAACAAGTGCCTCTTCATCCTTAATGGGTATCAGATAACCGGATTTCCCTGCATCCACGGTCTCACGACAGCCGCTGCGGTCTGTTGCAATAACGGGTCGTCCGCTTGCCGCTGCTTCCAGCAGAACATTGCTCATGCCCTCTGGGTAATACGACGGATGCACAACACAGTGCGCCATCTGAAAATAGGGACGCATATCTTTCTGTTCTCCATGGTATTGCAGATGGCCGGCATTTTCTGCCTCTTTGACCCTTTCATAATACTTAGGATCATCACAGCCGCCACAAATATGGAACATTACATTCGGGTGATTTTGCGCGACACGTTTTGCGGCAGAAAGATATAACTCAATTCCCTTTTCCTTGAGCAGACGAGCAACAAAAAGAAAATGAACGACATCACCGGGCGAGTAAGGGAGTTCCGGATATGCCTGGAGATTCACACCCGAACCGGGCAGCAGACATACATGCGAGTTCTTTGGCATCATATGGTGCTGTTCAAAAAAACGCATATTCTCATCATTTTGAAAGAAAATGGTATCTGCTCCGGCAACTCCGTATTTATACAGACGGGTTGCCAGAAACTGCAGTTTTCCGGGATTCTCAACGGGAGTCCCAAGACCCGTGATATTGGGGATATACTGAATACCCAACACGCGGCAAGCGATTCCTGCATATACGTTGGGTTTTATGTTGTTTGTAAAAACAACATCCGGGTTTATTTTTCTCAGCATCTGAAAAAAATGATAAAGCAGTTTGAGATCCGCCCAAGGATTTGTGTTTCGTCTGCCGATTGGGATACCATATAACCGGCATCCAATCTGTTCCAATGCTTCTCGATGGGAGCGGAATTGACACAACACGGTTACCTGATGACCTTCTTCGACCAGTTTTGCAAGAACTTCTCTGCGAAGGTTATAGATGAATGTTGTATCATTTGCAATGAGCGTGATCTTCAACGCTTATCCTCTCTTTTCATTTTGCAAAATTTTTGAAACCTTCCGCAACCCCATTGCCGCCTATGACCTTCGGAATAGTTGAAAGCACGATTTTTACATCTGTCCAGAACCCGAATTCTTCAAGATATCGAACATCCCAGCGAACCTTGTCAGCAGGTGCAACCATGTCACGACCATGGATTTGCGCAAGTCCTGTTAAGCCCGGACGAATTTTATAAACACCGTATCTTATACGAAAATCATGGATTTCGTATTCGTTAGGAATCAAGGGCCTTGGACCGACAATACTCATATCGCCCTTGAGAACATTGATCAACTGAGGCAGCTCATCAATGGATAATCTGCGTAAAATATGTCCGATGCGAGTTATGTATCGGTCCGGATCGTCGACTTCGCTTGTCAGCATATATTTGGGTGTATTCCGCCGCATGGTACGCAGCTTATAGAACTTGAAGCGCCGCCCTCCCAGCCCAATACGGTACTGAGCAAATAGTACATTGCCCGGATCGTCAATATACACAATCAGGAAAACAATCAACATGGGGATCGCAATGATGAACAATGCGACCAAAGAGAGAACAATGTCCATCATTCTCTTGAACACCCAATATCGACGATTCGTAACGCCGACAAATTCGAGGTCTCTTACTGCGGATGCATCAACAGAGTTAGCGACATTTGCGCAGGCAATCTTTTTAAGGGCTTCCGAAGAAATGTCAAATCTATTTTTGATTTGCACCATGGTTATGCCTTCCCTCCCTTTGGTGAGTTGCGATGGTATTCTGAAGAAAATGTCCGGATTGCACATATGCTTTTATGGCATATCGCCATAATTGACGAGCTTGATTTCAGGTCGGTTAGTCGATACAAAGTAATCGGCTAAAATAACAATCTGGATAAGAAGCAAGTTCACGCAGTGTTCCGCTTTCTGTAATTTTACCGGCTTCCAATACCAGTCCATATTTTGCGGTACGAACTGTCGCTAGCCGATGGGCGATAATCAGAATTGTTACCTGCTCATTCAAATTCCTGATTGCATTTCGTACTGCCATTTCGCTTTCGTAGTCCATTGCGCTGGTGGCTTCATCCATAACGATCAATTTCGGATCCCCCAGCAATACTCTGGCCAGCACGATTCGCTGCCGTTCACCGCCGGAAAGACGGATTCCGCCATCTCCCAAGACTGTATCCATTCCGTGGGGCAGTTTTTCCACCACATTCCAGATAGATGCCTTCTTTAATGCCTTTTCCATTTTCGCCTGCGTTGCCGTCGGATGAAATCGTTGAAGATTTTCCCGCACTGTGGCATTCAGAATCAGAGGTTCTTGTGGAATATATCCCAAATCATGCCGCCAGCCGGATAAATTTCCGGCAGACAGCCTGATGCCGTCAATCAGGATTTCACCGGAAGTCGGCTCCAGAAAACCCATCAACAGGTCTGCAATGGTGGTTTTTCCCGCGCCGCTGCGCCCCATCAATGCCGTGATGCTTCCCTTTTTCAGTGTGAAGTTCACATGATGCAGAACCGCTTCTCCGCTTCCCTGATAAGTGAAGCATACATTCCGAAATTCAATTTCCTTTTCGAATTGAATGGGCGTCATCTGCGCCTGTCCGGATTCTTCCGCAGTGAGTGTTCGAAGCGCTTCCATCAGCTTTTCATAGGCAGGAACCGTCGTTTGAATGGTTGTGATTTTGTTGATTGATCCGCTAAACACAGGCCACAGCCGGGTAAACACATATACCAGTACCATCAGACGCGCTGTATCCATATGGAAAAGCAATACACAGAGCAGAAAAATCACTGCAATCATGCCTGCCGCAGAAATGGAATACAACATAGAAGGAAAAGCCTGCCGACGCATAAATTTCAACTTTGCATCTTTAGCCGAGCGGCTGATTTCTTCAAAAAAAACCGCGTGCTCTTTTTGCACACCGTAGCTTCGTATTTCCTTTATACTGCGCAACTGGCTGTACAGCTCAGAATACAGTGCCCTGTTGATACGAATCATTTCATTGCCATAATACTTGGATTCCTTCATCAGGTGCCGGAATACCCATGCGAAGCTACAGCCCAGAATCAGCACAAAAACCGTTACCGGCAGGCTTAACCACAATGCGATTCCCAAGGATACGAAAGCAGTACCAACAGACGAGAGCAGTTCGATGAGCATGAACACACCCTGGCTTACCTGAGAACACTGTGCCGTAAACAAATCAATGGTATCCGTCTGCTTTCCTGCGGCAAGCTGTTCCCACCTTGCGGTGGAAACAGCATGATAAAGCTCCCGTCGAAGAGTCAATGAATATTCCTCAAGAAATTCACTTTGTTGAATCCTCAACAACCACCCTAAATATGCTTTCAGTACAATAAGCGAAAAATAGACGCCGATTATGACCGTAATCTGTGCAGCGGGTGGCAGGCCTTGCAGCGGAAGCATCAAAAGTTTTAGGGCCGATGCCGAATCTGCGGATACCTCCAGCAGCCCCAGCATCGGCACCAGCATGACGATTGAAATACCACCGGTAAGCGATGCCGCAATGCTCAGCATCAGTATCCTCGCAAAACCACGGCGATTCCGAATCCAGATATCCCGCAGCATATTTACCATATCAGATCACTTCTCCAAAACACCCATTTCTGCGAGCTTGTTCAACAGTACATCCAAATCTTCGGCGGCAGTTGCTTCATCCACATCGTATTCACTCACTATTGCAGCCAGCAGATCCTCCCGGCACATGGGGTGCTCCAGAAGCTTATAAATAAATGCGGATACTTCATTCAGAACAACGGCTCCCTCGAATTTTGCAATGTTGTCGCCGGTAGGCATCACAATATGCTCGTCCATTACATCACGCAGGATGAAACCTTCTTTGATTTTCATATCCTTTGCTTCCTCTCGTATCAATTCCGGATGATGGATTAAAATATCATAAATTGCCCGGGCGGAATCCTCATCCGGGCCGCAGAAAACGCGGTATACCGGTGTTTTGCGAATCAGCGCACTGACATTGGCCATCGCCATAAAAGCGGCATCCGTATCCCACATGGGCACAAATGACTGCTGAACAATCAGCTTTTGGGCCTGCTCTCTGCTGAGTCTGCGAAGATAATTGGACGATGAACGTCGTACTTCAAGAATGCACCGCAGGGGCTTTTCCACATCGCGGAAAACCCGTTCTTTCCCGTCCCACGGGACACCACAGGCCGTGCTTCCCGTTTTTTCAATGCGTACAGCAGGGCGATCGCCGCTGATCAGTTTCGCACCCCATGCATGGATCCACGCAAGCGCTCTGGTAGACTTTCCCACCCCGGAAGGCCCGGTGAAAGCCACAGCAAAACCGTCAAGCTCAATACAGGCCGCGTGGAGAGAGACGATTTTGTTATAGCAGAACCGGCATTCAAAAGCGGTGCGAAACAGGAACCTCATGGCTGTTTCATCCATTTCTTCTTTCGCCAACGCCGCTGCATAGCCTTCGATCTGCTGATAGTCAGAAGTCGCTGTTACGCAGGGAATTGCATTCCCGTTGTTTCTGCGATACAGCCACTTCCCATCCGTTGTCCTGTATATCCGTACTTCTGAAAAATCCGCTGCGATTTCTATCACGCTCCGGAGGCTCTTTATCGCCTGCTCCGCAGGATATACCCTTTTGGATTCTTCAATTTCTCGATAAAGTGTCATATCAATTCAAATGCTCAAGATGTTTATTCCCTTCCGTGCAGGAACCCACACCAGTATTGACCCAGACACTAAGACACCCCTGACTGGCGGCAACGACCTGATCGCGGTAGTTAAACATGATCTTCTCGGCTTCAGGGGTCTCGTAATTCTTCTTTACATTGTTTTCCATCATAATACCCTCCAATATATCGGTTTGAATTATTTATGATCCAGAGAGCAAAGGCCCTCAGTAACCATCCGTTTTCCCATGGCACAGACAGCCGGACTGGCGTGTCCCGGATTGGCTCCTGCAGCATGTGCCGCTACGCAATGCATACATATCCCATGGTAAGCACAGCCGTCGCACTCCACCGGCAAGGGGTAATGGGTCGCAGTATGATTTGTTCTTTTCCATGCCTCATGAAAGCCCAAAGATAAAGCATTTTCTCCCGTACAGGGAAAGTTGTTGCATGGCCGCATATAACCTTGCCAGTCTATGGCAAAACCACTTCTTCCTGCCCCGCAGGTGACACCCAACACCGGATCTTTCTGTTTGCCGCCCGGGTCTGGCAAGCTCTCCGGCTCTTCCTCCAGAAGCAGCTCTCTGCCTTTCAGCTGAGAACGCAGCTTGAGTACGGCGATGTAAGTGTCCAGGCTTGCATCAGCCAGCCCTCTGCCGGTTTCCGGTCGGGGAGGCAGAATACTTGCGTTAATTGCAAATGGCAGTTTTTCTTTATCCAGTACATGCAGAATCTGCTCGGCATCCGTCATATATGCGCTTGGAGTAACTGCAACTGTAAGGGGGAGATCAGCCGCTTTTACCCGGCGTATGTTATCCATTACAAGGGAAAACGCACGCCTTCCTGTGACCTGCTCGTATGTATCTTCTCCGGCTCCATACAGGGAAACCTGTATCGCCGCCGGAGGATTATTCTGCAAAAAGTCTACCATGTCTGCGTCAAGAAGCAGTCCATTGGTAAGGATTACAGTTTCAACCCCCTGATTCCGGAGGAAGAGATGCAATTCCCGGAATCCCGGGTAAGTGAGGCACTCGCCGCCGGTCAAGCGGGCATACATCATGCCGGCATCAATGGCTTGCTGCATAAGCTGCTTCCATTGTTCTGCCGACAAACACTGTGCCCCCTGTATTTGGGCCTGGTTCAAATGAACATAACACATTTTGCAATCCAGATTGCACAAGGGGGTAAGCTCGAAAGTGCCGGAGAGCGGAATGCCCTTGTCCCGTGCCTTGAAGTTCAAAAACTTCCGCACCGCATCATAACGCCTATAATCATTCGAACCTCTGGCATTCAGCTGCGCAATCAGCTGGCTCAGTTTTTCTGGCGGTGTATCGGTATTCATTGCCCTCACCCCCCGGACCGTGTGAAAGGAAAAGTTTTTTATAGCATCTGCGAATGATACATTTCAGTTGAATGCAGCGTTTTCTAAGCGGAAATGCCGCCATCCATGCTCTGCCCCACAAACGGGCGGCAGTTGTATCCAGCCTGTGTTTGACATTGTTACGACTGTAAAGAATGGCTTGTCCCAATACATGATCTTTAGGGATCCATGGATCCGGGTTTGCGCAATTATCGCCCAACGTGCGGATTGCTGCTGCGTTTATTTTCCAAACACGATGCACAACATATCGGTCTGCACCGGCAGCAAGCAGTACCACATCTCCAACCCGCAAAGGGTGCTGCAAAGCTGCAATGGTAACAGGATCCTTTCCGCGCCGAATCAGCGGCATCATACTGTTGCCCTCCAAGCAGATTGTAACCGGCGGCGCAGAGCCCTCTGCGGCCAATGCACACCATTCGGTGATCCCGATGGTACAGATCTGTCTGCAATTTGTCATATCAGTTCACCGCCAAAGGTCACTAATTTCTGCGCGTAGGTCGCATCTGTATAAAGGATAAGCCGCTGATACGCCGCTTCCAGATTCACCGGCCTGTTTACACAGTTATGTGCATCCGATGCAACTGCATCCATCCCGCCTTCCCGCAACAGATACTCCGTAAATCTCCGTTCCCAATAATTTCGAGGATTCAGGATTGTATTTGCATTGACCTGTAACAAAACGCCGGTCTCATACCGAAACCGCAGTGTTTTTTTCGGTGACCGCAAAAACGCCAAGTACCTTTCAGGATGAGCCAGTACCGGGCAATACCCTGCGCGTGTTAATTGACTTACTGCATCCGCTGCTGCTTGCCAGGAAATATCCCGCCAAAGTTCTAACAACACATAGTCTGTTCCGCCAATCGTGGGGACTTTTCCTTGGCGAAGTGCCATCGGTACCTGATATGTCCATGCGATCTCCGCACCTCGAAGAACTTGGATTTTCAAATCCGCTGATTTGCAAAAATCTTGTGCCTCAGTCAGTCGTTCTGTATAGCTTTTCATGTCAAACGGCTGAACCCCTGGTCTTGCATGAGATGTAGCCACCACTGTTTTAATCCCTTGTTGGTGTGCCTCCCGGAGCATAGAGAACATGGTTTCCCGTGAATCTGCACCGTCATCCATCCCCCATATCAAATGCTGATGAATATCCGTCAATTCTCGCTTCATGATGATTGCTCTCTGCTTTTATAGTAACGTTTATTACAGTACTCGGTATAACGCTCGGAGTTGTAATAATGATGTCGGTTACTCATGCTGCTGAATTGTACGCCATTGAGAACCGCTCCCAGCACTTTACACCCTGTCTGCTTGATGCTGTCAACCGCGTCTTTGATATCCTGCTGCCTGCCCTTACGGTAACCCACCACTAACAGGGTACCATCACAGAATTTCGCCAAAGCAACTGCGTCCGCCAGAATTCCTACGGGAGGAGTATCGATCAACACGACATCAAACTGTTCTGCAAGCTGCTCGATCAGATCACCCATCGCCTGGGTATCCCAAAGCTGGAGCGGATTGGGCGCTTCGTATCCAGCGGGGATTATAGACGTATTCGGCCAATTCGTTTGATAAATGGCTTCCTCCAGACTGCAAATGCCAGACAGGTATTCTGATAAACCATAATGATTTTTTGTGCTGTATCTCAACCGATAGCCGCTTTGAATCCCGGATGCCCGCAAATCGGTGTCTATCAAAACCGTTCTTTTCCCAAGCTGAGAAAATGTACGCAGGAGATTCATAGAAATATAGGTTTTCCCCTCTCCAGAGTAGCGGCTGGTAACCATGATTTTGTGAACTTCTTTCCCGCAGTAGGACAGGTTTGTGCAAAGGGCGTTCATCGCCTCATTGGATACATAATCTAATTGTTGATAGTTCGAAATTCTCAGATAGTTGCCGCCTCTTTCAAGTTCCTCTGCGGATGCTTTCTCGGATGCAAGCTTCCTTACATGACGCTTATTTTTATAGGCAGGGAATACCGACAGAGTGGGAATGCCACCGTACTGCTGTATCGCTTCCGGAGAACGAGGACGATCGTCCAGCACAAACAGAAGCGCAAGAATTGCAACTGCCAGCATGCCGCCGCCAACGAAACCAATAACTGCACTGACCCATACGCTTTTGTTATATCCGACACTTGGCTCCTGAGCGATGGAAAAGTCACTGGGTTCAACGCCTTCCATGGTACTGGTGATGAAAGTCTTCGCTGCTTTTGCATAGGAATTAGCAATATCCGCAGCCATTTTTGCATCCGGATGCGTAACAGTAATATAAAGAATACGGGTATCTTCCGGGTTGCTGATGGTCAGCATAGACTGCATTTGTTGACAGGAATAAGGAAGACCTAATTCCTCTATGACCATTTCGTGAACTTCCCAGGTTTTGAAAACTTCCTGATAGTCCAATGTCAGCGCAGTTCCCACCTGGAGGTCTGCCATCTTGACGCCAGAACTGTCCTTGTTCACGATATAGAGCTTTGCTGTTGCGTTGTAGGTCGTCACGCTGTTTTCGGCATCCATACCCATAAGCATTCCGCAAAGTACAGCACTCAGCAGCACAATCCACGCTCTTTCCAAAATGTGAAAGAGCATCCCCACCAAATCGACAGTTTTAGACGCGGTCTTACTGTTTTTATATTCCTTACTCTCGCCGGATGTTTGACCGGTTTCCTTAAGTGTTTGCAGGACAGTCGCTGTAACCGTGCTGATCAGTTCGCGGTTCAGATCTTGTTCATCGGTTGACTGGTTTTGCTGATTTTTATTCATCATCCGATTTTTCTCCAATTTTAAAGCGGTTTATATTCTAATAAGCAAGCGATATAGAGCATTAAAAGCAAGAAATATAGAGCATTAAGCAAAGAATCAAGTTGATTGACATGCATATCATATATCATCTATGGTTTAAAAGTCAAGCCTCTGTGAATAAAACTTGACACAAAATCGATTTTTCGAAGACGATTTGCGCAAAAAAATAAATAAACATCACATGATAATGAGCTTTAGCAAATTGTATTTTCTGCTAATGTATGGTACACTAGCGACATCAACTGAAAAAAAGGAGCGTCTCTATGACCGACTTAAACGCATGGCTTCAAAAGCATGGTCTTTGTGCAGAAAACATCCTATACATTTACCGCAAAGACCGCAAAACAGTTATTCAACGCACGGACGGCGAGGAATTTGCGCTGTTCGTACCGGTGCATAGTGTTCTGTCTGCTTTGCCGGAGAGGGATTTTTTGAGCATCAGCAAGGGGACGGTCGTATGCCGCAGCCACATTGTAAATATCAGCAGCGACGGTGTGTATACCATGTCGGATGGCCGCACTTTTCAGGGACGCAAGCGCGGGATGAGCAGTCATCGCCGCTTGAGTGCAGAAATAGGGATGACAAACACGACGCACCGATCCTTGAGCATGTTGGAAAAATGCAGCCTGCTGGACAATATGCCGCTGGCATTCTGCGTGATAGAGCTTGTCTTTAACGAGCAAGGCCACGGTGTGGATTTTATTTTTCGCTACTGCAATGCGGAAATGGCGACCGTGGAAGGCGTTCCCGTGGAGGAAATGCTGAACCGCTCGTTCTATGAAATTTTTCCCAATGGCGACAAAAAGTGGCTCGTGTCATATGCGGATGTGGCTTTGAATGGCGCGAAGCACACCCTTCACGATTTCAGTCCGGAGATAAACAAGAATCTTATCATTAGTTGCTATCAGCCTGAACCCGGCTATTGTGCCTGTGTGCTGCAAGTGACGGATCAATGAATCAAAAAAAGTGAGATAATGTAATGATTTCTTTGTGTTATGCGTCACAGCTAGGAAACCTCTGATCAAAAAGCCCTGTATTCTGATAAAACGCTTGAATGGCGTGTTTGACCAGAATGCAGGGCTTATTATTCAGAGATTATTCAGAGGTTCCCTAAGAATGCATAAAAAAAATCACCCTCCGTGTCTATAACGGAAGGTGATATTTCGTGGAGCTGATGGCCGGATTCGAACCGGCGACCTCATCCTTACCAAGGATGCGCTCTACCGACTGAGCTACATCAGCATCGGCAACGACATGTATTATAGCAGAAAAAGACGGACAATGCAAGTCCTTTCGGCAAAAAAATTGAAATTTTGTCCGAAAATGCAGAAGAGCAGACCTGAGAGAGGGGAAGCGAATGAATCTTGGATGTTGGGGAACGGGGCTGGGGCATGATAAAGCAATACGTCGATCTGCTGACCGGGTGCAAAATCAAGCTGTCTTGCGCGCGGGAACGGTTAACCATCGACGTTCACTGTTTTTACAATAAAAAAACAGAGCATCCATTACAGGATACTCTGCATGGTCCGAGTGTAATTATAGAATCTGAAAAAATCAGTCATATCAAAGGTTTGCTGGTGGTCAGCGAGAGGCTTTATCCACACATTAAGCATAAATTGCTACCGGAATAATAATTACAGCGGGAGGAGTAATCATAAATCGTACATCAGGAAGGTTGAATTTAGCAAGCTCTTCGGCCTTAAACATTGATAAAAACTGCTCACGGGTAGTGTTGTCTAATATATTTAATGTGGTTTTTCTTAGCAGATTTATTCCGTCCTCATCTTCTTTGCACACCCGAATAATTTTACCTAAAACCTTGAAGGTGCCTCCGATTAATTCAGAAATATTATCGTTAGCTAAATATTGTTCCTGCGCAGATAAAACGGCAGTTCCAGCGCTACTTTCCAAAATAAAGTCTACTGTTCCTGTATGCTTTAGCTCATTCAGGAAAGATTGCATTTGTCGTACTGTGATATTGTCAGTGTTCTTCTTTTCAGAAGACACTTTTTTACTTCCTAGCTGAGGCTTATCCGTGAAAATATCTGCCATTCTAAATACATCTATAAACTTTTCCATAATGTCAATCATTGGATTTTTCTGAAGTTCGCCTTCGATTTCGATAAAATCGCCTGCTTTTATATTTGATATGTCTAAATTGTCGCCAGCTTTGCAAGTTAATAAGTTGCCATCAATAAGTTCGGATCTGAATTTAGACAACAAGGAAACATTAGTGTGGACTTTTTCGAGTTTTGTATCCACTTCAGAAGTTGTTGACTTATCTTTTTGAAAACTACCTTCCAGTTGGATTTTTAATAGCTTGTCTAATATCGCTTTCGTAGATATACCACCAGATAGTTTTCCAGTGTTTGATGACGCGTCCTGATTCGAGGAGGTAACTTCACTTACCATTGAAAAACCGTCTTCTATAATAGCAAGCATATCTAATACAGTTTTTTCGTTCAAATAGACGGGAATAATCAACTGGTCTGATGTAACTTTCTTGTCCATATGTCCCTCCACTAAAATTGCAACTTAACATTTCGTTTTATTATATCATATTAGGAAAACCTTGTCACTCAATTTTGCTTTCGAGTGTAATTATAGGATTTCCGTTCAAAAACATTCCTCTAAGCCCGCACAAACACAAGCATAGCAAAAGACCGCCGACAAAAGTCGACGGTCTTTCTGATGGTCGGAGTGGCGAGATTCGAACTCGCGGCCTCTTGAACCCCATTCAAGCACGCTACCAAGCTGCGCTACACCCCGATTGAAGACATATCTTCACGCGAAAAACATTATACCACAGCGGCAGGATTTGTCAAGGGTTTATTTTTACGGCTCAACGGTAATGGAAGAGCGGATCATGCCCATCCAGCAGGAATACGGAAATGTGCCGATTTCGGCCGGGGTGAATTCGATGATGTTGTCGCCCGGCGCGAGGCCCTTTTGAATGCTGTATTCGGGGATGACGAGCGCTTCGTTGCAGCCGTTTAAAACGCGGCTGTCGGCGGTGATCGTCCAGCGGACGGGAATGCCGGCCTTTACGGTGATTGGGGCATAACTGCGATAATCGAGCGTGGTATGCACAAGCTGAACGCCGTCCGAAAAATAGGCGACGCCATCCTCCGTGCTTTCGGACTGTACGGCGGCAGGAGCGGCAAATCCGGCCAGGGACAGCGCGTTTTGCAGCATGCTCATGCCCATGACGGCGACCAGCGCAGCGCAGGCTATGCGCATTGGCCCGGCAAAACGGCGGTTTAATGTGCCGCTGATCAGACCGACGCCCAGCATCAGCGGCACCGTGCCGAGGCTGAAGCAGAACATGGAGAGCGCGCCCATATACCAGCTTCCGGTGGAAAGGGCGAAAAGCTGCATGGCCTGAAGCGGGCCGCAGGGCATCAGCCCGTTAGCCAGACCGATGACGAAGGATGAACGGCTGCGAAACAGGCCGGACAGCCTGCCCGGCAGACGGAGCGATGGCAGAAAACGGAAGCAGCCCAGCAGATTGAGCGCCATGGCCAGCATAAAGGCGGCAGCAAAAAGCTGAATGCCGGCTTGCACGGCGGTGGACAGGCTGAACGCGCTGCCCAGCGCGCCGACGATTGCGCCGACGAGCGTGTAGGAAACGACGCGCCCCAGATTATAGAGAATGGCGCTGCGGCGGGTGTTTCCTGCGCTGGCGACGTTGATGCCGCCGCACATGGCGACGCAGTGGAGCGAGGTCATCAAGCCGACGAGAAACAGCGCGCCGAGACTCATGCCCGCCTTGGCGGTCGGGAAAGCGGCGATCCATGTGCCGAGCGGGGAGCGATCCACAGCGAAAAACAGCAGAATCAGCGCGGCAACGCCGCCCGCAAAGCTGAGCGCATCCCGAAGGGGCGAACGCGGGGCTTTGAGCGTATAGCCGTGATTGGCCAGTATGTCCGCGAGCTGTTTTTCGGAAAGAAGCGCGCGATCCCAATCGGCGGAAAGGGTGGAAGCGCGATAGCTGACCCGCACGTTGGACAGCCCCGGCAGACCGGAAAGCGCGCCGAGGATCGTCTGTTCGCAATGCGGGCAGAACATGCCCTCTACGCGCCAAGTCATCAATCGGCTCACGGGAACACCTTCCAATTCTCAAACGCATCTTTGACTTGCGCAAGCGTGTCGTGCGGAATGACGACGCTCGTATCCGTCAGCGTATAGGCGGGCACCATCAGCGGCATGCAGCCGTAACCGCCTTTGCCGATAGCGGAAAGGGAAAAAGCGTTGCCGCAGTTCTGGCAGACAAGCTGGCCGTTTTGCAGCTCGAAATAGGCCCACGGCGAGCCCTGACAAACCTGACACGTATTATACGAAAGGCGAACCGTTCCATCCGAATCGCGGACGGCGATGACCTGCATCGGCTGACCGTCGATGGTTCCCTCTGCAAAGGCTGGCGTTTCGCCAAGCGTATCGAGCGCAATCGTCATGTCGCCGACTGTGTTGTTTTGGGCGGAAGACGTTTCCTTCTGTGCGCATCCGCTGAGCAGCAGGAGCGGCGCAAGGAGAAGCGGAAAGATTTTTTTCATGAATAATCTCCGGAAGACAAGGTTGATTGGAAAAAAGCAGCGGTCAGGCCTGACGGGAAGAGGCGGCGATCAGATCGCGAACGATTTCAGACGCGATCATGATGCCCATTGCGGGCGGAACGAACGCCGTACTGCCGGGAATATCGCGCCGGGCGGTGCATTTACGCACGGTGCCGGGCGGACAGATGCAGTGGTTGCGGCAGCTCAGTGCGGGGTCGTCGTCGGGCTTGACGGGCTGTTCATCGGAAAAGACGACCTTGAGCTTGCGGATTTTACGCTTGCGAAGCTCGGTGCGCATGACGCGCGCGAGGGGGCAGACGCTCGTCTTTTCGATATGGGCCACGCGGAGGCGGGATGGATCGAGTTTGTTGCCTGCGCCCATCGCGTCCACTTTATATTGGCCGACGGTTTTGCGCGTGGCGATGAGCTGGCGGTTGAGGTTGGTGAGGCAGACGCGGTCATCGTCGTAGAGGTCGATTGCGCCGACGCCGCTGCGCACAAGAGCTTCCGCTGCATAGCCGCCCACGCCGCCGACACCAAAAATCGCTACACGGCAGGCTTTCAGATGCGCCACGGCGGCGGCGCCGAGCACGAGTTCCGTTCTGGAAAATTGATCCATCGATGATGCTCCTCTATAAAAATGAATATCCGAATGTATGATATACACACTTACCTAGTTTGTCAATGGGGATATTTGAGCCGGAAAAACGGCGACACATCGTGAAGCCGTTATAGGATCAATTATTCGTTGTGCGCCCGCTTAGCCAGCCACACCATCAGCACGGTGACGTCGCCCGGCGACACGCCGGAAATGCGGCTGGCTTCGCCGAGGGAACGCGGCTGGTGGGCGGTAAGTTTTTGCCGCGCCTCAATGCGCAAACCGTCGAGCGTCATATAATCGAACCCCTGCGGGAGGAGCTGATTTTCTGCCTGACGGAAGGCTTCGACCTGCCGATGCTCCTTTTCGATGTAGCCGGCATAGCGCAGAGAGATGTTCACCTGTTCGCTGACGGCAAAAGGAAGCTGGACATAGCGCGGGTCGATATCGGCCAAATCCTCATAGCAGAGTCCGGGACGGCGCAGCAGGTCGGCCGCGCAGACGCTTCCGGTCGAGGCCTGCTGTCCGTGGGCGAGCAACCAGCGATCCAGCGCGTCAGACTTGGGCAGCCATGTCTTTTGCAGGCGCGAGAGGGTTTCTTCGGTGATCGTGCGTTTTTGCTGCATGCGCGCAAGGCGTTCGCCGCTGGCCAAGCCGACGGCATGGCCGATTTCGGTCAGACGAAAATCGGCGTTATCCTGACGCAGCAGCAGGCGGTATTCGCAGCGGCTGGTCATCATGCGGTAAGGTTCGTTGGTGCCCTTGGTCGTCAAATCGTCCACGAGCACGCCGATATACGCCTGATCGCGGCCCAAAATGACGGCGGGTTTGCCCTGCACAAAGCGCGCGGCATTGATGCCAGCGAGAATGCCCTGTGCGGCGGCTTCCTCGTAGCCGCTGGTGCCGTTGATCTGCCCGGCAAAGTACATGCCCGGCACGGCGCGCAGGGAAAGATCAGCGCGAAGCTGGAGGGGATCGATACACTCGTATTCGATGGCGTAGGCGAGACGAAGCACGCGCGCGTGACGCAGACCGGGAATGGTATGCAGCATGGCGAGCTGCACATCCTCCGGCATGGAGGTGGAAAGCCCCTGCACATACCACTCGACGGTATTCAGCCCCTCCGGCTCCAGAAAGAGCTGGTGGCGGTCTTTATCCGCGAAGCGCATAATCTTATCTTCGATGGAAGGGCAGTACCTTGCGCCCGTACCGTGGATTGTGCCGGCGTACATCGGAGCGCGATGGATGTTTTCGCGGATGATGCGGTGGGTTTCCTCGTTGGTATAGGTGAGGTAGCACTGCGCGCGATTTTCGAGCGCGCCGTCGGTCAGAAAGGAGAACGGCGTGATGGTTTCGTCGCCGGGCTGCGGTTCCATTTCGCTAAAGTCGATGGAGGATTCCTCCACGCGGGGCGGTGTGCCGGTTTTGAAGCGGCGCAGAGAAATGCCCAGTTCGCGTAATGCGCCCGCCAGATGGGAGGAAGAAAGCAATCCCTGCGGGCCGCCCATCCAGCTGCATTCGCCGATGATGATGCGGCTGTCCATGTATACGCCGGAACAGACGACGACCGCCCGGCAGGCGATGGCTGCACCCGTGGTGGTTTCAAGGCCGGAGATTGCGCCGTTTTCGGTTAGGAACCGACCGCATTCGCCCTGACGCACGGTCAGGCGCGGTTCGGCAAAGAGTGCGCGCTTCATTCGCTGCTGATAGGCGCGTTTATCCGCCTGCGCGCGGAGGGAATGCACGGCGGGGCCTTTGCCGGTGTTGAGCATGCGCGACTGGATGAACGTATCGTCGATGGCGCGGCCCATTTCGCCGCCGAGCGCGTCAATTTCGCGCACCAGATGTCCCTTACCCGTGCCGCCGATGGCGGGGTTGCAGGGCATGAGGGCGATGGAATCCAGATTGAGCGTGAGCAGCAGCGTATCCAGCCCCATTCTTGCACAGGCCAGCGCCGCTTCACAGCCCGCATGGCCCGCGCCGATGACGGCAATATCAAAACGATCCATAAATCATGAAACCTCCGGGAAAAATCCTGAAACTTCCGCCATTATAACACAATCGGAGAACATGGAAAACACAAAATTGCGCGGGCGCTTGATCTTTTGCGCAAAACTGTGTACAATCGACGGAGAAACAATGGGAGGAGACGTTGGGACGCTGTCCTAAACTCTGCCAGGAATCTGAGGTTCATGGACGTCTCTCCTTGAAACACGGACATGAATCGCGAAGATGAAGAACCTGTGCAGATTTGTATGGGAGAAATGCGTTGCAGGGACGAGTATTGCGCGTCTGCGTTTTGCGCAAAACCGGGAGAATGATTATGAACAAAAATTTATTAAAGCAATATGCGCGCCTGGTGGCGGGCGTGGGCATCAACGTGCAGAAAGGGCAGACTGTGGTGGTGCGCTGCCCGGTGGACTGTGCGGACTTTGGGCGGGCGCTCTGCGCGGCCTGTTTTGAGCTTGGCGCGAAAGACGTTGTGATGGACTGGCGCGACGACGTTTGCAGCCGGGAACACTGGCTGCATGCCGACGACAGCGTATTTGATGCGGTTTATCCGTGGGATGTCGAGAAAAACACGCAATTAGGCCGGGAGGGCGCGGGCTTTATCTCGGTTTCGGCGAGCGACCCGGAGAATCTGCGCGGGGTTTCCACGGACAGGCTGCGCCGGTGGGAAGAGGCGTCCGGACGCGACCAGAAGGAATTTTATCGCACGATGATGGCTAACGGCTTCCCGTGGTGCGTGGTGAGCGTGCCTGTTTTGAGCTGGGCGAAGAAGGTCTTTCCGAACGACGGGGACGCCGCCGCGATGGAGAAGCTCTGGAACGCGATTTTCAAAACCGTCCGCGTGACGGAGGGTGGCGACGCGGTAGAAGCGTGGCGCGCACATTGCGCATATCTGGATGAGATGGCGGGCAAGCTGAACGCCTTGCAGTTGAAACAGGTGCGATACAAAAACGCGCTGGGGACGGATGTGGTCGTCGGTCTGCCGGAGGAGCACGTCTGGCTGGCGGGGGCGGACACGGCCAGGAGCGGCGTGCGTTTTGTGGCGAACATGCCGACAGAAGAGGTCTTTTCCGCACCGAAGCGCGACGCGGTGGACGGCGTGCTGGCGGCTTCCAAGCCGCTGGCGCTGAACGGCAACGTCATCGAGGGAATTCGGCTGACGCTGGAGCACGGACGCATTGTCGGCATTCATGCGGATACGAACGAAGATGTGCTGCGGCAGGCCATCGAGACGGACGAAGGCGCGCATTATCTGGGCGAAATCGCGCTTGTTCCGGTCGATTCGCCGATTGCGCAGAGCGGACTTCTCTTCTATAATACGTTGTTTGACGAGAACGCCGCGTGCCACTTCGCCTTTGGACAGGCCTATCCGGCGTGCGTGCCGAACGGGGACAACCTTTCTGAGGAAGAACTGGTGCGGCGCGGCATCAACGCCGTGAGCAACACGCACGTGGATTTCATGGTCGGCACGGAAGACCTGTCCATCATCGGCATGACGAAGGACGGGCGCGACGTGGTTGTCTTTGAAAACGGACGGTTTGCGTTATGATTGATCTGGATTATACGGCGAACACGCCGGTGGACGAGCGGGTGCTGACGCGCTTTTGCGAAACGGAGCGGCTTTGCATCGGCAACGCGAACAGCAGGCATGCGGCCGGACGACAGGCAGCGGAAATCCTGCACGCAAGCCTTCGGCACATGGCGCAGATGCTTGGCGCGAAGGAGACGGAGATCATCCAGACCTCCGGCGCGAGCGAGTCGAACAATACGGCCATCAAGGGCATTCTGCGCGCAAGCCGCCACGTTGGGCGGCACGTTATCACCACGCCGCTGGAACATGCGTCGGTGAGCGGCTGTCTGACGGCGATGCAGGCGCAGGGCGCGCAGATCGACGTGGTATCGATCGACCGACAGGGGCGCGTCAATCTGGATGAGCTGGCCGAACTGCTGCGCATGGATACGGTGCTGGTGACGATCAGCGCGGTAGACAGCGAGCTGGGCGTGGTGCAGCCGGTGCGGGAAATCACCCGGATGCTGGAGGCCTATCCGCATTGCAGGCTGCACGTGGACGCGACGCAGGCGGTCGGCAAGATTCCGATATCCTTTCAATATGCGGACACGATGAGCCTTGCCGCGCACAAATTCTACGGTTTAAACGGCGTTGGCCTGCTGCTGCGCCGGGAGGATGTGGGCATGGAGCCGCTGATCCATGGCGGCGTGAGCGCGTCGCTCTATCGAAGCGGCACACCGCCCGTCGGTTTGGCCGCGGCGACGGAAACGGCGTTGGAGATCGCGCTCAGCGAACAGGCTGCGCGCTATGAGCGCGTTCAAAAGCTGAATGCGCGGCTTCGCGCGGCGTTGGCAGTCTGTCCCAAAGTGGCGATCAACAGCCCGGAACACGCGATTCCGCATATTCTGAATTTGAGCGTCGAGGGAGTGCGCGGCGCGGCGATGGCAGCAGCGCTGGATGCGCGCGGGGTCTGCGTGTCGGTGAAATCCGCCTGTTCAGCAGAGGGAACGCCGTCGCGCGCGGTGTTTGCCGTCAGCCGGAACCGCCAGCGGGCGATGAACTCCATCCGAATCAGCCTGAGCCATTTGACGACGGACGAGGAAATTTCGGAATTTCTGGATATCTTCAAAACATGTTACGAGGAAATGACAAAGTGAAACGCGAATTTGAATTTGATCAGCGGGTGGAGCGCAGCATTTTAACCACCTATCGCAAGGAACTGTGGAAGCCTTTTATTCTGGCCGTGAAGCGCTACGAGCTGATTCAGGAAGGCGACAAGATCGCCGTGTGCATCTCCGGCGGCAAGGATTCCATGCTGATGGCCAAGCTGATGCAGGAATTGCAGCGCCACAGCAAGGTGCATTTTGAGACGGTCTTTTTGGTGATGGATCCCGGCTACAACGAAATCAACCGCCGCAAGATCGAACAGAACGCCGCGCTGCTGAATGTGCCGATCACGATTTTCGAGACGGATGTATTCGACGTGGCCAATAGCAGCGAACACAATCCCTGCTACCTCTGTGCGCGCATGCGCCGGGGTTACCTGTACAGCAAGGCCAAAGAGCTGGGCTGCAACAAGATTGCGCTGGGGCATCATTTTAATGATGTGATTGAGACCACGGTTATGGCGATGTTTTACGGCGCGCAGCTTCAGGCGATGCTGCCCAAACTGCACAGCAGCAATTTTGAGGGGATGGAACTGATCCGCCCGATGTACTGCATCCATGAAGACGACATCATTCGCTGGAAGAACGCGCACGAGCTGGAATTTATTCAGTGCGCCTGCCGATTCACCGAGAATTGCACGATGTGCGACAATGGGGGCGGCGGCTCAAAGCGGCAGGAGGTCAAACAGCTGCTCAAACGGCTCAAGAAGGATAATCCCGATATTGAAAAGAGCATCTTTAACAGCATTCATTCCGTCTGCCTGGATACCATGCCGGGCTGGAAGACCAAGGGGGAAGAACACAGCTTTCTTGAAAACTATGACAAGAAGTGAAGACCAACTGAACCTCAGCGAACACGCCGCAAGGCGTGTTTTTTCTTGCGGGAGCAAGAAAAAATGAAGGATGAGGGTTGAGAAAACCCGGAAAGAGATGAAAAAGATTCAAAAACTGTCAAAAAAAGTTCAGAAAAGGTATTGACAGGGAGCCGGAACTGCGATATAATAACTGAGCTGTCAGTGCGAGCTGCTAAAGCGAGCGGGACGGCGATGATCCTTGAAAACGATACAGAATCAAGAAGAACGCGAACCGTGATTTTCACGAG
>OGDN01000770.1_pt1 | contig 60985 bp, 46 predicted proteins | sample 1570271 | NCBI WGS metagenome assembly OGDN01 (sample SAMEA4384481, study PRJEB24528) | human gut metagenome | reverse complement strand
CCAATGGCAGTACGGCAGGCGCTGGCGATGACGATCTTTTTCATAAGTAGCCTCCTAAAAATTCTCTCTTTGGATGGACTATTGAGTAACAATTTATTTTCAGGCCGACGGAAGACGCGGCTTGAATGCGGTTTTACAGCTCCCCTGCCTCGCGCTTGGCAATGAGCGCACGCTCAACGTTGCGGGGCACAAAGCGGGAAACATCCTGCCCGTAGTGGGCGGCCTCCCGCACAATGGTGGAGGAAAGATAACTCCACTTGATGGCCGTGGCCAGGAACACCGTTTCGATCTCGGGCATCATGGCGAAGTTCGTGTGGGCCAGCTGAATTTCATTTTCAAAATCCGTGACCGCACGCAGACCGCGCACCATGACGGTAGCGCCCTTCTGCTTGGCGAAGGTGACCGTCAGCCCGTTGAAGGAGTCAATCTCGACATTCGGGATGTTCTTGCAGGACTCCCGCAGCATGGCAACGCGCTCCTCTACCGTAAAAAGCGGGGTCTTGGCGCTGTTGACCAGCACCGCGACGATCACCTTGTCAAACATACGGCTGGAGCGCTTGATAATATCGAGATGCCCGTTCGTGACGGGGTCGAAGCTGCCGGGATACATGGCGATGGTGGGCATGGGTGGTGAACCTTTCCGGTTGGATTTGCACCTTACTTGTTAAAAAATAAACAACATAAGGGGTAAAGCAAGGCACCGACGCCGACGCTGGCTCTTTGGGGCTTCTCCATTGGGTCAGAAATACGGCGGCAAGGTGCCGCTGCGGGCCGGTGTTTCCCGAACCGCTACTATAGTTTTACCATCTTGTTAAGGTTTTGTCAATGACGAATTTGTTAAAATTCGGTCAGGATTTCGCAAACAGGAGGATTTCCTACCTATTTAAATATAGGCAGACACAGAAAAGGCGAAAAAAAGGCGAAAAATATTTTTTGATGCCGTGCTCCCCTTCCCCCTCTTGACCCACGGCGCATAACGTGTTATTATTTTAACATACGGGGCTTTTTTGAGAGCGGCCCCGCCTTTGGAAAGAAGCAAAACGAGGTGCTGTAAAATGAATTTTGAGGACCTGATCGCGAAAGTAAAGACCTGCGGCAAGCAGAAGCTGGCCGTGGCCGCCGCCGAGGATGACGCTGTTCTGGAGGCTGTCGACGCCGCCCACAAGCAGGGCATTGCCGACGCCATTCTGGTCGGCGATGAAGCTGCCATCCGCAAGATCGCAGCCGAGCTGAACATCGACCTCTCCGACTATGAGATCATCAACGAGCCTGACAAGGTGCAGGCCTCCCTCAAGGCCGTCAAGCTGGCCCACGACGGCGTGGCCAACATGTACATGAAGGGCCTGCTGGACACCAAGACCTTCCTCAAGAGCGTGCTGGACAAGGAAGTCGGTCTGCGCACCGGCAATACGCTGTCTCATGTGGCTGTGTTTGAGGTCAAGGGCATTGAGCAGCTGCTGTTCCTGACCGACGTCGCCTTCATGACCTACCCGACGCTGGAGGATAAGGTACATATCATCGAGAACACCGTCGCCGTTGCGCATGCCTGCGGCGTCGAGTGCCCCAAGGTCGCGCCGCTGGCCGCCGTTGAGGTCGTCAACCCGAAGATGCCCTGCACCGTCGATGCCGACGAGCTGCGCAAGATGAATGCCGAGGGCAAGATCACCGGCTGTGTCGTTGACGGTCCCCTTTCGATGGACATTGCCATTGATCCCGAGGCTGCCCACCACAAGGGTGCCCAGGACCGCCCGGCTGCAGGCCATGCGGACATCCTGCTGTTCCCCGACATTCAGGCCGGCAACCTCGTCTACAAGACGCTGGTCCACACTGCCGACTGCAAGAACGGCTGCATCCTGACCGGTACCAAGGTCCCCGCTATCCTGACGAGCCGCTCCGATTCCTTCCAGACGAAGGTCAACTCCATCGCACTGGCTGCTGTGGTCGCAGCGGGGCTGGATCAGTAATTGTAAAAAGCCTTCCCCATCGGGGGAAGGTGGCCGAGCTTAGCGAGGCCGGATGAGGACTATACCTGCTGTGGCTGCCCGTTTGCGGGCAATCATGGAGAGGCCGCCCCTCATCAGCTTCCCCCAAGGAGGAAGCCAAAGAATTTTAAAAGGAGACGTTACCAATGTCCATCAAAACCCTGGTCATCAACCCCGGCTCCACCTCCACCAAGGTCGGCGTGTTCGAGGACGAGACCCTGCTGTTTGAAGAAACGCTGCGCCACCCCACCGAGGAGATCGCCAAGTACGCCAGCGTCATCGACCAGAAGGACTTCCGCAAGGAGATCATTCTGGACTTCCTGAAGGAGAAAAACTGCGACCCCAAGACCCTGAACGTCATCGTGGGCCGCGGCGGCCTGCTCAAGCCCATCCCCGGCGGCACCTACGCCGTCAGTGATGCCCTGCTGGCTGACCTGAAGGCCGGTGTGCAGGGCCAGCACGCCTCCAACCTGGGCGGCATTCTGGCCCGCGAGATCGGCGATTCCCTGGGCGTGCCCAGCTACATCGTTGACCCCGTCGTTGTTGACGAGCTGACCGATAAGGCCCGCATTTCCGGTATGCCGGAGCTGCCGCGCCGCTCCATCTTCCACGCGCTGAACCAGAAGGCCGTCGCCCGCCGCTTTGCCAAGGAGAACGGCAAGCGCTACGAGGATCTGAACCTCATCGTCATCCACATGGGCGGCGGTGTCTCCGTCGGTGCGCATGACCACGGCAAGGTCGTGGATGTCAACAACATCCTCGACGGCGAGGGCTGCTTCAGCCCCGAGCGCAGCGGCACCGTGCCCGTCGGCGACCTCGTCAAGATGTGCTTCAGCGGTAAGTACACCCAGAAGGAAGTTTATAAGAAGATCTGCGGCAACGGCGGCTTTAACGGCTATCTGCACACAAACGATGCCCGTGAGGTCGGCAAGATGGCCGAGTCCGGCAACGCGCTGGCAAAGCAGGTCTGGGAAGCATTCTTCTACCAGATCGCCAAGGACGCCGGCGCTATGGCCGCTGTCCTGCACGGCAAGGTCGACCAGATCATCCTGACCGGCGGCATTGCCTACAACCCCTTCACCGCCAAGACCCTGACCGAGTACCTCGGCTGGATCGCCCCTGTCACCACCTACCCCGGCGAGGACGAGCTGCTCGCCCTCTGCCAGGGCGCTCTCCGCGTCATGACCGGCGAGGAAGAAGCGAAGAACTACTGATTCCAACATAAAATAAACCGCACCGCCGCTGACGAGCCAAATCGTCAACGGCGGTGTTTTTGTATGCTATAGTGCTGCAGTAGGGGCCGGGCATGCCCGGCCCGGTGGTGCTCCGTCGGCGGGTGTTTTATGGGGATGTGGCGGGCCGCACATGTGCGGCCCCTACCGCGCGGCAAACCGGTAGTGATCGGCGTCCTCGACGCCCCGCGGAGGGGTCAAGACCCCTCCCTACAGCCCGCCGCAGCGACACATCCGGCAGGCTCTCTTCTTCGTCTTGTCCCCAGTATAAAGAAAATCCGCCGGTTTCGGCAACCTATGCGTCATAGAGCTGCTGAAACTGACGGTAATATGTTGTTTATTTGCTCTCCGAGCTCTCGCTCTTCCCCAACTCCAGCTGCCGGAAGCCCTCGCCGTGGACCTCGTTGGATTGCAGCATGATGATGAAGCAGCCGGGGTCGATGGTCTGCACGGCGTGCTCGATCTCGTAGAGCTGCTTGTTGGAGCAGGCGCAGAGCACGACGTCCTTCGGCTGGCCGCCGTAGCCCCCGTGACCCTGCAAAATCGTCGAGCCGCGGTCCGCCACGCGGTCAATTTCCGCACAGGCGGCCTTGCCGTCATCGGTTACGATCATGGCCAGCATCGAGGACGAGAAGCCGAACATCATCTTGTTGATGACAGAAGACACGATGAAATTAAACATGATACCGTAAATAATGGAATCGACATCCTGGAACACCGCACCGTTGAGCAGGATGACCGCCAGCGCCGCCGCAAACGTGATGTTGCCGAACGGCAGGTGCGGATGCCGTGCCTTGATGCCCATGGTGATGAAGTCAAGGCCGCCGGTGCTCGAGTTGTTCATGTAGATCAGCGCATCGCCGATACCGCCGACCACGCCGCCGCAAATCGTCGCCAACAGGCGGTCCCCCTGGTAGACCGGCATCAGCGGCAGCAGATAGTCCGTAAAGATTGCAAAGAGCACCATGCAGTAGACACTGCGAATAAAGAACGATCTGCCGAGTAATTTATAGGTGCAGAGGATGATGGGGATGTTGATGAGCACATTGCTCAGGCCCATGGGGATGCCGAACAGGCGGTATAAGATGGCGCAGATGCCCGCAATGCCGGTGACCGGGACCTCGGCGGCCACGGCAAAGCTGTAGATACCGGCGGCGGAGATGAAGCAGCCCAGGGTCTGCAAAAGCAGGTTTGTGTATTTGTTTTTCGTCATGGGGGACCCTCCTCAACAAAAAAGCCGGGAGCAAACAATGCTGCTCCCGGCTGAATTTTCATGTTCAGACGTTCTTTTTGATCTTGGATGCGCTGTAGGTGTTCATGGCGGCGCTGTTCAGGTTGTGGTCCAGAGCGGCACCGGCGGCGTAGAGCTCATCCTGGATGGCGTCAGATTTCATGCTGGACAGCAGGTCGTACATGCTTTCCAGATCCTCGACGGAGTAGGTCTTGAACGGGTCGATCTTGCGGGCGACGAGAACCGTCGTGCCCAAGTCGATGGTCGTCCAGTGGTTCATACCGGCGGCATCCAGCGGGTCGGTCAGGTTGTTGTACTCGTCGCTGCCGTAGCTGCTCAGATCGCTGGGCGTGTACAGCTGGGATGCGGCGTAGTAGACGGCCTGGCTGGCGTCCATCGTGCTGCCCATGGCGGCCATTGCCTCGGGCACGTAGGTCATGGCGGCGGTGTACAGGGCGCTGCTGGACGCAGTCTCGGCAGTGGCAGTCTCGTTCAGCTCGGCCATGCAGCTCTCTGCCGTGGCCATGATGGCGGCCTTCTGGTCGTCATCTGCCATCGAGTAGGTGGAGTAGTTGACCAGAGGGAATTGGACGGCCTCGATGTAGTAGCAGTCGTTGTTGACGTAGTCGGTGTACTCGGCGTCAGTTACGGGGCTTGTGCCGTCGGGACCGTAAGTCATCTTCAGCAGGACTTTGGCCTTCTGGGCATTGAGCAGGTAGGCCTCCACGCTGGACTTGCCGATACCGTTGGCGGTGTACAGGTCACCGTTGGAGCTCCACAGGCTGTCCGCAGTCTTGGCGGCCTCGGCGGTGGCAGTGTCGTCCAGCACGCCGTTCTGCTCGGCAAACTGCTTTTCCACGGCAGCATAGTACTCAATGGCGCGGGTCGTCAGCTGGGCAACGTAGTCACTGCCGACGGCGGTGACATCCTCGCCGTTGATCGTACCGGTGCAGGTGGCCTTCAGCACGGCTTTGACGTCGGACGCGGTCTCGCCGGTGGCCAGCTCCGCAACACCGGAGGCGGTGTTGTAGGAGTTGTACTGGGCCAGCAGATAGATGCCTGCCGGGATCTCGACCCCGCCGATGGAGCCGACGGTGGACGGCGCGGACATGGCACAGCCAGCCAGCGCCAGCACCATGGAAACAGCCATAGCAAGGCTGAACAGTTTGGTTTTAATGGAACGCATGAATGGTTCTCCCCTTTATGATTGGCTTTGCGGCACAACGCCGCAGTATAAATGCTATTATACCGCATTTTTGCCGCTATTGCAAGCCCCGCGGGGGTGTGATATACTTGTGAAAAATGTGTGGGGGCACCTATGCAGGGGCCGCCTATATGCGGCCCGCAGTTTTCCCGTGAAAGGCCGACTGTTTTACACGAGCGGGCGTACAAAACTACCGAGGAGATCCACTATGCTTTTGACCACTGAACTCGACAAATTATCCGGCACCGACTGGCAGCTGTTTTTTGCGCAGGAGCGCGCAAAGCCGTACTTTGCGGAGCTGGACGCCTTTGTGACGGCGGCTGCGGCGGAAAAAACCGTCTACCCCGCGGCGGAGAACATCTTCGCCGCGTTCCGCGCCTGCCCGGTGTCGGCGGTGCGGGTCGTCATTCTGGGGCAGGACCCCTACCATGAGCCGGGTCAGGCCATGGGGCTGTCCTTCTCGGTGCCGGACGGCTGCAAGGCTCCGCCGAGCCTGCGCAACATTTTTAAGGAGCTGGAGGCCGAGCTTGGCCCCGGCTGTGCCGCACACACCGACCTGACGCTGTGGGCGCGACAGGGTGTGCTGCTGCTGAACACGGTGCTGACTGTGGAGCAGGGCGCGGCCAACGCCCATGCGGGCCGCGGGTGGGAGACGTTTACCCGTGCCGCGCTGGAATACGCCGCCGCCCACGGCACCGCCCCGCTGGCCGCCGTGCTGTGGGGCAAGCCCGCGCAGAAGTACGCGCCGATTTTCAACAGGGCTGCCGCCCATCGCCCGGTGCTGGTGCTGGAATCCGCCCACCCCAGCCCGCTGTCGGCCTACCGCGGGTTCTTCGGTTCGGCGCCGTTCGGCAAGGTGAATGCGTTTTTAAAAAACAACGGTGCAGCGGAAATCGACTGGCGTCTGCCCGCAAACGCAACCTACGGTTGACAGATTGATGGGGTAACTGTATGGTGCGCAACCGGGGAATTTGGTAAGATAAGGTCAGAAAATTTCCGAAAACCCGTAGGTGCGGATTCCACATCCGCCCGCAAGACCGGCAGCCGTTGACGGGCGCATATAGAATGCGCCCCTACGATTGCCATAAGGCTGCCAAGGAGGAGGCACACCATGACATTTTCCGATAAGCTCATTGCTCTGCGCAAAAAGGCGGGCTGGTCGCAGGAGGAGCTGGCCGAGCGGCTGAACGTCAGCCGCCAGTCGGTCTCCAAGTGGGAGAGCGCACAGTCGATGCCCGACATTGACAAAATTTTACAGTTGAGCAGTTTGTTCAGTGTGACGACGGACTGCCTTTTAAAAGACACGCAGGACGACACGCAGCCTGCCGCGGCACAGACGCCCTCTCCCCTGCCCCGGGTGACGCTGGCGCAGGCGGAGGATTACCTGACCAAGGCACAGGCCAACGCGCCGCAGATGGCGCTGGCGACGGCGCTCTGCATCGTCAGCCCCATTCCGCTGCTGGCGCTGGGTACGGTGAGTGAGCTCGGGCTGCTTGGTTTGGACGACAATCTGGCGGGCGGCTTGGGGATGATCGCGCTGCTGGTGCTGGTGGCTGTGGCCGTTGTGCTGTTTATGCAGTGCGGCGCGGCGGTGCGGGAATATGAGTTTCTGGAAAAGGAGCCCATCGAGACCGAGCACGGCGTGACAGCGCTGGTGCGGGAGCGCCGCGCCGCCTTTGCGCCGGAGTATGACCGGGCCAACCGCATTGGTGCGGCGCTCTGCATTCTGGCGGCAGTGCCCCTGTTTACGGCTGTGATGGTCGGTATGTCGTTTTTGATGTCGATGTCCATCTGTCTGCTGTTGGTGCTGGTCGCCTGTGGTGTGTACGCCTTTGTGCGGGTTGGCACGGTGCAGGACGCCATGGACCGGCTGCTGGAGGACGGGGACTTTACCCGCGGGCACAAGGCCGTGAAAGGGCGGCTGACCGCGCTGACCGCGGCCTACTGGCTGGTGGTGGTTGCCATCTTCCTGTGGCACACCTTCGGCCCCAACGGCAACGGCCAGCCGCAGTACAGCTGGTTCATTTGGGCCATTGCGGGCGTGGTCTACGCCGCGTGTGTGGTTGCGGCAAAGGCGTTTGTGAGGAAAAAAGTGTAAAGGAAACAGCCCCTGACCGAGTGATGGTCAGGGGCTTGCTTTATATATAGCGGTAGGGGCCGGGCATGCCCGGCCCGCGGCTTTCCCGCAAGAGGTCATCTGCCGTAGAGCTGCGGGCCGCATATATGCGGCCCCTGCGGGGCGTCTCCCTCTGGGGGGAGACAATTTATTCAAATCAGCCCAAAATGCGCCAGTGCCTTTGCAAGGCCGTCTGCGGTAATGTCGTCGGTGACATAATCCGCGGCGGCCTTGGCGGCATCGCAGGCGTTGCCCATGGCGACGCCGATCCCGGCATATTCCAGCATCGTCACATAGCTGTCAAACGGGATGCCGTCCAGCGCGTGCAGGTACGGCAGGTGCACCGGCGGGCGGCCTGTGGCAATAACGTTTTGACGCCGTTTTCTCGCAGTGCGGCCAGCGCCTGCACGGTGGATTCCGGCAGGGCCTTGGCGTGGAACGGAAGCAGCGTGCCGTCAATATCAAAAAATGCGGCCTTGATTTGTGTCATGGCGGTGCTCCTTATTCGCGCTTGAGGCTGCGGCCCATCAGCGCCATCAGCGCGCTGCGGGCCTCGAGCTTGCCGTCCAGAATGGCCTCCACTGCCTGGACGATGGGCATTTCGACCTTATACTGCTTGGCCAGGCGGCAGGCGGCGGGCAGCGCGTTGATGCCCTCAACGACCTGGCCGACCTCGGTCTTGGCCTCCTCCACTGACTTGCCGCGGCCAATCAGCATACCGGCGTGCAGGTTGCGGCTGTGCATACTCGTGCAGGTGACGATCAGGTCGCCCATACCAGACAGGCCCGCAAAGGTATCGGCCTTGCAGCCCATGGCGATGCCCAGTCGGGACAGTTCGGCGTTGCCGCGGGTGATGAGCGCGGCCTTGGCGTTGTCACCGTAGCCCAGGCCCAGCGCAATGCCGACAGCCAGCGCAATGACGTTCTTGACCGCACCGCCCAGCTCGGTGCCGCGGCGGTCATCGTTGGTGTAGACGCGGAAGGTCGGTGTGGTAAAGACCTTCTGCACGGTTTTGGCGGCGTCCTCGTCGGCACTGGCGGCCACGATGGCGGTGGGCATGTCGCGGGCGACCTCCTCGGCGTGGGTCGGGCCGGACAGTGCCACAACGCGCGCCTTGCGCCCGGCCTTGGCAAGCTCATCCTCGATGATCTCGCTCATCGTCATCAGGGTCTTGTCCTCGACGCCCTTGGCGACGTCAACGATCAGCTGACCCTCCGGGATGTGCGGCGCGGCCTTCTTTGCGGTGGCACGCACAAACGGGGATGGCACGGCAAAGAGCAGGATGTCGCGGCCCGTGCAGGCCTCGGCAATGTCGGCGGTGTAGTGCATTGCGGCGGGCAGCTCCATACCGGGCAGGTTGGGGTGGCGGTGCGTGGTGCTTAAAGACTTCAGCTCGGCGGGGATGGCGCTCCATACGGTGACGTCGCGCCCGTTGGCGGCCAGCAGCCGCGCCAGCGCAATGCCCCAGGTGCCTGCACCGAATACTGCGATTTTTGTCATGGGAATGGTTCTCCTTGTTTGATGAAGTTAGCCGTGCCGCTTGGCAGGCGCCGGACGTGACCGGCCCTCAGCGTGAAAGGCAGAAGAATGCCCACGGGAAGGCCGAGGGCGAGGCATGCCTCGCCCCTACAGGGCATTCCGTCCCAGCAGCGAAGCAAACAGCCGCGGGCGGGGCTTGGGGGCGGGGACGTCCACGTCCAGATACACCCGCTCATAGCAATTGACGATGCGGGTCGCGCCGTACTGTTGCTCCCGCGGGATGGAGCAGCCGTAGTTCAGATGGATGTGCCCGTGCAGCATCAGCTGCGGATGGTAGCGGTCCAGCAGGACCGAAAACGCTGTGAAGCCGCGGTGCGGCAGGTCGGTCATGTCGCCGTAGCCGTGCAGCGGCGCGTGGGTGACCAGTATGTCAATGCCGCCATGGCGGTCGATCTTGCCGCGCAGACGGTTGATGCGCTTTTTCATCTCGGCCTCGGTAAACTGCCAGGCGCCGGTGCGGTAGCGGCAGCTGCCGCCCAGCCCGGCGATGCGCAGGCCGTTGTGTACGTACACGTCGTCATCCAGGCAGATGACGCCTTGCGGCGGGCGGGTGTCGTAGCTCTCGTCATGGTTGCCGTGTACGTACAAAAGCGGCACGGGCGCCATGGTGGCAAGGTATTCCAGATAATGGCGGCTCAAATCGCCGCAGGCAATGATGAGTTCGACGCCCTCGAGCTTGTCGGGGGTGAAGTAGTCCCAGAGGGCCTTGCACTCCTCGTCCGCAACGGCCAGGATCTTCATAGCTCGGCCTCCTTCTCGACGGGAAGAAGATCGCGGTGGATGCCCTGCATCCGGTACATCGGTTTCGAGACCTCGGCCAGCTCGTCATATTCGGGGATGTGGCCGTCAACGGCGTCGCACAGCCAGTCCATGTGGGCGATCTGCTCCAGGTCCAGCCCGTGGCGTCCGCTGTTCTTAACGCTGCCGTCCTGCCCGGTGATCCGACAGTAGAATGGGTCGATCATGCCGGAGGTGACGCCGGTGCGCAGGATCTGCGCCAGATGGGTCACATCGGGCGGCAGCTCACGGCTGAGCAACACGTCCATGACGCCGCTGTTCATGCCCCACCAGTAGTTGACGGCGCGGCCATCGGTGCCGGACTTGTCCCGCACCCAGCCGCCGTTCAAAACGGTGCGGATGACGTTCTCATAGAACTGGCCCCAGTGCCAGAACGGCGTGGCCAGGTCCTGCAGCACGCCGCCCGGGCGCACCAGAAACGTGCCGAACTCCCGCTGCGGGCGGTTCGGCATCGGTGCGTCGCGGCCCGAGATGACCGTGATGCCCTTCTGGGTAAAGACGTGCAGCGGGTCAATCTGGTCGGGCAGACAGGTCCATTGCAGGTCAATGCGGACGTTGGGGTTCGTCATCCGCGCGCCGAGCGCGAATGCGTTGATGTTGGCAGGCACGCCGAAGCTGGGGTAGTCGGCCACATAGCCGATGCGGTCCCCGCCCGCCATGGCACCGGCAATCGCGCCGGTGATGAACTTGGCCTCATACACGCGGGTGTAGTAGGTGCGGATGCTGGCGTAGGGCATCTCCATCGAGCAGTTCAGGATGTGTACCTGCGGGTGCTGGACGGCGGCGCGCAGGGACGCGCCTACCAGCTTGGGGCTGGTCGTAAAGACGACATCCGCACCGTCGGTGATGGCCTGCTCGACAAGGGCATCGGCGTTCTTGCCCGGGACGGCGTTGAAGTAGGCTGCCGTCTCGACCTTGCCCTCAAACACAGTGTCCAGCTGGGTACGGCCAAACTCATGCTGGCTTGTCCAGGAGCTGGTGCCGGGGGTGCGCTCATGCACAAAGGCAACCTTCAAATGGCTGGGCGCGGTATGCTTGCCGGGCAGGATAAAATCCAGCAGGCCGGTCTGTTTCGGGGCGGCGGGCTTGTCGCTGACCTGCACGGGGTCCGATTTCTGCAGGGCCAGCACATCGTCCCACAGGGCGTCGAGCTTTTCGCTCAGCTCGCTGGGGCTTAAATTGGCCAGCTCCTCCTTGGTGTAGACGCGCAGCAGAAGCAGCAGCACGTCGCCGACGGTACACTGCAGCCGTGCGCCGCCGTGGGCCAGAAACGCCTTCTTGACCCAGTTGTACAGCGATAAGACCTCGGTTCGATCCTCGCCAGTCCACTTTTCGTCCGGCGCCTTGCCCAGTATTTTTTGCAGGCGGGCATAGCTGCCGGGCTTGGTGAAGGTCAGCAGATAGTTCTGCATGACCGGGTAAAAGTGCATGAACTCGTAGTACATCTGCACGGCGGGGTCGTCGCTGTACTGCGGCACGACGCGGGTGACATTGCCGGTGATGCTGCTGGCGTCAAAATACTTCAGCACGCTGACGCGCTTATTGCCCTCCTGCACGTAGAAGCGGCCCATGTACTCATAGCAGGTGATGGGGTCACGGATGCCCTCATCCAGATGGGACACGCACAGGTTGATCCACTTGGTGGCAAACTCGGTCTTGAGACCGAGCAGCGGCATAAAGTTGGACGCAAACGCCGCTGTGCGGCCCGAGGTCTTGGTACCAACGAGCAGGTCCAGCGGGATCTCCACCTGGCCGAGCGGGATCTGGTTCTCCACAGGGACGTTTTGCAGAATATCGTCCAATACGGGCAAAAACGGCGACTGCCCGGCGTTCATCTTCTCGCGGTAATCGCGCTGGCCCTGTCGCAGGGCTTTCTGGTAGCATTCGATTCCATCTGCACGGTTCACGACCCATCGCCTCCTCAAAACTTATACATTAACTACAAAATTATTATAGCACATCTGTGCGGAATATACAAAGAATTTTAAAAGGCTTCCCCATCGGGGGAAGCTGTCACCGAAGGTGACTGATGAGGGCTGTACCTGCCGATATTGCCCATGAACGGGTTATGATGGCACACTCGCCCCTCATCCGGCCCTGCGGGGCCACCTTCAGTCTACGCGCTAAGAGCCGCCTCCGGCGGTTGCGCTCCGACACGCGCCTGCGGGCGCAGCCCCCCAGGGGGAAGGCTTTAGGACGTATGCACGGCCTTGGGGTAGACCTGATGCATCCGGTCATTGCCGTAGTGCCCGTCGAGATAGACCTCGACGCTGTTGGACGCAGGTACGCCGTTCAGGCGGTCATTGTACCGCACAAGCGCGGCGGAGCTGACGGCAATGTCCGCCGCCATAAAGATGCACAGTGCCCAGGTCAGCACTCTGCCGCCGCAGGGCGGCAGCTTCTCGATGCAGGAGGAGATCGGCGGGAACAGCACCTTGAACCAGGCAATCGCCGCAAAGCCCCAGAAGAAGCAGTACAGCAGGTTGATGCGCCCGCCCAGGTTGAACGGGATCGCGCTGTAGTCCCAGAACACCGCACCGAAAACGACCTCGGTGAAAACACTGCACAGGTACTCATACGCACCGCCCAGCAGCGTGCCCATGACGAACAGCCAGCTGGCGGGCTTGTCCTTGTAGCGGTAGAGCAGCTGGGTGACCATGGCGATGGCCAGGCCCCACACGATGGAGAACGGCCCCCACACGACGCTGGAGCGGCTCATCCACTCGCCGCCGGTGACGCGGCAGAAGATCGTCTCGGTGATGTCGCCGAGGAACGCGCCGATGAAGAACAGTAAAATAATTTTATAAGGGCTGCACCCGGCGGCAAACGTGTCGGTCTGCTGCCGTTTGGGGCGGACAAAGGTCAGTGCGGGATGGGCCTTCGCCATACGGCGCTCGACGTGGTCAAGGATCCACATGCCGCCGCGGACGGTCAGGTTTGCCAGACGGTTTTCTACAGCCGCGGCGGCGGGCCAGCGGTAGCGCAGGCCGGCCATGGCCAGCAGTGTGCCGACCAGATCGACGCAGAACACGACGAGCGCGGCCAGCAGCACAACAACCCAGATGCCGCGCGGCACAAGGCTGTACAGCGCCAGCAGCAGCGGGTTGCCCCATTTGAGTACGATAACGCCGAGCGCACCCCAGGTCAGCGACGCGCCGAGGCAGACATAGCCGTCCAGATTGAACGGCATGGCGCTGTAATCCCACCACCGGGTATGGGTCGTGTACTCCAGAATGTGCCCGCCGATCCACTCGATGACCGTGGCATAGACGGCGCTGAATACAAGCAGGAAGAACCGGCCCTCACGGATGTCGCCGAGGGCAAAGGTGATGACCAGCCCGCCGACGCCGTACAGAAGGCAGAGCGGACCGCTCAGCACGCCGCGGTCCTGATATTTGCGGTGCACGACGGCGGTAAAGAGGACCTCCCCCACCCAGCCGAGGAACGAGTAGGCGAAGAAGAGAAAAACAATTTGATAGAAGGTCATAGGGGGCTCTCCTGTATGTGAAAAAAGTATCGGATGGAATGGCTTCCCCCAAGGGGGAAGCTGTCAGCGGCCCCGCCCGCTGACTGATGAGGGGAAAGCCTTGCGGATATTGCCCGTAAATGGGTGGCAGAGGCAGACTCGCCCCTCATCCGGCCCTGCGGGGCCACCTTCCCCCCCAGGGGGAAGGCTTTAAGAGTTTTGATTCTCCCTCTCCCGCTTGCTGAACACGCACCCGCAGTAATCCTGCCGGTACAGGCCGTACTCGGCGCTCAACTGTAAGCTGCGCTTGTAGCCGTCCTTTTTGCGGAACTCACTGGGCAGGAACGGCACGCCGTACTGCCTGCCCAGCTCGGTGCCAAGCTCGTTCAGCCGCACGGGGTCCTTCATCGGGGAGATCGAGAGCGTTGTGCAGTACCAGTCAAAGCCGTGGTCGGCGGCATAGCGAGCGGCCTGCTCCAGCCGCAGCCGATAGCAGACCGTGCAGCGCACGCCCTTCTCCGGCTCATTTTCCAACCCCCTCACGGCGGTATAGAACTCCTGCGGGTCGTAGGGCAGCTCCACTACGGGGTAGTGATACCCGGCCTGCTCGACAAAGCGTTCCAGCTCGGCCTCGCGGCGGTGGTATTCCTCCGGCGGGTAGATGTTGGGATTGTAGTAAAGAATGGTCAGGTCAAAGTGCGCGGACAGGCGCTCCAGTGTTGCGCTCGAGCACGGCGCACAGCAGGCGTGCAGCAGCAGCTTCGGGCGGGTGCCGTCCAGCGTGCGCAGGACCTTTTCCATTTCAAGCTGATAGTTGATGCGGTTGGGCATGGGTAGTGACCTCGTTTACACAGTGGCAGGGGTGCGGCGCTTGCGGCGGGCAAAAGCGCCGCAGCCGATGACCCCCAGCAGGCTGACGGCGGAGAGCGCCTCAAACGCGTGCCAATACCCGGGGGCGTGGTACCGCACATGGATCGTGCCGGTGTAGCCCGCGGGGATCGTCAGTACGATGCGCATATTCTCGCCGCTGGTGATGACAAACGGCGCGCCGCTCTCGTCGGCGGCATAATAATTGCCGTAGTTATAGATGGGCAGCGAGATGGCCGCCTCGCCGCCGTCGTTCTCGACGCTGACATAGGCGACGCCCTCCCGCTTTTCATAGCTGACAAGGTGCAGGTCGTCGCTGGCGGGCTTGGGCTGCGCCCAGATGGCCTCATAGGAGCTGGTGCCGTCGATGAGGTATTCCGCCGTGCCGACGGAGTTGATGGTGGCGTTCTGGTTGTAGGTCGCGTAGGAGCTTTCGCCCTGGGCGCTCATGATGTTCGTCTCGGTGATGCTGGCGGTCAGCAGCGCGGCGCAGACAAGCCCCGCGGCGGCCAGCGCGGCGCGGCGCTCCGGCAGCAGCTGCAGCGCAAACAGCGCAGCGGCGCAGAGCAGCAGCGTGCCCAGCGAGAGGAAGCGGAACGGGAACTGGAACATTCCCACGACCTTGCCGACGGCGGGGTCGAACCAGCCCTCGACAAAATCCCACGGGAAGGCGTGGAGCGAGAGCACGAGCGTCAGCACGGCAAAGCCGGTGGCAGTGTACAGGTGCTTTGCGGCGGGGCGTGTGTCCCCGCGGGCCTGGGCGCGCCACAGGCAGTAAAACGCCAGCGCAAGCGCCAGCAGCAGCGGCAGACCGGGAGTCAGCGCCATGTCGTGGGTCGTGCCTTCGGCGGAGGAGCCGCCCGCCGTGCCGAAGAAGCTGAACAGCTGCACGGCGTACAGACCGTGCTTCTGCAGCTTACCGATCAGATCACTGCGGTTGACAAGGAACGGGATGGAGCGGGTGGAAATAAAAAACGGGAAAAGATACCACGCGCTCAGCCCCACGGCCAACAGCGCGGCCTTGACCCAGGCCAGCAGCCGCGCGGGGCGGAGAGTCTCCCGCAGGCGCAAAAGACAAAACAAAATCAGCAGCAGCGCCGTCAGCTCACAGGAGAGCAGATGGCTCTGCACCATGGCCGCCATGCCCAGCGCCATCGGCAGCCAATCCCCGAAGCGGGGCCTGTCGCTGGTGTAGATGCCGTACAGACCCAGCAGCACGAGCGGGAAAAACGCCATGGCCGTGAACTCGCCGACGGCGGCGCGGGTGTAGACGCAGGTCAGCCGATAGGCGGACAGCGTGTAGAGCAGTGCCCCCAGCAGACCCAGCCGACGGCTGGCCGTGATTTTGGCAAAGCTGAAATAGGCGATCAGGCAGGTCGCCAGCGTGACCGCAAAGAGGTAGACCTGGTAGCAGGTGCGCAGCGGCAGCCACAGGTTGTAGAGCAGCGCGGGCAGCAGCAAAAACAGCTCACAGTAGCAAAGCGGGCTGGCGTAGCCATAGCCGTTCAGCGCGGTCGTGGTCAGCCGCACCGGGACCTGCCCGTAGGACAGCTCCGCAGCCATGGCGGCGATGCGCTGCATGTGAAATTCCAAATCATGGCCGAAGTACAGATAGTTGCTGAACAGCGGCAGGCAGGCCAGCAGCGTGATGCCCGCCAGCGCCAGCGGCAGACGCAGCGCACGGCGGCGGGCAGCGCCCCGCTCCCCCACATGGGCAAACAGGAGCAGCAGTGCGGCATCCGCAGCGGCAAACAGCACAAGGAAGCAGAGCAGCCGCGCCGCGCGGTAGATGGGCTGCTCGGTCAGGGTGATGCTGTAAATGTACAGCTGGCCCTGGTCGTAGGTAACGGTGGCGGTCAGGTCCTGCATCCGCGCACCGAAGCCGACCCAAAGCCGGGTCGTCAGGCTGCGGTGGCAGTCGTCCAGCCGCAGCGCGTCAAAGGTCACGGCGGCGGGGCTACGTTCACTGGCAAAGGTCAGCGACCCGGCAGCGTTGAGCATATTAAAGGTGGGCGCGTCGGGCGTCTGGCAGGAAAAATAACGGACTGTGACCTCATACGCACCGGAAGGCAAAGCAATATTGTCTGCCGAGAAGGTCATCGGGTCGTCGCTGTGATAGCCGATCTGGTTCCAGATTTTTAAGCCGTCGTCGTCCGCGGCGGCAATGTCGGGCAGGGTGTTCGTAAAGTCGCCGGGCGTCAGCGCCAGCTTATACGGCGCGCCGAACAGCCCGGCTGCCAGCGCGCAGACAACGGCCAGCTCGGCGGCCAGCAGCGCCGCAAACAGCCGGTTGCGGCGGCAAAAGGCAATAAAGTGTTTCATCCGGGGCTCCCTCACAGTTTATCAGCCGTCCCAGATCATGAGCTTGGCGTTCACGATGGACGTGTCCTCAACAGTGGCCAGATAGTCGCCGTTCCGGTCCCGCGGGGTCTGGGTGCAGTCCAGCAGGCAGATGGCGCGGGCCTCCTCGGTGCCGTCGGCCAGACGAACCTTGTACTTGATGACAGCGTTGTCGGGGACATAGGCGCTCTGCACGTAGACCTGTACCCCGTCCATCAGGTCACTGTCGGCGCTTTGCAGTCTGCCGCACCACGCCAGATCGTAGCCGCCGTAATTGCGGTAGGTCTGGTAGGCGTAGGCGTCGCCGTCGGTGTCGGGGTTCTCGGTCCAAAGGACCTGTGCGTGCAGGGCGCGCCCGGTGAACCGGCTGAAGAAAGCGGACTCTGCCTCCGCGTTGCTGTCCCAGACGTTCTCGTTGCAGAGAATCAGGTCGTCGGATTGTACGGCATCGGCAAGACCGGCCTCAATCGTGCGGACAAAGAACTGATAGGCAGCGAGGTTCTCGGCATGGTGGGTGCGCACGACACCGCGCAGGTAGCCGCCGTTCAGGCAGAGACCCACCGCCAGCGCCGCCGTCAGGGCCAGTCTTGATACCACAGAGAGAACTTTCGGCAGCTTACAGCACAGGCCCGCCAGCAGTGCCAGCAGCGCCGCGGCGAGCAGCGTAAAGCCGATGGAGCTGGCTGCCGCGGGAATGTAGCCCCACTGCCAGGTAATGGCCTCGGGCTGCTGATAGCGGGCGGACAAAGCCAGCAGCAGCGCGGGCAGTGCCCAGACGGCCAGGCCGAACCCGGCCAGTGCGCCCAACGTTCTGCCGCGCAGCTTTTTAAACGGCACGCCGAAGAAGATCAACAGTCCGGCCAGCACACCCAGCGCCAGCGGCCACAGCCGATCCCCGTTCGTGATGACCCCGGCGTCCTCCTGCAAAAGGCGGGAGTTCAGCCCAGGGAGCGACGCGGCCATCTGCTGCACGGTGACGCGCAGCACGGCGGGAATATCCAGAGAAAGCTCGTTGCCGGTGCCGCCGTTGCGCCCGCACAGAACGTGGAACACAAGCGCCGCGCCCATGCCGCCCAGCGCGGGAGCCGTGTCCAGCAGGGCGTTTTTGACGCTGCGTCGGCGCAGCAGCCAGACGACGAGCGCCAGCAGCGCAAAGACATAGCCGATCTCATAGGTGCCGCAGGCGATAAAGGACAGCACCGCGCCCAGCACAGCCCAGCGGCGGTGCCGTGTCCCCTGCCACGCAAACAGGCAGAGCCAGGCCGTCATAGCCCAGAACAGCGCCCGCTGCGGTACGGCGTAGTAGCTGTACATGCCCTCGTTCCAGATGGGGGCCGCGGCCAGCGCCAGCGCAAAGCCGCCCAGCGCCAGCGCATCCCCGCTGCCCAGTCTGGCCGCCACGCGGCTGACAGCAAAGGCCGCCGCGCCGGTCCAGGCAATGATGTAGAGCCGGTAGTGCGTCAGGCTGGTGTAAAACAGCAGGTCGACGGCGTTCGGGTAATGGAACGGGAAAAAACGGACCTCCTGCAGCGTAAAGTACCGCAGCCGCCCCTGCATATCCTGCAGAGCATACTGCCAGAACGGCATCCGCTGGAAGTCATACAGCCAGAGGTTCAGTGTCAGCTTATCGTCGCCCTCCGGCGGGATGTTGACCGTGACGCGCAGATACAGCACGCCCACGGCAAAAATAGCCAGATAGGCCGCAGCCAGCAGCAGCCGACGGTACCGCCGACAAAATGATTTGACCTGTTCCATAGGGACGGGGCCCTCCTCCACAAAAATCACATATATACTAAATTATAGCATAAAGCCCCGCTGTACGCAACGCACAGCGGGGTTTTATGTAAATACAATTTGTATAAGACTGCCGAAAAACACGAAAAGTAAAGCGAAAATCAATGCTTCAGCGGCTTTTTCAGCATGCCAAGCAGCAGGGTCGTGGTCAGGGTGCCGACAGCCAGCGCAATCAGAAAGCCCGGCGGGTTTTCCATGACCGGCAGCAGAAACAACCCGCCGTGCGGCGCGGGACACCCGCAGCCCAGCAAAATCGTTATGAACCCGGCCAGCGCACTGCCCGCGATGCAGGCAGGGCTGACACGCAGCGGGTCGCGCAGCGCAAACGGCAGCGCCCCCTCGGTCACGAAGGTCGCACCCATCAGCAGCGTCTGCGGCGCAGAGCGGCGCTCGGTGCTGGTGAACCGCGTCGGGAACAGCAGGCAGGCCAGCGCAATGCCCAGCGGCGGGATCATGCCGCCCGCCATAACAGCGGCCATCAGGTCATATTGCAGGTCGACCAGCGCCAGCGTGCCGCTGACGTAGGCGGCCTTGTTGATCGGCCCGCCGTAGTCGGTGGCCATCATGCCGCCCAGCAGCGTGCCCAGCACCAGACGGCTGCCGCCCTGCATCCCATCCAGCTGGATGGAAAGCCAGGCATTGAAACGCCCGAGCGGCGGATTGATGGCCATGACCATCAGGGCACCGACAAACAGCAGACTCAACAGCGGGACCAGCAGCCCGGTTTTGATGTGATCCAGCTCCTGCGGAATGCGGCGGAACAGGTAATTCAGAAGCCGCACAGCCAGACCGGCAGCAAAGCCCGCGACAATGGCTCCCCAGAACCCGCTGGAGATCCAGCCCAACCGGGGGGCGGTGGTTGTGCCGAGCTGTGCCAGGTAGCCGCCCATCAGGCCGGGCATAAAGCCGGGGCGGTCCGCAATGCTGTAAGCGATGAACGCAGCCAGCACGGGGTACATCATCCTGAACGCAGCGTTGCCGACGTTCGTCATCATGGTGGTGATGTCGCTGCGGCCAAAAAGGTGCTGCAGCAGCAGGGAAAGCGCCAGCATCACGCCGCCCGCCACAACAAACGGCAGCATGTGGGAGATGCCGCTCATCAGGTGGCCGTAGTATTCGCGGCCCAGCTCCTTCCAGTCGCTGGTGCGGAAAGCGTGCCCGCCGCGGTAGACGGGAGCCTTGCCGGAAACGGCCTTTTCCAGCAGTCTGTCCGCGTCGCGCACGGCATCCCCCGCCGAGGAATAGACCAGCCGCTTGCCAACGAACCGTGCCAGCGGGATCGAGCGATCCACCGCCACGATCACGCACTCTGCGGCCTGGATCTCATCCTCGGTTAGCTCGTCGTTGACACCGGCAGCGCCGTTCGTCTCGACCTTGAGCGTCAGGCCGCGGGCCTGCGCGGCCTGCTGGAGCGCCTCCGCCGCCAGATAGGTGTGCGCGATGCCGGTGGGGCAGGCCGTCACGGCCAGCAGCTGATAGCCGGGCTTGGCGGCGCCCGGCGCTGCGTCAGACGGGGCAGACGGCGGCTCCTGCGCGTCCTGATCCTCCCGCGCGGAGATGGCGCGGCAGAATGCCTCGGGGGTCTCACTCTCCCGCAGGCGGGCGCAGAAATCGGTGTCCAGAAAGAGCGTCGCCAGCTCGGCCAGCGCCTGTACGTGCAGGTCGTTGGCTTCGGCGGGGGCGGCGATCATCACCAGCAGGTCCAGCGGCTTGCCGTCCGGTGTGTCGCAGGGCAGCGGCGGGTCCAACGTCAGCGCAGCCAGCTGCAGCTGCCTGACGGCGGTGCTTTTGGCGTGCGGGATGGCCAGGCCGTTGCCCACACAGACGCCGCCCAGCGCCAGCCGGGCGCGGACGTCCGCCGCAAACACAGCGGTGTCAGTCAGATTGTCAGTCCCGTCCAGCAGTGTAACCATCTGCTGCACTGCACCGGTGAGCGAGTCTGCCCGTTGGCGCAGTGCGACGCAGTCAGGCCGCAGGTAGTTGGCGATGCGCATGGTTTGAGCCTCCGTTTGGTGCCGCTGTGCTCCGTCAGCTGTCGATGCAGCGCGGCTTTTGCGGCGCAGTATTACTAAAAAAGCGGTTCCGCCGCAACGGAACCGCTATGAATGCTGTAAAAATTAGTTGAGCAGGGTCTTCTCCGTCTCGGGATCGAACAGGTGGATCTTGTGGGTATCCATAGCGACAGTGATCTTGTCGCCGCGGCGAGACTTGGAGGTGGGAGCAACGCGAGCCATCAGGTTCTGGCCCTGGTAGGTCAGGTACAGATAGATCTCAGCGCCCATCAGCTCGGAAACCTCAACCTCAGCGCTCAGGTGGCTGTTGGGATGCTTTTCCAGGAACTCCTCGTCGTCCTTGATGTCCTCGGGACGGATGCCGACCTTCAGGGTCTTGCCGACGTAAGCGTCCAGCTTGCCGTCAGCGGTCTTCTCCTTGGGCAGCGGAACCTCGGTGCCGGCCAGATCAACGATAAACTGATCGCCGGCCTTCTTCAGGGTGCCGTCCAGGAAGTTCATCTGCGGGCTGCCGATAAAGCCGGCAACAAAGATGTTGCAGGGATAATCGTACAGGTTCTGCGGGGTATCGACCTGCTGGATCATGCCGTCCTTCATAACGACGATGCGATCGCCCATGGTCATAGCCTCGGTCTGGTCGTGGGTAACGTAGATGAAGGTGGTAGCCAGCTTCTTGTGCAGCTTGATGATCTCGGTACGCATGCTGGTACGCAGCTTAGCATCCAGGTTGGACAGAGGCTCGTCGAGCAGGAAGACTGCCGGGTTACGGACCATTGCACGGCCCAGGGCAACACGCTGACGCTGACCACCGGACAGAGCCTTCGGCTTACGGTCAAGCAGGTGCTCGATCTCCAGGATCTTGGCAGCCTCACGGACGCGCTTGTCGATCTCGTCCTTGGGCATCTTGCGCAGCTCCAGACCGAAGGCCATGTTCTTGTAAACGGTCATGTGCGGGTACAGAGCGTAGTTCTGGAAGACCATCGCGATGTCGCGGTCCTTCGGGGGAACGTCGTTGATCAGACGGTCACCGATGTACATCTCGCCGCCGGAGATCTCCTCCAGACCGGCGATCATACGCAGGGTGGTGGACTTACCGCAGCCGGAAGGACCGACGAAAACGATAAATTCCTTATCCGCGATTTCCAGGTTGAAATCGGGAACGGCAGTAACATTGCCGGGGTAAACTTTCTTAACGTGACGGCAGCTAATGGAAGCCATAATGCTCATCCTCCAAATGTATTCAGTGGTTTCAGCCCGTGTAGAGGGGGCTGTTTCTGTTGACATGATTATAATAACAGGTTATAATCTATTTGAAAATAGCATTTTATTGATATAGAGGTGTCGAAATTGATATTTGACCCGGAAATTTACTGCACCGCTGCCGAAACGGCGGAATTGGACGGCACAGCGCCGCTGGCTCTGGCCGGAGAAGGCCTGTGGGTGGGGGTGCTTTCCCGCGGGGCGTGCCTGCTGGACGGCGTTGACCGCCCAGGCCAAAGCGGCGATATTCTGCTGGGCCCTGCCCCCCTGGTGCTGACGCCGCAGAGCGACTGCCACCTGCTGGCTGTGCGGCTGACCGGCCACTGCACGGACGCCTACTTATTGCAACTGGGGGCGGCGCGCTGGGCGGACGGCGCTGCCTGCCCCGGCGCGGCGGAGCTGATCGCACAGCTGTGCGGCGCGCAGACGGCCCCCATGGCCTACGCGCTGCTCTGCGCCGCAGCCAAGGCCGACGAGACCGCCCGTCCCCTGCCGCCGCTTGTGGCCGAGGCCGTGGCGGCCATCCGCCAGAATTATATGGCGCTCTACGGCGTCGAGGAGCTGAGCGAGCAGCTCGGCGTGACAAAAAGCCATCTGGTGCGCGTCTTTAAGCAGGAGATGGGGGTGCCGCCGGGCAAGTACATGACGAATGTGCGCATCGAGGCGGTCAAGACGCTGCTGCTGACCGATGAGTACAATCTGGACATGATCGCGGGCCTGACGGGGTTTTCGGGGGCCAATTATCTGTGCCGCGTCTTTAAGCGGGAGGTGGGCCTCTCCCCCGCGGCTTGGCGCACCGCCGCCGCACCCCTGCCCGCCGTACCCAAGCTCCCGCCGAGAAGTCAGGAGATGTATGTGTAAAAGAAAGGCTTCCCCCTTGGGGGAAGCTGTCAGCGGCTCCGCCCGCTGACTGATGAGGGGCAACCTTGCCATTGCAACCCGTTTACGGGCAGCTGTGGCAGACCCGTCCCTCATCCGGCCTCGGTCGGGGCCTCGGCCACCTTCCCCCGAGGGGGAAGGCATACAAAACAAATGCCCGATACGGCTCGTCACCGCATCGGGCATTCTTAACTTTATGCAGCTTTATTCCGCAGTCTTATACCCGTCCGGGTTGTGGCTCTGCCAGTTCCAGCTGTGGGCGCACATTTCCTCAATGCCGTACTGGGCCTCCCAGCCGAGCTCACGCTTGGCCTTGGAGGGATCGCACCAGCACTCGGCGATGTCGCCGGGGCGGCGCGGGTCGATGACATAGGGGATCTCCTTGCCGCAGGCCTTGCTGAAGGCGTTGATGACGTCCAGCACGCTGTAGCCGTGGCCGGTGCCCAGATTGCAGATGAACAGGCCGGGCTTCTGCTCCAGCTTTTTGATGGCAGCAACATGGCCGCGGGCCAGGTCGACAACATGAATGTAGTCGCGCACGCCGGTGCCGTCGGGGGTCGGGTAGTCATTGCCAAAGACGTGGACCTTCTCCAGCTTGCCGACAGCGACCTTGGCGATGTAGGGCACGAGGTTGTTGGGGATGCCGTTGGGGTCCTCGCCGATCAGGCCGGACGGATGCGCACCGATGGGGTTGAAGTAACGAAGCAGCGCAACGTTCAGCTCGGGGTCGGCGTGGCAGCAGTCAGTCAGGATGCGCTCGGTGAACACCTTCGTGGTGCCGTAGGGGTTCGTGGTGCCGCCGACGGGGAAATCCTCGCGGATGGGCACGCTGGCGGGGTCGCCGTAGACCGTGGCGGAGGAGGAGAAGATGATGTTGTGGCAGTTGTGGCGGCGCATGACATCCAGAATGTTCAGCGTGCAGGCCAGATTGTTGGAGTAGTACTCGATGGGCTTGGAAACGCTCTCGCCGACGGCCTTGTAGGCGGCGAACTGGATGACACAGTCAATGTCCTCGTTCTCGGCAAAGATCTTCTCCACGGCGTCCTTGTCGGTCATGTCGGCCTCGACAAAACGGAAGTCCTTGCCGGCAATCTTCTTGACGCGGGCAAGGGCCTCGGGGCAGGAGTTGTAGTAGTTATCGGCTACAACGATGTCGTACCCTGCGGCCAGAAGTTCCACACAGGTGTGGCTGCCGATGTAGCCGGCGCCACCGCTAACCAGAATTGCCATAACAGTCGTCTCCTTATGTTATATGATATTGTTGCGTGCGAACCGAGCGGCTCGCCTCTCTTTGCTTGTATTCTACTCTTTCTGCGGAGTTTCTGCAATAGGAGTTTTTGATTCTGATTTGCCTTTTTGTTGCCTGTTTTGCCGCCGTGCGGGCAGCCCCTGCTGAATGCGGCGGTAGGCGGACGGCGTGTGCCCCGTGGCAGCGCGGAATTTCTGGCTGAAATACGCGCCGGAGCAGTAGCCCATCTGCGCGGCGACCTCGCCGGGGGATGCCCCGCGGGCCAGCAGCTGGGCCGCGTACTCGATGCGCATGGCGGAAAATTCCTCCATGGCCGTGCGGTGGAGCCGCGCTCGGAACGCCTGCTGCAGCTGGGGCCGCGTGCAGCCCAGCGCCGTGCAGATGTCGTCGATCTTCAGTTCATGCGCAAGATTTTCGGCAAAATAGGCGCGGGCGTCCTCGACCAGCGCGTTCTGGCGGCGCTCCCGCCGGACGCGGGCCACGGGGCGCTTGGTGCGGCGGCAGCGGCGGGCCAGCAAAATCAGCAGATTTTCCAGATGGATGATGAACTGTTGCATCGCGCCGAAGGGCAGCTCCTCCTTTAAGACAGGCCGTCCGCCCGGCACGGGGGCGGCGTCGAACAGCTCGTTGGCGGCATTTGCCAGCCAGTTCAGGTCATGCTGCTCGGCAGGCTCCGTGTGCAGCATCGCGCCGCGGAAACGGTCCATGGCCGCGCCGGTGCAGTAAAAGTCGATGCGCAGCGTCTCGGGCGGGACCTCGCCGACGGTGGTCATAGCAAAGACCTCCCCCGGCTGGTGGAACAGCAGTCCGCCCGCCCGCAGCAGCACGTGGCGGGCATCGCAGCGTTCCTCAATGGTGCCGCTGCGCACAAAGACCAGCTGCCAGGCCTGCGTCTCGCTGGGCGGGAATGAGTCGTCCGCGCGCCACTCCGACGCATGTGCCGCCGGAATCGCTTCGACCCGCAGCGGAAAGGTATCGTTCAGCATGGGTGTGACCTCCCTTCTGGGGCGAGTGCCCGAAGGCGTGTAGGGAGGGGTCTTGACCCCTCCGCGGGGCGTCGAGGACGCCGCCCCCTACAAAACCTGGCGCAAACTTGCTGTAGCTTGTAGGGAAGGCATTTATGCCTCCCGTGCACTGGGCGGCTGGCGCAAAGCTCCCGGGAGGGATAAATCCCTCCCCTACAACAATTTACACCGCTACCGCGCCCGGCCAATTCTCGCCGGCCTCCGCACTCCCCGTTTCCCCGTCGGCTCCGTAAGAGAAAACGCCGGGGGTCATGTCGGCCAGCAGGGGGAACTGCGCAAGCTCGGGGCAGGTGTCGGTCAGCCCCAGACAGTAGGCCGTCAGCGGACTGATCTCCTTTGTGATGGCGTCAAACCGGCTTGAGCCGTCGTCCTCGTAGGTGCTCAGCATAATATCGCCGGGGTAGGTGTCGGCCACATAGCTGACAAGTGCCTCGTCGACGTAAGGGTCGCTGCTGCCCTCATACAGGTCGGGCGCGCCGAACAGATGCAGGATCTCGTGGGCGTAGGTCGCCGGGGACTCCGCCTCGCCGTCGGTGTAGGCGTCGGTTTTGTACAGGCAGCTGTATTCATAATAAAAGCTGTCGCCGTCGTCGGCGTAGTGAGCCATCGTGAAGGATGTCCCGCTGATGGGCAGGAAGAACAAAAACGCGATGTGCCGGGCCCCGTAGGCAGCCAGACGGCTGTCGGCGGCCAGCGACGCGCACAGCGTATCCATCTCGTCGAGAAAAGCGGAGCTTTCCTCGGAATTTTCGCCGCCCTGCATGGCGGACTGCACAAGATAACTGCGTGTCAGCGTTGAATCGCTGCCGTCCGCGCTGCGATCACAGATCAGATTCACCGCGGCCTCGTAGCCCGCGGCCTGCTCGGTGATCCAGTCCACGGCCAGCTGGGTGCGCTGCACGGCGGCAGCGCGGCTCTCGGCGTCCCAGGTCTGCCCGTGGGCGGCGTCGTTCAAAAACACGTTGACGAGCACGGTGGCATCGGTCAGCAGTGCGGCGCTGCCGTAGGCCTTCTGCTCCTCGGTAAAGGTGGGCACCGGCTCCGGCGTCGGGGTGGCGGCGGGGCTTTCGGCCCGGGGCAGCTCTGCGGGATAACGCTGCACCGTGACGCGGGCCGAGCAGCTGCACAGCAGCGCCGCGGCCAGCACCAGGGCAGCCAGTTTTCTGTACATGGTGCGCCCCTTAAATGTCCAGCACGGCACTGCCGTCGTGGTCGGCCAGCTCCAGCGTGACCTCGCGGCCATCCAGGCGGCCATCGACGAGCGCGTCGGAGACGGGATCCTCAATGGTCTTGCGGATCGTGCGGCGCAGCTCACGCGCACCGTATTTGGTGGAGCTTTCGGCTACGATGTCCGCCAGCGCGGGCTGCGTGTAGTGCAGCGTGATGCCGTGCGCGGCCAGGCCGGGCTTGTACTCGTCGAGCATGAGCGCGGCGATCTTCTCAAGGTCTTCCTCGCTCAGCGGCTTGAACGTAATGATCTCGTCCACACGGCCGATGAACTCGGGGCGCAAGAACTCCTGCAGCGCCTTCATGCTGCGGTCCGCGCTGGCGACCTCGGCCTTTTTGCCGAAGCCCGTCGCGCCGCTCTGGTCGGTGGAGCCCGCGTTGGAGGTCATGCAGATGACCGTGTTCGAGAAGTCCACCGTGCGGCCCTGCGCGTCGTTGATCTTGCCCTCGTCCAGAATCTGCAGCAAGATATTCATAACGTCAGGATGTGCTTTTTCGATCTCGTCGAACAGCACGACGCTGTAGGGATGGCGGCGGACCTTCTCGGTCAGCTGCCCGGCCTCGTCGTAGCCGACATAGCCCGGGGGCGAGCCGATGAGGCGGGACACCGCGTACTTTTCCATGTACTCGCTCATGTCGATGGAGATGAGCGGGTCAACGGTGTCGAACAGCTGGCTGGCCAGCTGCTTGACCAGCTCGGTCTTGCCGACGCCGGTGGGGCCGACGAAGATAAAGCTGGCCGGGCGGTGACGACCAGACAGGTCGGCGCGGGCGCGCTTGATGGCCCCGGCCACGGCGTGGACAGCCTCGTCCTGGCCGATGATGTGCGCCTTGAGGGCATCCTCCAGCCCCTGCAGGCGGCCATACTCGGTCTCTTTGATCTTCACAGCAGGTACACCGGTCCAAAGCTCAATGACCTGTGCGACGTCGTCCATGGTCACTTCAATTTCCGCGACCTTCAGCTGCAGGGCGGGCAGCTTTTCGCGCTGCTTCGCCAGATCGGTCTTGACCGCGGCCAGTGCCTCGTAGTCGATGGCAGCGTCCTGGCCGTTCTGCGGCTCGGGGTTCTCCAGTTCGTGCTCGCGGGTCTCCAAATCGGCCACGGTGCGCTGGGTCTCCATGAGCTCTGTAATTTCAGGATGGCGCAGGTTGCAGCAGGCGCAGGATTCATCCAGCAGGTCAATGGCCTTGTCCGGCAGGAAACGGTCCGTGATGTAGCGTTCCGACAGCTTGACGATGCTCGTCACGATGGGGTCGGACACACGGACGCAGTGGTGCTTTTCATAGTAGACGCGGATGCCCTTGATGACTTCGATGGTGTCCAGCAGCGACGGTTCCTCGACCTTGACGGGCTGAAAACGGCGCTCCAACGCGGAATCCTTCTCGATATACTTGCGATACTCGGCAAACGTCGTTGCGCCGATGACCTGCATCTGCCCGCGGGACAGCGCGGGCTTCATGATGTTGGCGGCGTTCATAGAGCCGTCGGAGTCGCCCGCGCCGACGATGGAGTGGATCTCATCAATAAACAGGATGATGTTGCCCGCAGCCTTGACCTCGCTGATGAGGCCCTTGACACGCTGCTCAAACTGGCCGCGGAACTGGGTGCCTGCGACGAGGGACGTCATGTCGAGCAGGTAAATTTCCTTGTCCTGCAGACGCGCGGGGACCTTGCCCTCGGCAATGCGCTGGGCGATGCCCTCGGCAATCGCAGTCTTGCCGACACCGGCCTCGCCGATCAGGCAGGGGTTGTTCTTCTGGCGGCGGCACAAAATCTGGATCGTGCGGTAAATTTCGCGGTCACGGCCAATGATGCGGTCCGTCTTGCCGTCGCGGGCCTTCTGGGTCAGGTTCTCGCAGTAGGTCTCAAGGAACTTGCGGCGGGGAGCCTTTTCCTTCTTGCCGTTTTTGGGCTTGGTGTCGTCCTTATTCTGGCGCGCACCAAAGCCAAACGGGAACACGGGGCTGCCGCCCGGGACAAAATCGTCCTGCGGGGCGGGCTCGTCACCGGCGTCGGTGTCGTCGCCGTTCATCATGGGGGCCAGCATGCCGGAGTCGGAGGCCTCCTGCAAAAAGCTGGACATCCGCTCCTCCATGTTTTCCAGATCCTGGTCGGACATGCCGAACTGTTTCATCAGATCATCCACAGGCTGGATGTGCATGGCACGGGCGCAGGTCAGGCAGTAGCCCTCCTGCACGGTCTTGCCGTTTTCAAGCCGCTGCACAAACACGACAGCGGGACGTTTTTGGCATTTAACACAAAGCATTTACTTCACCTCTATGAAAAGTGCCCGATAAGAGGCACGTGGGATTGCGATAAATTGTTGTAGGGGGGCGGCGTCCTCGACGCCCAGCGGGCGGATAGGAAATCCGCCCCTACGTAGGGCGGGCAGTCCCCTGCCCGCCGCACCGCAGCTACACTACTATTATTAAACAAACCCTGCCAAATTGCAAGTTTTGGCGGGGCTTGTTCAGAATTTGTTTAATAATGGAGCAAAAACGGGTTGAACGCACCAAAAAGGCTGTACCCGACGCTGCGCTGCAAAACGCCGGTGGTCAGCCAGTCGATCTGGCCGGTGGTGATGCTGGCGGCGAACCAGAGCAGCAGCGCCAGCAGCCAGCAGTCGAACGCGCCGGTCACAAGACCCAGTACCAGACCCAGCAGCCGGTTGGCACCGCCCACCAGCGGGATAAGATTGACGCCGCGCAGCAGCCGCACCAGCAGGGCGAACACCCAGCGCACGATCATGCAGAGCAGCACAAACAGCACCGCCTGCACCAGCGGCAGGAAAAGCGGCTCCAGCAGAGCGTTGATCTTTTCGGGCAGCTGATCCCCGGCAGTCTGCAGACCCGCGGCCAGCGCGGCACGGATGGATTCCGGCAGAAAGTCCAGCCCCTGCACCGCAGCGGCAATATCGCCGCCCGACTGCGCGACGGCCTGCTCGACCCGGGTGGAGACGGAGTCGCTGAAAAAGCTAAGGTAGACTTCCGGGGCCAGCGTGCGGCTGCCCCAGGAGGCAATGCCGACGCCCAGCACCGCGCCGATCAGCTCGGTCAGCCCGGCGAGAAAGCCCTTCTGCCAGCTTTTGACAGCGGCAAAGGAAAATACGGCCAGAAAAATAAAATCATAGACAAGTGAGGGAGAAAAAGACATAGATAGGTACTTCTTTCTGTTGGATTACTTGCGGGTCGAAAGGCTTCCCCCGAGGGGGAAGCTCAGCGTGTCGAAAACCTCCCTCTGCGAGACAGCCTCCCCCGATACGGGGGAGGTGGCGCTTGCGCCAGAGGGGGAGCGGTGCCCCGTAGGGGCGGAGGGAGAGAACCTTGCCATAGCCCGAAATATTTCGGATTGCCGTACAGTTCTCTCCCCCACCGCCTGCGGGCGGAGCCCCCTCGCAGAGGGGGCCAAGGGAGGGACGCACCTTTTTTAGCAGTTTGGGCTTCCCCCGAGGGGGAAGCTGTCAGCGGCCCCGCCCGCTGACTGATGAGGGCGAACCTTGCCATTATTGCCCGCAAATTGGTTATTGCGGCAAGGCAGCCCCTCATCCGGCCCTGCGGGGCCACCTTCCCCCAAGGGGGAAGGCTTCGGAGCTACTCGGCTGGCTTCGCCAAAACGTCCGCCTGACTGCCGGTAAAGACCAGCGTCTGCTTACCGTGCAGGACCGCCAGCGGGCGGGACGGCAGGCCGGTCTGCACCCAGTTCTGCACGCCGTCATAGCCGTAGCACTCGACGGCATCGGGGCAGAGCAGATAAATGTCGGTGTCGGTGGCCGAGACCGCAAACGCCTGCCGTGCGGGAATCTCCGACATAACGGTGAGGCTTTCGGACAGGGTGACCAGGCTGTTGCCGCCGTGTACGTTCAGAAGCAGCGCGGTCTGGCGGCGTCCGGGCGCAACGCTTTGCAGCGCGGCCCCGCCGTAGTCGTAGCGTGCGACCTCGGCGGCGGTGCGGGGGTCGATAACCGCAATGTAGGTGTCAAACACGGCCATGACGCGGTTCTCGCTCTGCCAGTCCAGCCGCAGCAGCATGCTGCCCGCGTCGGCGGTGTAGAGCAGCCCCTCGGTGCCGGAGTCGAGGCTCATAAAGTAGACCGAGCAGTTCAGCTGCCCGTCCCGCGCGGCAATCATGCCCGAGGCAAACCTGCGGTTGTCGGGGGCAAAGTCCAGCGCAATCGGTGTGCCCATCGACTGGGGCATCCGCCAGCTGTACAGCTCCCGCATCGAAGGGTCATAGATGTGTACCCAGCCGGCAAAACGGTCCGCGTCGGTCACGACGGCCAGCGAGTTGTTGTTTGACATGGCGCAGAGCAGAATGTCCTCGTCAAAGCGCTGTGTGTAGAGCGTGCGGGTGCGGCTGCATACGGTCAGCTCACTGCCCGCGCGGTTGTAGACCACAAAGTGGGTGCCGCCCACAGCCAGCACGGGCCGTGCGTAGGACGGCTGCAGGCTCAGAATTTTGGAGCCGTAGGCCGAGTAGACGAGCACATCCTCATTGCCCAGCTCGACGAAGCCGTCCGCCAGCGGTTCGATTTGCAAAGGCTCGGTGATACCGGTGGTGGTCGGCCAGCCGCCGTCGGCGCGGTTCAGGTAGAGCGATGCGCTGTCCACGGCATCACCCAGCAGCGCCAGAGAGGCCGACAGTGTGCCGGTCACAACGGTGAGCGCCAGCGCCAGCACAATGATAATGACGATCAGGACGGTGAGGCGCCGCTGCTGGCGCTGCTTGTAGAGCGGCGTCAGCGATTTGAGCCGCGCAGCGCTCTGCGCGGACGGCTGCTCGGACGTCCGGGACGGCGGGCTGTCATCGCGCCGCGGTGTGGGAGCGGTGCGCGGCGTGCGGGCGCGGTCTGCGTCGCGGGCGGCGGCGTCCAGGGCCCGCCTTTGCTCACGCGCCAGCCGCTGCAGCAATGCCTGCCGATCTCTGTCCGCCTTACTCATAGGTGGGCCCCCTCCTTTCCGGAAAAAAATTGTGCGTATGGGTTGGTTTGTAGGGAGGCGTCTTGACGCCTCCGGGCCGTTAGCGGCGGTGGTCAGGCTCCGCGGAGGGGTCAAGACCCCTCCCTACGGTACGCCATTAAACGTCATCCAACCCGGGATAGTCTACTTTCTCCAAAAACAGCCCCTTTGCGGGCAGCGTCGGCCCGGCCCGGCGTCGGTCCCTGCTTTCCAGCAGGGCGGGGATGCTCTCCGGCGTCCGCTTGCCAAGACCCGCGTCCGCGAGCGTGCCCGCCAGAATGCGCACCATATTATAGAGGTAGCCGTCGGCGGTCACGGAAATTGTAAACAAATCGCCTTTTTGTACAACAGTACAATCCGTAATCGTCCGCACGGTATCCCCGTGGGCGGCGGCGCTGGACCCGGACGCGCAGAGGGCGGAAAAATCGTGCGTGCCTATGAACTGCACCGCAGCGGCCTGCATGGCGGCCAGGTCGAGCGCGGCCCCTACCCTGTGGCAGGTGTCGTAGGTGAACGGATCATCCACTCGCGCGTTCAAAATGTAGTAGCGGTAGGTCTTGGCGTGGGCGGCGTAACGCGCGTGGAAGCCGTCCGGCACGGACCGGATGTCCACTGCGCGGATGTCCGGCGGCAGGTGGGCGTTGAGCGCGGGCACAATTTTCTGCATCGGCACTTTGCCAGTATAGCAGAAGCTGAGCGCGAAACGCCGCGCATGGACGCCGGCATCGGTGCGGGAGCAGCCTTTGACGTCGGGGCGGCAGCCGAACACCGCCTGCATCGCGTCCTGCAAAACCGCGCAGACCGTGGGCGCATTTGGCTGAACCTGGAACCCGGCATAGCGGGTGCCCTTGTAGGAAATCCAAAGTAGATAATTCATGTCAGAACCAAGTAGGGGCCGGGCATGCCCGGCCCGGTTGTGTAAGGCAAGCAGACGCTTGCGGGAAGGCTGCGGGCCGGGCATGCCCGGCCCCTACAGGGCGGCTGATTCTTACGCCAGCCCCGGCACAAAGAATCGTGTGCAGGCAATGGCCACCAGCGCCACGGCAATGACCGCCAGGCATTTGAAGTCCTCGCCGGTGAATTTCAGCTGCTTGAGCCGGGTGCGGCCCTCGCCGCCGTGATAGCAGCGGCATTCCATCGCCATGGCCAGCTCGTCGGCGCGGCGGAACGCCGAGATGAACAGCGGAATCAGGATCGGCACCAGCGCCTTGATGCGCTGGGTAAATGTGCCGCTGTCCAGCATCGCGCCGCGGGCCTTCTGGGCGTTCATGATCTTTTCCGTCTCCTCAATCAGGGTCGGGATGAACCGCAGCGCAATCGTCATCATCATGGCCAGCTCATGCACGGGAAAGTGCAGCTTCGCCAGCGGGCGCAGCAGGCTCTCGATGGCGTCGGTCAGCACGATGGGACTGGTCGTGTAGGTCAGCAGGCTCGTGCCTGCAATCAGTGCGCAGACGCGCACCGCCAGCAGGATGGCATACTTGACACCTTCGACGTAAATGTTCAAAATCCAGAAGTGCACAAGCGGCTCCCCCTGCCCCGTGACGAAGAAAAGGTTCAGCACCGCCGTAAAAATCACGATGGGCACGATGGGCTTGAGGCTTTTCAAAATCATCTTGCCGGGAATCTGTGCTACCTTGTACAGCGCGGCCAGCAGCAGGATGGACAGTGCCAGCCCCAGCGGGTTCGGGGCCACAAACAGCACGACGATATAGGCAATCGTCGCGACCAGCTTGAGCCGCGGGTCGCAGCGGTGCAGGATGGAATGCCCGGGAAAATGCTGACCTATCGTAATATCTTTAAGCATTTGCCCCACCTCCCTGTTTGGCGGCCAGCGCCTTTTGAATCGTTTTGACCGCATAGGGGATCGTGTAGACGTCCGCGGAAATGTCCAGCCCCATCTGGCGCAGCTTTAAAAAGATCTGCGTGACCTGCGGCACCGAAAGCCCCAGCTCCAGCAGCTCCTGCGCGCGGGCAAAGACGTTTTCCACCGTGTCATACATGGCAATTTTGGCGCGGTGCATGACCAGCACGCGGTTGGCGTACTTGGCAATATCCTCCATCGAGTGGCTGACCAGCAGCACCGTGATGCCGGTTTTCTCATGGTAGTCCCTGATCTGGCTCAGGATCGTGTCGCGGCCCTCGGGGTCCAGACCGGCGGCAGGCTCGTCCAGCACCAGCACGCGGGGGTGCATGGCCATGACGCCCGCAATCGCAACGCGGCGCTTCTGCCCGCCCGAAAGCTCAAACGGGCTTTTTTCCAACAGCTCATCGGACAGGCCGACGAACGCGGCGGCCTCCCTGACGCGGCGCTGGACCTCGGCCTCGTCCAGGCCCATGTTGCGCGGGCCGTAGGCGATGTCGCGGGCGCAGGTCTCCTCAAACAGCTGGTACTCGGGGTACTGCATGACAAGGCCGACGAGAAAGCGGAAGCTGCGCAGGTCTGCGCCCTGCTCCCACAGGTCCCTGCCGTCCACAAGGACGCGGCCCGACGTCGGGCGGTTCAGGCCGTTGAAATGGCTGATAAGCGTGGATTTTCCGCTGCCCGTCGAGCCGATGATACCGACAAAGTCGCCCTCCTCGACGGTGAAGGACACGTCATCCAGCGCCTTCGTCGCGTCGGGCATACCCTGGTTATAGATGTAGCTCAGGTTTTCTACACGAATGATTTCGGACATAGTTGTTCCTTTCCCGCCAAATATCGCCCGCAGAGGGTGCAATTTTGGCCTGTGGTGGGATGTTTTACAAATAAAAAATAATAAATAAGAAATAATAAAGATTGTGGAGTTTTTGCCGAAAGGCAAAAACAAAATCCGTAGGGGCGGATTCCATATCCGCCCGCGGCATTCCCGGGAACTGCACGGGCGCATATAGAATGCGCCCCTACGGGTGTTGAGAAATTTTGAGCGGCCACAGGCCGCGATCCACCGCATTTATTATTTATTATTTTTTATTTATTATTTCAGCAGCTTAAACAGCTCCTCCGCGCAGGCGTCGGGGGTAATGACATTTTCCGGCATCGGGATCCCGGCCTTGACCAGCTCGTCGCGCAGCTCGGCGGCCTGCGGGACATCGAGGTGATACCCGTGCAGCCGCTCGGTCTGGCTGAACACCTGCTCGGGCGTGCCCTCCATGACGATGCGGCCCCGGCTCATGACCAGCACGCGGTCTGCCTGGGCGGCCTCCTCCATGTAGTGGGTGATGGACACGATCGTGATGCCCGCCGCCCGCAGCTGGCGGATGGTTTTCATGACCTGCGCGCGGCCATGGGGGTCCAGCATGGCGGTGGACTCGTCCATAACAAGGCAGTCGGGCCGCATGGCGATAACGCCCGCAATCGCGACGCGCTGCTTCTGGCCGCCGGACAGCTTGTACGGCGCGGCCTCGCGCTTTTCATAGATGCCCGCCAGCTTCATGGCCTCGTCGATGCGGGTGCGGATCTCCTCGGGCGGCACGCCGAGGTTCTCCGGCGCAAAGGCCACGTCCTCCTCGACGATGGTCGCCACGATCTGGTTGTCGGGGTTCTGGAACACCATGCCGACCTTCTGGCGCACATCGTAGAGATGGTCCTCGTTGCGGGTGTCCATGCCCTCGACCAGCACGGTACCGGCCTCAGGCAGCAGAATGGCGTTGAAGTGCTTCGCCAGCGTGGACTTGCCGCAGCCGTTCGCGCCCAGCACGGCGACGAACTCGCCGCGGCGGATGTCCAGGCTCACGCCGTCCACAGCGTACTTGGGCTGCTCGGGGTCGTAGCGGAAGCGGACGTCCTGTACTTTGATCATCGGTTCCTGATTCGGCATGGCTTATTTCTCCCAGATGGCCGTTGCGCCGCAGGGCACCACGCCGCCCGTGGCGGAGACCGGCAGACCGATCTCGTCGCAGTGGGTGTGACCGCCCTTGACGGGGCAAAGCGTCGTTTTGACGATGTATTCCATGACCGCGGGGCTCAGACCCTCGGTGTAGGAGTTGATGGCAAAGAACAGCGGGTCGTCGCTCAGCACCTGCTCAGTCAGCGTGATGAGGTCGTAGACGTTGTCCTCGAGCTTCCAAATCTCGCCGCCCGGGCCGCGGCCATAGCTCGGCGGGTCCATGATGACAGCGTCATAGCGGCTGCCGCGGCGGATCTCACGCTGCACAAACTTGGCGCAGTCGTCCACGATCCAGCGGCAGGGGCGGTCTGCCAGCTCGCTGGCGGCAGCGTTCTCCCGCGCCCAAGCGACCATGCCCTTGCTGGCGTCCACATGGGTGACGGACGCGCCCGCGGCCAGGCACGCCAGCGTTGCGCCGCCCGTGTAGCCGAACAGGTTCAGCACGCGGATGGGACGGCCAGCCTGCCGTATCTTTTCCTGGTACCATGCCCAGTTCACGGCCTGCTCCGGGAAAACGCCGGTGTGCTTGAAGCCCGTGGGGCTGACGATCAGCGTCAAATCGTTCCAGTGGATCTGCCATTTCTGCGGCAGCTTTTTGTGGTAATTCCACTGCCCGCCGCCCTTGGCAGAGCGGTAATAGACAGCGTCGGCCTTGGCCCACAGCGGGCTGGTCTCGTCGTTTTTCCAGATGACCTGCGGGTCGGGACGGATCAGCAGGGTCTGGCCCCAGCGCTCCAACCGGTTGTGGTTGGTAGCGTCCAGCAGCTCATAATCCCGCCAGGAATCAGCAGGGCGCATAGATAAGTCTCCTTTTTATATCGTGAGTGAAAGCCTCCCTTGTCAAAGGGAGGTGGACGCCGAAGGCGGCTGGAGGGATTCTGACGGGCCTTGCCTTGCACGCCGTCACACCCGCAGCCGGGCAGGAATCCCTCCGCCTCGCAAGCTCGGCACCAGCTCCCTCCCTCTGACGCTCCGCGTCACCTCCCCCGGAGCGGGGGAGTCTGTCTTTGACAAGGGAGGCTTTTGGCAGCTCAAAACATACTCGTCTGGCCGGAATCCTCGTCGTCAAAGCGCTTCGGCACGGCCATGTGCAGGTGCTCATAGGCCAGGCGGGTCACGCAGCGGCCACGGGGCGTGCGGGTCAGCATGCCCATCTGCATCAGGTACGGCTCGCAGATGTCCTCCAGGGTGACGCTCTCCTCGCCCAGGGCTGCGGCCAGCGTTTCCAGACCGACGGGGCCGCCGCCGTACATCTCAATGATGGCGCGCAGGACACTGCGGTCCAGCTCGTCCAGACCCAACTCGTCAATGTCCATCCACTTGCGGGCGGCGATGGCGGTCTCCTCGTCAATCGTGCCGTCTCCCTGCACGGTGGCAAAGTCGCGCACGCGCTTGAGCATACGGTTGGCGATACGCGGCGTGCCGCGGGCACAGCGGGCCAGCTCCAGCGCGCCCTCCTCGGTGATGGGCACGCCCAGAATGCCCGCACTGCGCAGGATGATGCGGCCCAGCTCCCGGGGGCTGTAGGGCTCTAATTTGAGCAGGATGCCGAAGCGGTCACGCAGCGGCCCGGTCAACTGGCCCGCGCGGGTCGTGGCGCCCACCAGCGTGAACCGCGGCAGATTGATGCGGATGCTCTGGGCACTCGGCCCCTTGCCGATCATGATGTCCAGCGCGAAATCCTCGAGAGCCGGGTACAGGACTTCTTCGACCTGACGCGACAGGCGGTGGATCTCGTCGATAAAGAGGATGTCGCCCTCCTGCAGGTTCGTCAGCAGGGCGGCCAGGTCGCCGGGCTTCTCGATGGCGGGGCCGGACGTGATGCGAATTTGTACGCCCATCTCCTGCGCCACGATGCCGGCCAGCGTGGTTTTGCCCAGGCCCGGAGGGCCGTAGAGCAGGATGTGGTCCATCGGCTCGCCGCGCTGCTGCGCCGCCCGCAGATAGACCTTTAAGTTGCCCTTGGCCTTCTCCTGACCGACGTAATCGTCCAGGGTTTTCGGGCGCAGGCTGACTTCCTCCGTGTCGGCGGGGGTCATATCGGGGCTGACGAGACGGCTGGGGTCCACGGTGTATTCCTGGTTCAATTCGGCACTCCCCTTCTGTTACACGCGCGACAGACTGCGCAGCGCGATGGTGATGATCTCCTGCACGGAGAGGGTCTCGTCGACGCGGGCCACGGCGGCGGCAGCGTCCGACGGCGCATAGCCCAGGCTGACGAGCGCGGCGGCGGCCTGCGCGGGCGCAGAACTGGGGGCCGGGGCGGCGACATTGCCGGAGAAGCCCGTGCCCGCGGCCAGCCCCTTGCCGACCTTGTCCTTCAATTCCAGCGTGATGCGCTGGGCCAGCTTCGGCCCGACGCCCGCGGCCTTGGTGAACGCTTTGTGGTCGCCGCTGGACGCGGCCAGCGCGATTTTTTCCGGCGTCATGATGGACAGGATGGACAGCGCGGCCTTGGGGCCGACGCCGGTGACGCCGGTCAGCATCTTAAAGCAGTCGCGCTGCTCCTCGGCAGCAAAGCCGTAGAGCGAGACGTCGTTTTCGGTGACGTTCATAATCGTATAAACGGTCCCCTCCTGCCCGGCGGGGGGCAGGGCCTCGCCGGTGGTGGCGGGGATCTGGACAAAATAGCCGACCCCGCCGCAGCTGATGACGACGGAATCCAGCGTTTTCTTGATGATTTTTCCGGTAAGGCAGTAGATCATGGTGTGTCCTTCTTTTGTATGATGGAAAGCCTTCCCCCACTTGGGGGAAAGGTGCCCGAGGGCGGATGAGGGGCAGCTTGTCGGGTACCGCACGCAAATGGGTGATTGCGGAAACCTCATCCCTCATCCGGCCCTGCGGGGCCACCTTCCCCCACTTGGGGGAAGGCAAGGGATTATCTCACCGGTGTCCCCATCAACCGGCTGCGGCTGCAATGGCAGTGGGCAATCGCCATGCCGAGGGCGTCGGCGGTATCGTCGGGCTTGGGGACGGACTCGAGGTGCAGCATTATGCGGGTCATCTCCTGAATCTGCTTCTTCACGGCCTTGCCGTAGCCGGTGATGGCCTGCTTGACCTGCATGGGTGTGTATTCGTAGATCGGCACGCCGCACTGCGCCGCGGCCAGCAAAATGACGCCGCGGGCCTCGGCCACGCCGATGACGGTGGTCTGGTTGTGCTGGTAATACAGCTTTTCGATGGAGAGGGCCTCGGGCTGGTAGCGCTTGCAGATGTCGAATACGCTCTCATAAATTTCAACGAGGCGCTGTTCAAAGGGCGTGTCCTTCTCGGTGATGACCGCCCCGTAGCCGATGGGTGCAAAGCGGTTGCTGATGTACTCCACAACGCCCCAGCCCACAATGGCATACCCCGGGTCGATGCCCAAAACGCGCATAGTCCTATACCTCCCCACTTTAACCGATATAGTATACCATAAAATTGCAGTTACGTCCATAGGTTGTAAATAAAAAAGCCTCCCTTCGTGTGAAAGAGAGACTTTTGGGAACGAGCAGCTTCCCCCTCGGGGGAAGCTGTCAGCGGCCCCGCCCGCTGACTGATGAGGGCAAGGCCTGCGGTAGTTGCCTGTTAAGGGTCTGCAATGGCAAACCGGTCCCTCATCCGGCCCTGCGGGGCCACCTTCCCCCTCGGGGGGAGACTTTGATAGATCAGTACCCAATCTGCCGTTTTGCCGCCTTTAGCGCCTTGCGCAGCGGCCTGTACAGCACCAGCATAATGGCAAAGTTGCCGACGCCGTGCAGGGCGTCGTAGCTCAAGCCACTCAGCCACCAGCTCAACGCAAAGGCGGGCGTCTTGGCAAAGAGATATACCGCGGCGCATAACCCGCCGAAGCACAGTCCGTACAGCCCGCTGAACACGGCCCAGAACAGCGCGTGATCCATGCGGCGGAACAACCACGCCAGCAGTGCCAGTAAATACCAGATGTACAGGTACATGGCCCACCACAGCCCAAAGCCGTAGAGCACACCCTGCAAAAGGATGAACACCGTGATGGCAGCGGGCGTCTCCCGCGGAAGTTCGAGTGCAAACAGGATGATGAGCAGCGTGACCGGCTCGATGTTGGGCAGACCGCTCATGGCCTGCTTGCTGACGACGAGCAGCGCACCCATCAGCCCGGAAAGCACCAGACCGACAATGCGGCGGTGGTTACTTCGTGTAGGTGAAGGCATAGCTGTCGCCGTCGTGCAGCTCAATGTCGGCCACGCCGACGGAGGTCATCTCGCCCGCAGCGTCGGTCAGGCACCACCAGGAGCCGTCCTTGTTGTAGTCGGCGGCCTCGCCGTTGACGACAGTTACAAAGCCGGCCTCGGCCTCCTCGGCGCTGATGACACCGGCGTCCGCCAGAGCGGTGCTCAGCTTTTCACCGTCGGCGGCGTCCAGGGTCAGCACGGTGCTCTCACCGTCCGCGCCGGTTACCGTGAAGGTGAACTGAATGGCCTCGGCAGAGTCGGCAGCCTCAGCAGTGGAGACGGCCTCCTCGGAAACCGCCTCGGATACGACCTCGGAGGAGACAGCCTCGGAGGAGGCGGCAGAGGACGCGGACGCGCCGCAGCCCGCCAGCAGTGCGGCGGACAGCGCCAGGGACAAAATCAGTGCAGAAAGCTTTTTCATGTGGAAATTCCCTCTCTATGTTCAAATAAAACTACCGCGCAGGGAAAGCTGCGCGGTAGCTATTATACATGGGTACCGGGAAAAATGCAAGTGGGGGTGGCCGCGTTGCAGGGGGCGGCGTCCCCGACGCCCCGCCGCGGCCTTCCGCAGCAACCCTTGGATGAGGAAGCCACGCAGACAGCGGCGGCATGAGGGCATGCCGCCCTATATGCTCTTACCCCTCCAGCTGCTCCTTATGATATTGCAGCGTGTACAGCTGGTAATATCTGCCGTGCTTCGCCAGAAGCTCCTGATGGTTTCCCTGCTCGAGGATCTTGCCGTGGGACAGCACAATAATGCTGTCCGCGTGCTGGATGGTGGACAGCCGGTGCGCGACGATCAGCATCGTGCCGACGGAACGCATCTTTTCCAGCGAATCCTGAATCAAAAGCTCGGTCTCGGTGTCAATATTCGCCGTGGCTTCGTCCAGAATCATAACGCTTGGCTTGTGGATGATCGTCCGCGCAAAGCTCAACAGCTGGCGCTGCCCGGCGGAGAAGTTGTTCCCGCGCTCGCGGACCTCCTCGTCCAGACCGTGGTCCAGCTTGTCAATGAACTTGTCGGCGTTGACATAGCGGCAGACCTGTAGGATCTCCTCGTCGGAGATGCCCTCCTCGCGCAGGACGATGTTGCTGCGGATCGTGCCCGAGAAAAGGAACACGTCCTGCAGCATCTGCCCGAAGTGACGGCGCAGCGACGAAATTTTGATTTTGCGGATGTCGATGCCGTCAATCAGGATCTCGCCCTTCTGGAACTCGTAGTTGCGGCAGATCAGCGAGAGAATCGTGCTCTTGCCCGAGCCCGTCGAGCCGACAAACGCCACGGTCTGGTGCGGGTCAATGTGGAAGGACACGCCCTGCAGCACCCACTCGCCTGGAAGATAACTGAACCAGACGTCGCGGAACTCGATTTCGCCCTTTACCTCGTCCAACTCGACGGCGTCGGGGGCGTCCACCATTTTGGGCGCAATGTCCATGATGGAGAACACCTTCTCCGACGAGGCCAGCGCCGACTGCAGCCAATTGAACTGCTCGGCCAGATTCTGGATGGGCGTGAAGAATTTGGAAATGTACATGTAGAACGTGACGATGGTGCCGCCCGTGATGGTCTGGCCCAGAAACGTCACGCCGTTCAGATGCCCCATGCCGCCGAGATAAAAAAGACACAGGATCGAGCAGATATACAGCATGTAGACCAGAGGACGAAACACGCCGAACACAAAGATCTGCTCCCGGTTCGCGCGGGCGAGGCGCTGGCTTTTCTCGCGGAACTCCGCCATCTTCTCGTCCTCGCGGCCAAAGATCTGCGTGACCTTGATGCCGGACAGATTCTCAGACAGGTAGGTGTTGATGTCGGTGGTCGCGTCCTTGACCTTGCGGTAGGCCCGGCGGGAGAACTTGCGGAAGATGACCGTAAAAATCACGATGAACGGCACAAAACAGAGCACCATCAGCGTCAGCTCATAGTTGAGCGCCAACATGGCGACCAGGATGCCGAGGATGACAAAGATGTTCTTGGTCAGCGTGACCAGCAGGTTCGTGAACATCATCGAGATGGCGTTCGTATCGTTCGTCACGCGGGTGACGAGCTTGCCGACGGGAATCTCGTTCAGCTGCTCGTGGGACAGCGACTCAATGTGGGTGAATAGGTCCTCGCGCAGGTCGGAGATGATGCGCTGGCCGACACGCTGCAGAATGACGGCCTGGAAGTAGGTGCTGGCCATCGAGAAAACGAGCACGCCCGCATAGACGGTGACGCCCGCGAACAGCCGCGGCAGCTCGAACTCGCCTGAGACCAGCTCCTCCAGTGCGCCGACGATCAGCGGCGAGATGATGTCATAGGCAATGGAGAACAGCATTAAAAACAGCACAACGACGAATTTCGCCAGGTACGGCTTGGCGTACCCGGCCAGGCGGCGCAGAATCTCGCCGTCGTTCATCGTGCGCTCAAAGCCCATCGTCTCCTTTTTGTCCTTGACGAGGGCGTAGGCCAGCACCAGCAGCGCCGTGACGACACCGATGACTGCGCCTACCAGCAACAGCGGATTTACGTTAGCCATGGCTGCCGCCTCCTTCCTCGTCCTCGAGCTTCTGCAGATCGACCATGCGGCGGTATTCGGCGCAGCTGCGATACAATTTATCGTGCGGGCCAACGGCCTCTACCCTGCCGTCCTCGATAAAGACGATCTTGTCCAGCTGCTCCACCGTCGAAATGCGGTGGGCGATGAGCAGCGTTGTCTTGCCCGTGCGGCTGGTCTTGAGGTTGTCGAGGATGATTTTCTCGGTGCGGGTATCGACAGCCGAGACAGAGTCGTCCAGAATCAGGATCGGCGCGTTTTTCAGCAGGGCACGCGCAATCGAGATGCGCTGCTTCTGTCCGCCGGAGACGGTCACGCCGCGCTCACCGAGTACGGTCTCGTAGCCGTCCTTGAAGTCCACGATGTTGTCCCGCACATCGGCCAGCGCGGCGGCGCGGTCAATGTCGGCCTGGCTGGCGTCGTCCACGCCGAAGCCGATGTTGTGGGCAATCGTGTCCGAGAACAGGAAGTTGTCCTGCGGCACATAGGCGCAGGCGTCGCGCACCGAATGGATGGACACGGCGTTCACGTCCTGCCCGTCCACAAACAGCGTGCCGTCGGGCACATTGTAGGTGCGCAGCAAAAGGTCCACCAGCGCGGTCTTGCCCGCGCCGGTCTTGCCGACGATGCCGACGCTCTCGCCGGGCTTGATGGTGAACGATACGTCCTTCAGCACGTCGTACTCGCCGTCTGGGTAGCGGAACGTCAGATGGCGGAACTCAATGCCGCCGTGCGGGTCGCGCAGGTCGGCGACGCCGTCGCGATCCGCCACGTCGATGGGCGCATCCAGAAGCTCGGTAATGCGGTTCAGCGATGCCTTGCCGCGGGAGGTCTTTTCGATCAGCATCGAGATGGCCATGATGGGCCAGACGATGGCCTCAAAGTAGCCGATGTACTCCACAAGCTGACCTGCGTTGAACTGCCCGCGCCAGACGAGCCAGCCGCCGTAGCCCAAAATCACGCAGATGACCGACTCGACGAACAGCGTGACCAGCACCTCGAGCAGTGTTGCAATCTTGGTGTAGGCGACGTTGACCTCCTCGTTCTCCTTGTTGAGCCGGCGGAAGGCAATCAGCTCCTTGAGCTCCTTCACAAACGCCTTGATGACCGCAATGCCGGAAAAGTTCTCCTGCGCAAAGTCGGACAGGTCGGAGAACGCCTGCTGGCGCTCCTCCCACCGTCTGGTCATGACTTGGCTCATGACGGTGCCGAGTACGAACATGACCGCCGCTGGGATCAGCGCCAGAAGTGTTAATTTACAGTCCATCCGCCACATCTTGACCAGCGCCATAATGCCCAACACGGCGGCGTCAAAGAACATCAAAATGCCGTCGCCGAAGCACTCCTGAATGGTGTCGAGGTCGTTGGTGTAGAGGCTCATCAGGTTGCCGACCTTGTTGACCTGATAGTACTGCTGGGACAGGCGGCTGTGGTCAAACATCCGCTCCCGCAAATCGGCGGCCACGCTGACCGCTGACCCGAAGAAACAGACGCGCCACAGGAACCGCCCGATGACCATGAGCACGACGATCCAGATCATTGGCAGGCAGATGTGCTGAAACAGCACCTCCCTGGTAAAGGGCAGCGTCTGGCCGTCCACGACCACCTGCCCCAGATTTACGCCGTTGATGACCAGCCGGTACAGCTCCGGGATGAGCAGCTGAATGTAGTCCACCGTCAGCAGCGACAGAATGCCCAGCAGCAGCACCGGCGCGTGCTTGAGATAGTATCGGTTGATCGCTTTGCCGAAAATCACGGCGATCCTCCCTCCTTTTCCTATTTCTGCTTTGAACAAAGTACGACAAAATGCCGTAAAATATAAGTATATCGTACCAGCGCAGGTTCGTCAATGGGGACACAAAAGTGCGTTGTAGGGCGTTGTAGGGGCGGGGGCGCAGCACGCCCGGCCCTGCGGCAGTCGTTCAGCTCCTGGGTCGATGACGAGCATCGACCCCTACATGCAGAAGCGGATGCTTGCATCCGCGGAAACAAAAGAAAAGCCCCTTGCCGAACGTATCGGCAAGGGGCTTTCTCTGGTGCGCGGTACAGGACTCGAACCTGTGACCTCCTGCACGTCAAGCAGATGCTCTACCAGCTGAGCTAACCGCGCATATACGTCGCTGCATTTCAGCGACGTATGTTATTATAGCATACTGCTTTGCGGAATGCAAGCCCTTTTTGCAAAAAAATCAGTCCAGAATCCGCCCGTCGGTGGAGATCGTTACGACCTGCCACGGAATGAACTTGCCGGACGCCTGCAAGGCGCGCTTGGCAGCATTTTCCAGCCCGCCGCAGCAGGGCACCTCCATGCGCACAACGATGACCTCTTGAATGTCGTTGCTGCGGATGATGGCGGTCAGCTTCTCACTGTAATCGACGTCGTCCAGCTTGGGGCAGCCCACCAGCGTGATGTGCCCGCGGATGAACCGCTCGTGGAACGCGGCGTAGGCGTAGGCCGTGCAGTCGGCAGCGATCAGCAGCCGCGCACCGTCAAAGTAGGGTGCGTTCACAGGCACCAGCTTGATCTGCACGGGCCACTGGCACAGCTGGCTGGGGGCCGTCGTCGGGGCGCTCTCCCCTGCCTCGGCGGGGTGCAGGGCCTTGGCCATGCTGCCCGGGCAGACGTGCATCGCCTTGGGCGCACTGCCGGGGCAGCCGGGCGTGTGGGCGGCCTTGTGCTGCCTGGCGGCCTGCACGGCGGCCTCATTGTAGGGCGCGGCCTCGCGCTGCTCAAACGTAATGGCCCCCGTGGGGCAGTGCGGCAGGCAGTCGCCCATGCCGTCGCAGTAGTCGTCGCGCATCAGCGTGGCCTTGCCGCCGATCATGGCGATCGCGCCCTCGTGGCAGGCGGCGGCGCAGGCCCCGCAGCCGTTGCATTTCTCTTGGTCGATGTGAATGATTTGTCGTTTCATGGTCAGCCTCCTTGACTTTGTGCTGTCATTTTACTACAATGGCAGCAAGAGTTCTGTTGTAGCAACAACATGTGAGGTGCATAATTATGGAATTGTCGGATGTACCACTGTTCCGCGGACTGACCGCCGACGAGGCCGAGGCAGCCGTAGCTGCGCTGCGGATGCGCCGCAGGGCATTTGCCAAGGGGGAAATCCTGCTGGAGGCCGGGCAGAGAGCCCCGGCGCTGGGCGTGGTGCTGGCCGGGCGGGTGCACATGGAGCACCTGGACGTCTGGGGCAGCAAGACGCTGCTGGGCCAGGCCGGGCCGGGTGACCTGTTTGCCGAGACCTACGCCTGCCTGCCGGACGAGCCGCTGCGGGTCAGCGTTGTGGCCGCAGAAAACGGCGAGGCACTGTTTTTGGAGACCGGGCAGCTTTTGCAGTGCGGCTGCGAGCCATGGCGCTGGAAGCTGACGCAAAATCTTTTGCGCATTGCAGCGCGTAAAAATCTGGGGCTGGCGCAGCGCAGCCTGTACACCGCCCCCAAGACGATCCGCGGGCGGATCACGGCGTACTTCTCGGTGCTGGCGCGGCAAAGCGGCAGCCTGCGGTTTACGCTCCCCTTTGACCGCCAACAGCTGGCCGACCACCTTGGCGTGGACCGCAGCGCCTTGAGCAATGCGCTGAGCCAGATGCAGAAGGAAGGACTGCTGGTGATCGATAAGCGGGAGGTAGAGCTGAAACAGGTGGAGGAGATGTGAGGGAAGCTGTCAGCGGCCCCGACTGCTGACTGATGAGGGGCAACCTTGCGGAGATAGCCTGTAAACGGGTTATTTCCGTGAACTTACCCCTCATCCGGCCCTGCGGGGCCACCTTCCCCCAAGGGGGGAAGGCTTGAAGCCTGTATAAAAAGGCCGCTGACAATTATGCCAGCGGCTTTTTTATAAATTTATCGTACCACCGTCTCCACCTGCGGTGCGCCGCCTGCCAGCTGTTCCGCGGTGACAGGCTGTACCTCGCCGGGCTGGTCCAGCTTCTCGCGGGCTACGGCCAGCATCAGTTTGATGCGGTTTTCCTGGTTGACGCGGGTCGCGCTGGGGTCGTAGTCCACGGGGGTAATGTTCGCGTCCGGGTGCAGGGCGCGAATCTTATTGATCATGCCCTTGCCCACAATGTGGTTCGGCAGACAGCCGAACGGCTGGGCGCAGACAATGTTGCCGTAGCCGCCCTCGACCAGCTCGATCATCTCGGCGGTCAGCAGCCATCCCTCGCCCATCTTGGCACCCAGAGAGATGATGCCCTCGGGCTTTTTCATCAGCTCGCGGAACGAGCCGGGCGCGTAGAAGCCGTACTTGCGCATGGCGTCATAGCTGGCGCAGCCGATGCCGTCCAGCCAGCGCAAGAACGCGTCCGCGCCGCCCGCCACCAGCTTGTTGCCGCCGTACAGGTCGATGTCCAGCTTGTAGTTGGCCACGCAGTACTCCACAAAGCCCATCAGGCCGGGCAGGTTGACCTCGCAGTCCTGACTTTCCAGAAATTTTTCCAGATCATTGTTGCCCAGCGGCGAGTATTTGACATAAATCTCGCCGACGACGCCGACCTTGACCTTCGGCACGCGGGTGATAGGAATGGTCGCGTAGTCCGCGGCAATGTCGTAGAACCGGCGCTTCATGTCATGGGCGGAGTAGTTTTTGTCGTCGCGGATCCAGCCCTGTATCGTAGAGATCCACTTCTCGGTCATGGCGTCGGCGTCGCCCCTGTGGTTCTCGTAGGCGTGGGTCTGGCTGCGCAGGGCGACCAGCATATCGCCGTAAAAGATCGACGCAATGACCTTGCGCAGCAGCGGCACGGTCAGCGGCAGACCGCTGCCCTTTTCCAGACCGGAGAAGTTCAGCGATGCTACGGGAATATTGCCGTAGCCCGCCTTGACGAGCGCCTTGCGCAGCAGCTTGATGTAGTTGGACGCACGGCAGCCGCCGCCGGTCTGGGTGATGAGCAGCGCAGTGTGGTCCAAATCGTATTTGCCGCTGTTCAGCGCGTCGAGAAACTGCCCGATGACGAGCAGCGCCGGGTAGCAGGTGTCGTTGTGGACGTATTTCAGGCCCAGCTGCGCGACCTCGCTGCCGCAGTTGCCGAGCACCTCGGTCTGGTAGCCCTCGCTGGCCAGTGCCGCCTGCATGAGCCGGAACTGGGTCACGGCCATGTTCGGAATGAGAATTTTATGGGTCTTTACCATGTCCTTGGTAAAGTTGGGGGTCATGTATTCCATGGAATTGCCTCTTACTTTTTATCCTCTTTGCGTTCTTCCAGCGCCGCAAACAAACTGCGCAGTCTTATGTTCACCGCGCCCAGATTTGTGATCTCGTCGATCTTCAGCTGGGTGTACAGCTTGCTGCCCGCCTGCAGAATCTCGCGGGTCTCGTCGGTGGTGACGGCGTCCAGGCCGCAGCCGAAGGAGACGAGCTGCACAAGGTCCATGTCGGGGTTCTCGGTGCAGTATTTCGCGGCGGCGTACAGGCGGCTGTGGTAGGTCCACTGGTTCAGGACGGAGGTCTGGAACTTCTGCTCGTGCCAGCTGACGGAGTCCTCGCTGATGACGGCAGCGCCCTGCCGGATGATGAGCTGGTCAATACCGTGGTTGACCTCAGGGTCAACGTGGTAGGGGCGGCCCGCCAGCACAATGATGCGGCGGCCTTCCCTGCGGGCCTGCGCAATGATTTCGGTGCCCTTGTCGCGCAGCTGCCGCATGTGGCGGGCGTACTCGTCGTAGGCCGCATCAATGGCTTCGTGCACGGCCTTCCGGTCCAGCCCCGGGAAATAGTGGTCCAGCGTCTGCTGGAATTTCTTGTAGAAATCCTTGCGGCGCTCGAGGTTGAAGTAATCGTAGATGAACTTCGTCGCCTTCAGTTCGGGGCAGTTGCCCTCGAGCACCTCGGGATAGTAGGCCACGACGGGGCAGTTATAATGGTTGTCGCCCAGGTGCTCGTCCAAGTTGTAGCTCATGCAGGGGTAGAAGATCGCGTCCACGCCCTGCTCACACAGCCAGTGAATGTGGCCGTGGCTCAGCTTGGCCGGGAAGCAGGCCGTGTCGCTGGGGATCGTCGCCTGACCGCTCTGGTACAGCTTGCGGTTGGAGAAGGGGCTGACGACGACCTCAAAGCCGAGGCGGCTGAACAGCGTGTGCCAGAACGGCAAAAGCTCGTACATATTCAGGCAGAGCGGGATGCCGATCTTGCCGCGGCTGTTCGCGGGGGCTGCTGCCTTGCGGTAGCCGTCCAGCAGCTTGAGCTTGTAGGCGTAGAGGTCCAGGTCCTCGTTGTTGGCCTTGCCGGTCACGGGCTTGTCGCACCGGTTGCCGGAGATAAAGCGCTTGCCATCGGCAAAAACGTTGACGGTCAGCTGGCAGTGGTTGCCGCACCCCTGACACTGCACGGTGTTGACCTTCTGGCTGAAATGCTCCAGCTCCAGCTGGGTCAGCACGGCGCTGCGGGCGTGCGCGCCTGCCTTGGCCTTGCCGTACAGGGCCGCGCCGTAAGCGCCCATCAGGCCCGCAATGTCGGGACGGATGACGTTGACGCCCATCTCCTTCTCAAAGGCGCGGAGCACAGCCTCATTGTAGAAGGTGCCGCCCTGTACCACGATGTTGCGGCCCAGTTCCTCGGGGCTGGACGCGCGGATGACCTTGTACAGCGCGTTCTTGACGACGGAGATGGACAGACCGGCGCTGATATTTTCGATCGAGGCACCGTCCTTCTGCGCCTGCTTGACAGACGAGTTCATAAACACGGTGCAGCGGCTGCCAAGGTCAACGGGCTTGTCGGCAAACAGGCCCAGCGCGGCAAACTCCTTGACGTCGTAGCCCAGCGCCTGGGCGAACGTCTGCAAAAAGCTGCCGCAGCCGGAGGAGCAGGCTTCGTTCAGGAAGATGTTGCTGATCGCACCGTCCTCAATTTTGAAGCACTTCATGTCCTGACCGCCGATGTCGATGATGAAATCCACGTCGGGCAAAAAGTGCTTGGCGGCGGTAAAGTGCGCGACAGTCTCGACAAGACCGCGGTCACAGTGGAACGCATTTTTGACGAGCTCCTCGCCGTAGCCGGTGGTGGTCACGCTGGCGATCTGCAGGCCCGGGTGATCCTTGTAGAGACTAAGCAGCGTCTCCCTGACGAGCGGGATCGGGTTGCCGAGGTTCGGACGGTAGCGCTCGAACAGAATGTTCGCATCGTTGTCGATGACGACGAGCTTGATGGTGGTGGAGCCGGAGTCGATGCCGATATGTACCGGCCCGCAGTCTGCGCCAAAGGGCAGGCAGGGCACGGTGGCCTTTAAGTGGCGGGCGTGGAAGTCCTCGTACTCCTGTTTGTTTGCGAACAGCGGCGGCAGGCTGACGTAGGTCGCTGTGGCGCTGTAGTCGTCGAGACGCTTGGCAACCTCGCGCAGGTCGGATTCCTCGTCGGCATAGAACGCCGCGCCCATCGCGACGAAGAGCAGGCTGTTCTCCGGCAGGGTGCCGGTGACACCCAGAGTCTTGTCAAAGCTCCGGCGCAGCGTCCCGGAGAAGGTCAGCGGGCCGCCGAGATACAGGATGTTGCCCTTGATGGGGCGGCCTTGTGCCAGACCTGCAATGGTCTGGTTGACAACGGCCTGATAGATCGACGCCGCGATGTCGCCCGCCTGTGCGCCCTGGTTGATGAGGGGCTGGATGTCGCTTTTGGCAAAAACGCCGCAGCGGCTGGCGATGGTGTAGGTGCGGGTCGCGGCCTGCGCGGCCTTGTCCATCTCGTCGGCGCCCATCTTCAGCAGGGTCGCCATCTGGTCAATGAACGCGCCCGTGCCGCCGGCGCAGCTGCCGTTCATGCGGACCTCGGTGCCGTTTGTCAGGAAAAGGATTTTGGCGTCCTCGCCGCCCAGCTCGATGATGCAGTCGGTGCCGGGGGCCAGCCGTTTGGCGGCCACACGGGTGGCAAAGACCTCCTGCACGAAGGGGACCTTGCAGCTGTCGGCCAGGCCCATACCGGCGGAGCCGGAGATGGCTAAGTAGGCGCGGCCATCGGGCAGATATTCGGCGGCAACCTTCTCAAGCAGCGCCCTGCCCTTCTCTAAAATATGGCTGAAATGGCGCTCGTAGGTCGAATAGACGATCTGCCCGGCGTCGTTCAGCACAACACATTTAATGGTGGTGGAACCAATGTCCAGACCAACTCTCATAGGATTTTGCCTCCTGCGGATGGAGTGAAATTGCGGGATATGTGCGCCGGGTCTGCCCCGCGGCGATACAATATCAGATTATATTATACAGGGTTCTGCACGATTCGGCAAGAGTACGGTGCAGGAAAACACGTTGTCAAATGCAGAAATCTGTCCTAAAAAAAACACCGAAGCGGTGCAGGAAAGTCCTGCACCGCTTCGGCATCAAAAGAAAAGAGGAGTATGGATGAAAAACTTGGGGTTCTGTTCTCAGGCCCGGGTCCCTGCTCCCTTCCTGAGAACACTTATAGTATACCCGCCATTTGTGTTAAAGTCGTGAAGGAAAATTCAACAAATTAAGAAGGGTTTGTGAACAAACCAAGCCTTTTCCCCCAGGGGGAGCCGCTCTAAACAAAAACCACCCGGCGCAAAACCGAGTGGCTATGTACAAACTTATTGCTCCTCCCGGCCCAATTTGTCGATCTGATCCTGCAAAAGCTGGGAGATCGGGCGGCGGGTGTTGCGCAGACGGTGGACCGGGGCGGCAGGGGCCGTGTGGTGCACGGGCTGTGCCTTGGCCTTGACGCGCAGACGCTCGGCGGGCTTTTCGGGAGACGGGGCGGCAGGCTTGGCGGCAGCAGCGGGGCGCGGCGGCACCGGTGCGGGAATATCCGTTTCCGGTGTGCCCTGCGCAAAGCTGCGCATATCGGTGCCCAGATCCTTCAGCTCGGCCTCGGTCTGGTCAAGCGCCTGATAGATGGCCTGCGTCAGGCCGTCTAAATCCAGCGTGGCGGCGCTCAGACGCTCGTCCACGCGGGCCAGACGCTCCCGCACCAGCATGACGCCCGACGCAATGCTGCGGGCATTCTCTGCCATGCGGTTCTTCTGGGTCTCGGCCTGCTGCTTGAGCTCCCGCTCTGCGCTCTCGGCGTACAGGCGGGCATCGGCCAGGATCTTGCCGGCCTCGAGCTTGGCCTCCCGCACCAGATCGGATGTGGGGGCAGCCGGGGCGGCGGCAGTGTTCAGCGCGCGCGCGGCGGTCAGCTGCTTTTGCAGCTCGTCCACCTGCTGCTGCAGATCGTGGCATTTCAGCTGCCAGATGTTGGCGTTTTTCTGGGATTCCCGCTGGGTGGACTGGAAGGAGGCCGTCTTTTTCTTGATGGTCTCCAGCTGCTCGTCCGCCTCGCGGCGCTTGGCCTCGGCCGTGTCTGCACGCTGGGTCGCGGCAGCCAGCTCGGCCTTCAGGGCCTCCATGCGGCTGTCGGCGGTGCCCCGCTCGCTGCGCAGCTCGTCCAGCTTGGACTGCAGCTGCTGCAGCTGGCGGTTGTACTCCAGCTCGTGCTGCTGGGCCTCGTTGGCCAGTGCGTTCATGTAAGCCAGCACGTCATTTTTATCAAAGCCGAACAAGCTGGAACGAAAACCCTGTTCCTGAATGTTCATCGGTTCAGACGGCATGGCTTTTTACATCCTCTCGCAAAAAAATCATTAAGAACGCTTGTTCAGGATGCTGAGCAGGTCGTCAAAGTAATCGCCGTCATCCTCTTCCTCGGCAGGGGCTGCGGGCTGTGCGGCCACAGGCGTGTCCATGCCGGTGCTGAAGGACTGGGTGAAGATCGGGTTGGGCATGACGGGGTTGACCTGCGGCTGGACAGGCTGCACGGGCTGGACCGGAGCAGCGGCAGGCTGTGCGGCGGGCTGGGCAGAGGCCTGTGCGGCACGCTTGGCGTCAACATGGGCCTGAATGGGCTCGTCGACCTCGGGCGTGCTCTCGAAGCCTGTGGCAACGACGGTAATGCTCATCTCGTCGCTCAGGCGCTCGTCGAACGCAGTACCCCAGATGATGTTGGCATCGGGATGCGCGCTCTGGGTGATCATGCTGGCAGCGGTCTCGACATCCTCCAGGCCGATGTCGGGGCTGGAGGTGATGTTGATGATGACGCCGCGTGCACCGGCAATGCTGGTCTCCAGCAGCGGGCTGGAGATGGCAGCCTTGGCGGCGTTCTCGGCCTTGCCGGCGCCCTTGGCAACGCCGACGCCCATGTGGGCAAAGCCGGCGTCCTTCATGATGGAGCGGACGTCCGCGAAGTCCAGGTTGATGAAGGCAGGAATGTTGATCAGGCTGGAGATGCTCTCAACGCCCTGGCGCAGCACGTTGTCAGCGGCCTCGAAGGCGTTCATCAGGGTGATCTTCTCCTGGCTGATGAGCTTCAGGCGCTCGTTGGGAATGACGATCAGGGAGTCGACGTGCATCATCAGGGAGGCGATGCCCTGCTCGGCCTGCGCCATCTTGCGCTTGCCCTCAAAGGCGAAGGGCTTCGTGACGATGCCGACGGTCAGGATACCCAGGTCATGGGCCGTCTCGGCCACGACAGGGGCAGCGCCCGTGCCGGTGCCGCCGCCCATGCCGGCGGTGATAAAGACCATCTGCGCACCCTTCAGCGCGTTGGTGATCTCGTCCTTGCTCTCCTCGGCGGCGCGCTGGCCGATCTCAGGGTCAGCACCGGCACCGCGGCCCTTGGTCAGCTTGGCACCAAGCTGGACCTTCTGGGTGGCCTTGGAGTTGAGCAGAGCCTGCTGGTCGGTGTTCATCGCGACGAACTCGACCCCGGACAGACCGGACTCCACCATGCGGTTGACGGCGTTGCCGCCGCCGCCACCTACGCCGATAACCTTGATATTGGTTACATTTTGCATTTCTTCGTCGAGAACGAATGCCATGAGTGTATCCCCCTAAAAGTGATGTTGTGAAACCGGATTCCTGGGGTGCACCCACGCATGGGCACACTAATCCGTGATTTTTTACATATAACTGTTTATAAGAATAGCAAATTTTCCGCGCAATTTCAATACCTTAGCGAGAAATTCATAAAAAAATACGGCCTGCCCTGCCCTTTTGGACAACGCAGGCCGCAGCAGCGGATGAATTTTTGGTGGAAAGCGACAGACTTTGCATGAGAATGTGAAAAATTTGAGAAGTGGAGCTGCCATGATTGGCCGTGTACCGGGGCGGCTCCCCCGTAGGGGCCGGGCATGCCCGGCCCGGTGGTGTAACGTGAGCGGCAGTCTGCGGGCAGTCTCAGGAAATCTCTGCCCCCAGCCCGCGCAGTGCGGCGGGTAAATTTTCATACCCGCGGGGGATGTGCCCGGGGTCGCGCAGGCGGGTCTCACCGTCCGCGGCCAGTGCCGCCGCCAGAAGCGCCGCTCCGCCGCGCAGGTCGGGCGCGGTGACGTCCGTCCCGTGCAGGACGGCCCCGCCCGGGAGCGTCAGCTGCCGCCCCCTGACCGTGCAGGCCGCGCCCATGGCGGCAAAGCCCGCGGCACAGGCAAAGCGGTTGGCAAACAGGCTGTCGTAAATTTCGCTCTCCCCCGCTGCCGTCAGCAGCACGGCGGCAGCCAGCGGCGCAGTGTCGGTGGCAAAGGCGGGCCAGGCGTCGGCCCGCAGGTGCGCCCCGCCCCGCAGCGGCACGGCGGGATCACGGGCCAGCCGCACGCAGTCTCCGAACCGGCTGACCTGCACGCCGGTCCCGGCCAGAAAGCGCAGAAACGAGTCATAGCTGGCCGGGTCGCAGCCCGCAATTTCGATCTGTCCGCCCGCGCACGCCAGTGCGGCGGCGTAGGTCGCGGCGGCGATGCGGTCCGGCAGCGGGCGGTGAAAGGCTCCGCCCAGCGGTCTGCCGCCCTGCACGGTCAGCATCGGCGTGCCCGCGCCCTGAATATCCGCCCCACAGGCAGACAGAAACGCGATCATGTCGCCGATCTCCGGCTCCTGCGCAGCGCCGCGCAGCACGGTCTGCCCCGTGGCGCAGCAGGCGGCCATCAGCAGGGTCATTGTGGCCCCGACGCTGGGCAGCCGCAGTGTAAAATCCACCCCATGCAGCGGCCCTGTGCGCCGCAGCGTGACGGCGATGCCCTCCAATTCGACCTCGGCCCCCATGGCGGCCAGCCCGGCCAGGTGGATGTCCACGGGCCGCGGGCCGAGGCGGCAGCCCCCGGGCAGCGGCAGGCGCACATAGCCGACGCGGCAGAGCAGCGGCGCGAGATAAAATACCGAGCTGCGCATGGCCCCGGCCAGATGCTCCGGGATGTCGCCGCAGAGACGGTCCGCGGGACGGGTGCAGAGGTCCGCCCCGCAGCGCCGCACCCGGGCTCCGACAGCGTCCAGCAGCGCCAGGCTGGTGTCCACGTCGGCCAGACGCGGGACGTCCCGCAGGCGGCAGGGGCCGTCGCAGAGCAGCGTCGCCGCCAGCAGCGGCAGGGTGCTGTTTTTGGCGGCGGCAGGCCGGATGCTGCCGTGCAGGGTGCGTCTGCCGTGGATGGTGATCGTCTGCATGAGAGGGGCCTCCTAAACCTATGATATTGCCAGAAAGCGGGAGGATGCGCGGCAGGGGCCGCATATATGTGGCCCGCAGCCTTCCGGCAGACAGCCGGCTGCCTTACACGCGCGGGCCGGGCATACCCGGCCCCTACCGGGCGGCATTGTCAGTCAACGGGCCGCCGCCGCATACTCTCCCCTCATCCGGCCCTGCGGGGCGACCTTCCCCCCAAGGGGGAAGGCAAGGGGTATCTCTACCCCGTTATATGCCGCGCTCCCTCCCGCTTATTACAGCAGCAGCGGCTGGATCTGCACGCCGCGCAGCGCGGCCTCTAATGTGTCGGGCAGGAGCGTGAAATCGCTTTTCAGGCTGCACGGCTTTTTGTAGCTGTCGTCCTGGCCGAAGGGCACAAAATAGTAGCTGCGCCGCTGCAAAAGCTGGCCCAGCGCCGGGGCACTGCCCGAAAGCCCATCGTTCGTGGACGGTGCGATAATAATGGGCCGTCCGCCGCGCAAAAGGCTTTTTGCGGCCAGCGTCACGGGGGTCGAGCTGATGCCTGCGGCCAGCAGCGCCATCGTGGTGCCGGTGGCCGGGGCGATGATGAGCGCCTCGGCAAGCCGCTGCGGGCCGAGCGGCTCAACGGCCTGCAGGGTCGTCAGCGGTCTGTGGCCGGTCACTTCATATAAGGTCTGCCGCAGGGCCGACGCGGTGCCGAAGCGGGTATCCAGCCCGGCGGCGCTGGCACTCAAAACAGGCAGGACGTCCCACCCGCGGGCAGTCAGGACACGCAGCTGGGGCAGCACCGCAGCAAAGCTGCAAAAGCTGCCGCACAGCGCAAAGGCGACGGTGCGTTTGGATTGGGTGGTCATGGGGCGGTGCTCCTTTCGTCGGGATCGCGTTCTTCCAGGATCGCCAGCACGGTCTGTGCAATCAACGCCCCGGCTGTCTGCGGTGCACAGCGGCCCGGCAGGGCCAGGGCGTGCTCGGCGTGCAGACCCAGTTCCTCGGCGGCGGCAAAGTCGGTGCCGCCGGGCAGACTGGCCAGGTCAATGATGAGCGCCCCGCCCGGCAGCTGCTGCAGAAGGGCCCGGGGCAGCACCGGCGCGGGAATCGTGTTGATGACGGCGTCAAAGCCGGGCAGCAGTGTGGGCAGGGCCGTCAGGGGCGCGGCGCGGCACCCGGCACAGCGGGCATTGGCGCGCTGCTCTGGGCTGCGGGCGGCCACGGTGACGCGCCCGCCCAGCAGCACCAGCCGCCGTGCCACGGCACGCCCGACGCGGCCATAGCCCAGCACGAGAAAGCCGCTCTCCCAGATCGTGCGCTCCCGCAGGCGGAGCAGAAGCTCAAGACAGCCCTCGGCGGTGGGCACGGCGTTCAGGCATTCCAGCTCGGGCCTCAGAAAATAATCGATCAGCGGCAGCCCGGCCTCCCGCGCGGCCATCCGCACCGGCATCCCGGGGCGGCCCGCTAAGATCAGCGTCCCCTGCCCCGCACCCTGCAGTGCGCGGGCGACCTCGTCACTGACACGGCCCTGGGACATAGGCAGCAAAATGTAATCGGCTGCGGCGGCATTGTCGGCGGCGGTCACGCCGTAACCCGCACGGCGCAGCACGCGCGCCGCCGCCTGCTGGCGGGCATCGTGCCCGACCACGCAAAATGTTTTCGGCATAGGCGCTCACCTCGGTTTGATTTGCGCCATACTATGCCGGGGCGCGTGTACCTGTGCCTTCTGCCTTCCCCCGAGGGGGAAGGCGGCCCGCAGGGCCGGATGAGGGCAGCGTGTTCCCTATTGCCAATTCACGGGCAATTGCGGCAGCTCTGCCCTCATCAGTCGCTTTCAGCGACAGCTTCCCCCGAGGGGGAAGCCCCGGCACGCAAAAAAGGCACCCACCTTTTCCTAAAAGATGGATGCCATTTTACTCAAGGCAACACCGCATAATTCCCGCCTGACGGCTTAAGCACCGCTCCGGCGGCTGCGGCACGGCATCTGCGTTGCCAAAATGCTCGATAATACACAAAGTATTATCTGCGCTTTTGGCTTAGCAGCTGCCGTGCCTCGCTCGCCGTATCGGCACTTAGAATTATGCGGTATTGCCTCAATAATATTTCAGCCCGTCGCACTGGCCGCGCCAGACGAGGAGCGGGTTGATGGGCACGGTGCCGATGCGCAGCTCGGCCACAACGGTCCTGCCGCTGGTGCCCAGCAGCTGGCCCTGCTTGACATCGTCCCCGGCCTCGACGTCCAGTGCGGTCAGGCCGTAGAAGATGCTCCTGAGGCCCGCGCCGTGGTCGATGACGACGGTGCAGCCGTAGCTTCCGCCAAGGTCCTCGGCCAGCAGCACATGACCGCTGGCGGGCACGATCATAGAATCCTTCGACTTCTTCGGCTTGATGACGACATTTGTCGAGGTGCGCCCGCCGTAGCCGTAGTTCGTGCTGCGCTCGCTGTAGGAACGGCCCACGTACTCGGTCATGCCGTAGAGCAGCGGCGTGTCAAAGCTGTCCAGGAACGGCTGCACAAAGCCGCCCACGGCCCACTGGATCTCGCCGCCGTCAGTCGTCAGCAGCCTGCGGACGGCATCGGGGGCGTCGTCCGCGCCGATGTAGGGCGACATCAGCTGGGACTTGGCGCTGTAATCTTTGTAGGAGTAGGAGGCCGCGCGGACCGACAGCGTCAGCGTCTCGGTATAGCCGTCGGCAGTCACGGTCAGCTCGGTGTTTCCGGTCTCGGCGTTCCACGGGATGGGCAGGTAGCAGATCCAGCCGTTGGCGGCCCTGACGAAGCCTGTGCTTTCCAGCGGGCCCGTCAGCGTCGGTTCGGTCCGGCTCATGGTGCTGCCGACACGCACGGCGGCCACGCTGCCCTGCTGCACCGTCGGTGTGCAGAGCGTGATGGACGGTTTGATGCTGACGGTGAAGCGGAACTGCCAGGTCTCGGTGCCGGTGACGCTGGAACGGTCCTCGGCGGCGCTGTCTGACGCGGTGACGACGAGTTTGGCGTCAAACGTGCCGTTCTCCGCAAACAGATAGCTGCGGAAGGCGGTGACGCTGCCCTCGTACACGGTTTCCTTGTCGGCGTCGGTGATGGTCAGCTGGGTGCTGTAGTCGGACGGCGTCACGATAATATCCGGCGATGCGTCGGATATGGCATCCTCGAGCACAACGGGAGAGGAATTGAGCGTTTCGGCGTAGGTGCGCCTGAAAAAGCTGCCGACCACCGGCACGTGCCACTTGTAGGCCGTGGGAGCAAGCTCCCGGCCGTCAAAGGTGACCTTGACTTCGGGCAGCATGTCAGGCGTGGCGCTGCGGTAAAGCCATGCTACGCCGCCGCCTGCGATGATGAGCACGAACAGCACAACGAGGAGCAGCCACTTGAACATGCCGAACACACCGCGCCCGAGGGCCTGCGGGATCGTATCCTGCGGCTCGTCGTCCTCGTCGTCGGAGGCGCTGTCATGCTGCGGGGCCTCGGGAGCCGGGGCAGGCCCGGCAGACGGCGCGGGGTCCTCCTCCAGCCCGGCCATGATCTGCGCAATCGAAAGCTGCGCCGTGCGGGAGATGTTCGCCATGCGTGCGGCCTCAGCGGCAAGGGCTTTATCGTTGGCAAGGTCATCGCTGAAAACAAGGCCGGACGGCTCGGCAGCGTCCTCCGCGGGGACGTCCCCGGTTTGCTCTGGCGTGTCGGTGACGGCTGTGTCTGCCGCGGCGGCCTCGGGGGGCGCTTCTGCCGCAGGCGTATCGTCGGCGGCAGGGACGTCCGCTGTCGGTTCGGGCTCCGTCCCGGCGGGCTCGGCCCTTTCCGCAGGCTCGGGCAGCTCCGGGGTACTCGGGACGTCGGGCACGGTGGGTGCGGCAGCGTCCTCCCGGGCGGGGATCTCCGGCGGTTCGGGCTTGCTTTCGGATTTGGGCTCGGCAGGCTCCGGCGCGGCGGGAACGGGGCTGTCCTGTGCGGGGGCCTTGCGCTCCGGGGGCTCGTCAGCCGGGGCTCTTTTCACCGTCTTAGCAGCCTTCGGCATCTTGGGCTTTGCGGTTTTTGTTGTCTTTGTGTTTTTTTTGGCCCGCGGCTTCTTGGAGGGCGCGGCAGGCTTTTTCGTGGTCTGCCCGTCTGCGGCGGGCGGCTCGGCGCTGTCCGTCGGCGCCGGGGGCGTGTCGGCGGCAGACTGGTGGCTGGCTGCCTTGCGGCGCCGGGGCTTCGGCTTGGGGGCCTCCTCCGGCTGTACCGCAGTGGATTTCTTATCTTCTTCCATACTCACACTCACTCTTTTAGGGACCTTTATGGATGCCCGGCAAAACGGCAGCGGCACGGCAGGCCGGGTGTGCCGTGTGCAGCTATTTTATTCAGCCTCGCGGAATTGCAGACCACTGTTTCCGTCCAGCGCGGTCTGCGGGTCAGTGGATTTGCTGCCGATGCGCAGCTCGTAGATCAGGTTGTGGGCCGTCCCGGCGGTGCCCAGCGGGTCGCCGGCGGACACACTCTGCCCGCGCTCCACGCCGACAGTCTCCAGCCCGTACAGGTAGCTCTTTACGCCGCAGCCGTGGTCGATGACCACCGTGCCGCCGGTCAGGGTCAGCGTGCCCGCAAAGACAACGTTGCCGGCCTGCGGGGCGGTGACGGTCTCGCCGTCCGCGGCGGCATAGGTCAGGCCGGTGGCCTGGCCGCTGCGCTGGCCGTCCACCATCTGGGTGACACCGTACTCCATGACGACAGCGCCCGCGCTGGGGGCCTCAAAGCGGCCATTCCAGAGCTTGGCGGAGCTGCCCGTTGTGTACAGCGGCCATATAGCGTTGCGGAACTCCTCCCCGCCGCCGGTGTCCTCCTCGGCGGGGACGGTGACCGTATCATACATGGTGCGGGTGACGGTCAGGGTGATGTCCTTTTCCAGGCTCCCGCAGGTCAGGTGCAGCGTATGGTCGCCGCCCTCGGCGTTGTAGGTCACGGGAATATAGCCCATGTAGCCGCTGGCGGTCTTGCGGAACCAGACGGTGCCCAGATCGGTCTCCAGGCTCGGCTCGCCGTCCAGAATGCCGGACAGCTGCACAGCTACGATGCCGCCCTGCGGCGCGCGCTCGGTGCTCAGGGTGACCTTGGGGTTCATCGCCATCGTGTAGCCGGCGCGGTAGGCGTACCAGCCCACGGGGTCGCCGGGGTTGTCCGCACTGCTGTGGTGCGCGGTCACGATGATCTGATAGTCTCCGTTTTGTGTATAGGTATAGGTATTGCAGTCGGCCAGTGCGCCGGTCCAGACCGTGCCGTCGGGCGCGGTGATCTGAAGCTCGGCAGCGGTGACCCAGTCGGGCAGGACGAGCTGCGGCACGGTATCGGTGAAGGTGCCCAGCTTCTGCACGGTCAGGTTCGTCGGGCTTTCGTAGGTCTTGTTGACCTTATCGCCCAGCACCGGGATGACCCAGCTCCAGCCGTTGGGCTCGAGGGCCTGCTCACCGAAGGTGACAGCCTCCTGCGGCAGGGCATCCGTCCCGGTGCGGCTGTAAAGAAAAGCCGCCGTTCCGCCCAGGATGGCGGCAATCATAACGGCGACCATCACAAGCCAAAGCAGCAGTTTACGCATATTGTGTTTTCTCCGTGGCAGTATGGCATTGCCAAAAAGCCGGACGCCGTCAGGTCGGTGCCCAGCCGGGTTGTGGTGGCAGAAAGGCTTCCCCCGCGGGGGAAGCCTTGAGGATCATTACTCCTTCTCCTCTGCGGGGGCGGAGGAGATGTTCTCGTAGGTGGTGGAATCCTCGTCGTCGTAATCGTCATCCTCGTAGTCGTCGCTGAACAGCAGGCGCTCGTACTCGTCCAGCTCCTTTTCACGGTGGTAGAGATAGAGAGCGGCGGCGGTCAGGGCACCGGCAGCGGCAAACAGGAACGCCAGAACGGCACCGAAGGTGGTTTTCTTCATCATAGTAGTTCTCCTTTTGCAAATGCTGCGCTGCAACGCAGCTTTCGTGAAAAACGCCGCAGCGGGCGTGCATACAAAGCAATAGTGCTGACCTTATTATACCCGACGCAGAGGGCAATTACAACCCGAACATTTGTAAAATATTAAAGGTATTTTTTTGCTGTTTTTACGCGGATTGCTGCAGGACAAAGGGTACATTTGAGCCAAGGGCGGCATGAGGTATGTGGGAAGGTTGTAGGGGAGGGATTTATCCCTCCCGGAATGTTTGCGTGGCCGGAAACCCTCACGGAGGGGTCAAGACCCCTCCCTACGGTGTGCCGTTCACGGGTGCTTTGTAGGGAGCGGTCTTGACCGCTCCGGGGAAGTGTGCGGCTGCCATCCACTCCACGGGAAGGATAAATCCCTCCCCTACGCAAAACAAAAATGCGGTCTCCGCGCAGGAGGCCGCATTTTTATACGATTTTCAGAACAGCCTATCCACCGGGTACAGCCCATCCTCGCTCATCTTTTTCAGGGCTTCGACCAGCTCGGGCTTGTCCTCGCGGTAGGTGATGCCGTGCCATTTGTCGGCACTGGTCAGCACATGGACATCCGCCTTGCCGGCCTCCAGCGCGTTCGTCACGACGGTGGGCAGGTAATATTCGCACTTCATCGGGTTGACGGGCAGGCTGGCCTGCAGGAACGCGGCAAAACCGGCCTTGGCCTCCTGCACGTAGGCGGGGGTGAAGCCCCACAGGTTCATCGAGACAACACAGTCGGCGGGCAGGTCGGCCCAGCTCTTGCCGCCGTCCTCGCTGTAATGGATGCCGTCGGCGTAGGGCTCGATGCAGGTGCGCTCGGTCACGCTGACGAGGTTGCGGCTCTCGTCGGTCACGCAGACGCCGCGGCTGACACTGCCGTTGGCGCTGACCGTGTTGCCCA
>OGDN01000762.1_pt1 | contig 61512 bp, 37 predicted proteins | sample 1570271 | NCBI WGS metagenome assembly OGDN01 (sample SAMEA4384481, study PRJEB24528) | human gut metagenome | reverse complement strand
CCAGCGATGTGGGTATCCAGGCACTGGGCGTCAAAAAGGCGTTGGTGCTGGGGCAGGCCGCCCCTGGAGTTCCGGTTTGGAAGACTGGAGAGGAGAGCAGATTCCCCGGTATGTCCTATATTATTTTCCCAGGAAATGTTGGCGATGAGGATACACTTCGAAAAATTGTGGAGGTTTTAAACAGATGAGAAAAGTAATTATTTCACTGGCTCCGGTCAAGGCAGGAACACCGATTGACCGTGTGGCATTGGCAGAGGATGTAAAGAGCTGTGTTGAGGCTGGTGCAGCAATGTGTCATTTGCACTGTCGTCGTCCAGATGGTTCACTGACACCGGACACCACCGAATTTATCGCTGAGTTTGAGGAAATTTTAAAGAGAACTGATGTGGTTGTACAGGCATCGACTGGTGGTGTATCGGATTTGACCATTGAAGAGAGATGCAATCCGCTTGATTATTGGAGAGTAGAGAGTTCTTCATTAAATGGTGGAACAACCAATCTTGGTGATGCTGTTTATATCAATACATTTGATCAGATTGATTATTGTGCAAAGGCTTCCTATGACAGAGGAATCATCCCGGAGGTTGAAGTATTTGATATCGGAATGATTTATAACATTGAGAGAAGCAAGCAGAATACAGCTTATCGTACACCTGTATTTTATAATCTAGTATTTGGTCATAAGGGTGGTATGCAGCCGGATATCACCTGTCTGCAGGCATTTCGCTCAGCTGTACCGGCAGATGCAAAGTGGGGCGTAACTCATTATGGTCGTGACAACTGGGAATTTTTGGCAGCTGCGATTGCAATGGGCGCAAGTATTGTTCGAATTGGCTTTGAGGACAGCGCTTATCTGGCACCAGGAAAAGAGGCAACGAAAAACTATGAGGTTGTAGAGCGCCTTGTGCAGTTGATCCATGCGATGGGATTAGAGGTAGCCACACCAAATGAGGCAAGAAGCATTATGGGCACCTTGACAAGAGTTCAGAAATAAGAAAATTAAATGATATCGCAAGAAGAGGATGCCGGCTGGCATCCTCTTCTTGCAATTTGATAGTGATGTTTATTTGCTTACAAACACGTTTGGTTTTTCGGGTGGATCATTAGTTTAATCCTAGCTTCGGACACACAGCCTTCATCCACTCATTGGCAAGAATCTGATGTCCACATACGGTTGGATGGACACCATCCCATACCCAGTAGTCAGGCTCGCGAATCTCACAAAGCTGATTGAATTTGTCCTGAAGAGGGACAAAAATGGTTTTGTTTCGCTCGGCAAGAAGTCTTGTCTTTTCCTGAAGAGGTTTCATTAAATCATTCCATTTCTTGAAATGCTCTTTTCTCTCACCGACAGGTAATAAAAAAGGTTCACATAAAACAAGAAGAAGATCTGGGTTTTGTTCTTTAGCTTCATCAATTAAAAGCTGATAGATCTTTTCAAAGCGGTCTGGATCTGAACCAGCATCCTCATAGATGGTGCTTCCGCAGTCATTGATTCCGACTAAGATGCTTAACACGTCTGGATGCAGATTTAGTGTATCCTCCTTCCAGCGACCATACAGATCGGCAACACGGTTTCCAGAGATGCCCCGGTTGATAAATTTTAAGTTGCGCTCTGGATGGCGGGAGCCTAACAGTGCATTGACGATAAAGGCATAGCCGTGTCCCATCTGGTGGTTAAGATCCCACTCATTTTCCTTTCCGCGAAGTCGTTTTCCGTCTGTGATGGAGTCACCCTGAAACAGGATAACCGTTTCTTTTTTTGCTGATTCATTTACAATCTCACTCATGATTCCCTCCATTTTATGCCATCGGAATTTTTAGTACAAAAGCTAGTTTCGCAGGCTCTTTCTTTGGTAGCTGAACCAAAAGAGCTTCGTCTGTCTGCTCGAAAGAAAGTGGCGTGTCAGCTCCAACCAAAGAGACAGAAGGAATAGAAGATAACTCACCATTTTTTCGAAGTGTATGGATTTTTAAGGCACCGTCAGCCGGCCATCCCATTGCAATGACATAGAGATTGCCATTGTTTGTGGTAAAGCGAAAATCGCGCTCTCCAAGCTCATTGCCGCGCACATCTGCAGCATCGCCGTTTTTGATCTGTTCGTGGAGCTTATCAATATCGAAATTTTCATCCTTTTGCGCGGCAGGTCCCTCAGCGGCAACTGTAAATGGACGAGAGCCGTAGATGGCCTCTCCGTTTACCTTGAGCCAGTCACCAACTGCATAGAGCTGCTTTTTGGCATCTGGATGGAAGGAACCGTCTACCTGAGGTCCGATGTTTAACAACAGATTTCCGTTTTTGGAGACGATATCACACAGCTGCTCAATAATTTTTTTGGCTGGCTTATACTTTGGATTTTGAACAATACACCAGGTAATATTGTCCTCAAGTCGGTCATCTGACTGCCATACAAACGGCTTAGGCTCAGCAAAATGGCCACACTCAAGATCATAGACACCGATTCCAGCTGGGAAGTCTTCTTGTTTGTAGGTGATAATGCCATCAGTATGGCCAGTTGTGTGATAGTAGTAGTCTGCAATCTGATAGCGGTAAGATTCTCCGATGATGCAGGTACGGCTGTCAAAGTAGATTGCATCCGGGCTATATTTGTCAATAACCTCAAGAACCTTATCTCGCCATGTTGCATTAAATTTGTCATCTGGATAGCGGTATGGCAGATATCGGTTCGTCTCAAGAGGAAGGGCAGGTCCATAGTAAATTTCATTTTTCGGATCGTAGACGTCAGCCTCATTGTCTGTAGACATAAACCATCCCCACAGCCATTGATGGTGAAATGTGGCAATCAATTTAATATCGCGCTCTCGAAAGGCTTTTGCACACTCACCAAAGACATCGCGGTGAGGACCACAATTGACACTGTTGATTGGATTCACAGAGCTGTCCCACATAGAGAAGTTATCGGCATGCTCGGTGACAGGGCCGGCATAGCGTGCTCCGCTTTTGACAACCAGATCGGCCCATTCTTCAGGATCGAAGGCTTCTCCTTTCATCATTGGGATAAAGTCTTTGTAACCGAAATCGTGCAGTGAACCAAAGTGCTCTTCATGATAGCGGTTTTGCTCAAGTCCTTTGCAGTACATGTTTCGAGAATACCACTCATTTAGGCAGGCAGGGACGCTGTATGGTCCCCAATGAAAAAAAAGTCCGAATTTTGCATCCTGAAACCACTTAGGAACCGGCTGCTGTACCGAAGTCCAGTCAATATTGGTTGTGTGTTTACTGTCCATAGTATTTCTTCCTTTCTAGAGTTAGTTGCTCTTGGCAGTTGAATTTGTATTGCTTTTTTCTTGCAATGTGTGATAGCTGTCATTTTGACGTTTAATATAATCGTCAAGCCCCTGCTTTTTTAGCTCATCAATTTTTTTATCCCAGATTGAGAGGGCAGGCTCAGAGCCGATGATTGCTTTGATAAAACAGGAGAAGGCATTTGTTGTGCTAAACAGTTCAGAGGATTCCTTGGGAGAAATTAAGAAATCATAAGGTCGGCTGATCAGCGTGGCATGCTCTTTATTCCAAGTGACATCTTTGTTGGCAAGAGTCACACAGTGCTTTCCATAGCGGGCAAAATTCATCTCATTTAATTCAAAATCGTCATCAGAACCACCCCAGGTAGCAAGACCGCTGAATAATACAATACTAGGGTACTTGTTTTCAAGAAGCTTTAAAAGAGAGGTTTTGCTGGTGTCAAGAAGACAGGTATAGTTTCCAGAAGAATCGATCTTATAATCGACATTTTCTAGTCCATATTTACTCATATGTAAGCCATCCTCTGACAAAAGGAAATCAAACAGGGCTAGGATACGCTCCATTTTTTCTTCATCAACCGAAGAAGAGATAAAAGATTCGGACCAGAAAGGATTGCTGCTGTTACAATAGATTGTGCCATCTGGAGCCGGAAACATCGGGAGAACATCTACACATTCCTCAAAAGGTTTGTCATTGTAAAGCTCCCACTGCTCGGCCAGAAGCTGAATGGAGCTTGGTGAAGATTTGTATTCTAACGCACCAAGCTTGCCAGAAACAAAGTCAGTGAGCACTTCATTTGGATTTTTTAAATAAAAATTTGGATCAAGTCCTCCTGTTTCGTACATTTTTCGATAGGCGCTTACAACATCGCGAAACTGTTCGCTATACCAAGATGGAATATAAGTGCCATCCTGATCAATCCAGGAGTAGGTGTTGCAATCTGGGGCAATGCCAAGCATCACCCATTTACCGAGGGCGTTTGTTGCATTGACATTGTAGCCAATTGTATCATCTAAGCCATTTTGATCAGGGTCATCATTTGCAAATGCAGCAACTAAGTCAATAAATTCGTCAATATTGGAGGGATCGTCAAGTCCAAGATTTTCCATCCAGTCTCGACGTACAATCATAGCTGCATCTGAACAGGCGAGAGTCGGATCTACAAAGGAAATACGCGGGATCGCATAAAAATGTCCGTCGCTGTAGCGGGTGTAGTCAAGTTGATTCATCAGCTTTTCAAGATTTGGCCATGCGCTCAGATCGTCTGGGAGTGGTTGAATACTTCCGTTGCGAATCAAATCTTCATAATAGGCAGAGTCGTTCGTATCATTTGATGAAATCGTGAGGGTAGCAAATACGTCTGGTAGACTGTTTGTTACACTTAACATTTGATAATAATCCTTATAGTTAGACCAGTCGACCGAGATTGGATTAATTGAAATCGAAAACTTTTTTTCTACATAATCGCGCATCGCATCCTTTTGAATATTGGACATATCTTCAATATTCCAATAGCCAATGCTGACATCTAAAGTATCAAGATTGGCATAGGCAGAATCGCTAGTTTCACTTTGGCTGCAGCCAGATAAGAAAAGTCCAGATACCAAAAAAGCTGTGCAGGTATGGCAGAAAAAATGGTGAAGCTTTGTTAAATTCATAGTGCTACCTTTCCGTAATCAAAAATTTGTTATAGTAAGCTTATTCTTATAAGGAAGGTTCATCCTCATGTCGGTAGCTGCTCGGTGTAGAACCGGTCAACTTTTTAAAAACCTTGGCAAAATAAAAGTAATCTTGATAGCCGACAGAAGCTGCTACCAGTGCAATTGGCATATCAGTATCGACGAGGAGTTTTTCTGCCTTCTGAATGCGAAAATTGGACAGATAACTGCTGAAGGTTTGATTCATCTTTTGCTTGAACAGCTGTCCAGCATAATTCGGATTAATCGAACATAAATCAGCCAAGGTCTGAATTGAGATATCTTCCATATAATGGGAGTTGATATAGTCAATCATTGCAGAAACAAAATTTCCTCTGGATAAAACCTGTACTGAAGGAGCTGTTTCTGTGACCGGTGTGGGTTCATTTCGCTTTTCAAGAATTGTCAGCGCCTTTTGAACAGAATCAGAGAGTTCACTTCGGGAGAAGGGCTTTAGACAGTAGCCGATTGCATTGTGAAGCATTGCTTTTTGGGCATAGGCAAACTCAGCATGACCGCTTATGACGATAAAAAGTGTCTTGAGAGAAAGTCGATTTGCTTCCTGAAGAATCTCAAGTCCACTCATACCAGGGAGGCGAACATCGACAAAGGCGAGATCAGGCTGCTGTTCTTTGATATAGCGAATGGCGGAAAGCCCGTCATAAAGCTCTGCTACAATATGAAATTGTTCCATGACCTGCATTGCATCCAATGTGGCTGTAAGACTTTTTACAACCCATTTTTCATCATCAACAATAATTGCCTGATACATCAAAAAACCTCCTTGCTCTATCGTAATCGTTTTATTAGTAGTTTTTTATAGCAGTTTTATTTCATTTATCGTTAAAAATCAATTCCATTGGGCCGGAATGCAAATTTGCATGTTGGTTCCAAAACCTTCCCAAGAGTCCAGCTTTAATGCATACTGTTCGCCGTAATAGAGTACAATTCGACTGTTTACATTAAAAATTCCAATGCTGTCGTGGGCCTTTGCATCAAAAGCTTGAATATTGGTTTGGGCATTGTTGCTTTTGTTTTGCATGGATTCTTTTAAGATTGTTTTTAGCTGTTGCAGCTTTTTAGCCGACATGCCAACTCCAGTATCCATGACAGAGATCGTGAGAAGATTCTTTTTCGTATCGAGAGAGGTACTGATAATCAGTCGACCAGGTTTTAAGCTTGGCTCTAATCCATGCACAATTGCATTTTCTACGAGTGGTTGAATGATCATTTTGGGAATTTGACAATTAAGTGTGTTCTCCTGAATTTGATATTCAACCGAAAAGCGGTCCTCAAAGCGGCAAGACTGAATCATCACATAAGAGCGAATGATGTCAAGCTCTTCTGACAGGGAGACCATATCGCCACCTCGTATGCTGTAGCGAAAGATCTGAGAGAGGGCACTTGTCACATTGATAATTTGATCATTCATATTAGAGGCTGCCATGCCGCAGATCGTTGTCAGCGTATTGTACAAAAAATGCGGATTAATTTGGCTGCGTAAGAATGCAATTTCAGTCTGACGATTGTTCATCTCAAGTTCATACATCTGCGTGTAGGTATTAAAAATCGTATGATTGAGTCGATTGATCTCGTTTATCATATCACGAAATGCCTTGTAGATATCCTGTATTTCCGAGCAGCTGTAGCGGACATTGGTAAGGTCAATTCCCTTTTTGATGGCACTTTGACCGCCCTCTGTGATATGCTCCATTACTCCGGTAAGATTTCGAAGCGAAGTGGAGACTGGGAAGCATACATGGACAAAGCAGATCAGAACAAAAAACATTGCAACCAAAATGCCAATGCCCAATCGAACTGCAATCTGAACAGATGCAGTTGTATAATAAGAAGTATCAAATAATACATACAAGCGGCTTCCAGATTCAGATATTGTGTACATGCGGGCTTCATAGACCTTATCTTCGGCGGTTACACGAAAAACAGTGTTATCAGTATGGTCGATCAGATCAGGCAAAAGCGATTCATCTCCATAGACAGTTCGCCCAGATTCATCGACAAGAAGCACCTCTGGGATATTTTCATTTCGCTCATCTGCAATGCTAGCGGCAAAAAAATGCTCGCTGTTGATTGCAAGAAAAACCGTGCCAAGATATCGAGAATGCCCACTTGAAGAGAGCTTGTGAACTGGCATCGATAAAATATGACAGTTCGTTCCGCGAATGTTTAACGTTCCCATCGAGCAAAACGCATAACTTGGTGTGGATAAAACATCTTCATAGCAATTATACAGTGATGGAGATGCAGTTAGAGAAATCGAGTTGCCATCGCTGCCGATAATTGTGATATCTGCAAGATACGAATTTAGCTTCGACGTATTGCTGAGCAAATTGTAGACTTGCTGATAGGCTTCATAGCGTTTGACAGAATCGTTTTCCTGAATATAGTCCTGTACAAGTGTGTTGTAGGCAACACTGTAAGCGATATTTTCATAAGAAGTATAAGATTGACGTGCAGTCTGCGCGAGATGTCCAGCATACAGTTCAAGCGTATTTTCGAGATTCTTGTTTTGAAGCTTAATATAATCGGAAATACTCCAGACAATAATGCTTAAGACGCAGATTACAAAAATAAGCAACAAGTGAACCAGTTGCTTTTGCAACGGCCGCAGTTTCTTCTTTCTTTTCATCTATGGAAATAACCAGCCTTTCTGTCCCAATGTTTTTAGAATTGCAAGATTGCTATGCAACGAAGCAATTCGTGGGTATCAAATATGATTAGATTTTTGTCGATATGTACAGTATAACATAAAAAAGAAGGATAACCATGGAAGAAATTACAGGAAATATGGAAAAATTACATAAAATAAATTAAAAGGACATAAAAAACAAATAAAAATCCATAAAGCATGAGATAAATTACATTTTAAAATTAGATAAAATAACATATACTTGGGACAGTGAAACACGGAAAGGAAGAATATTATGGAGAAAAGAGCAAAAAAGTCTGCTTCTGGTATGATGGTGCATAAGCAAAGCATCTGGCAAAAGATGTGGAAACAACGTACACTGATTCTGATGGCAGCATTGCCGATGGCAATTCTTATTATTTTCAAGTATGTTCCGATGTATGGAATCCTGATTGCCTTTAAGAATTACAAGCCGAAAAAAGGAATCCTAGGAAGCGACTGGTGTGATCCTATGTTTAAGAACTTTATCAAGTTCTTTAAGAATGTAAACAGCCGCTACATCATATGGAATACATTTCGAGTAGGTGTATTGACACTGTTATTTACCTATCCGCTTCCAATTATTTTTGCACTCGCATTAAACGAAATTAAAAATGGGAAGTTCAAGCGTGTGGCTCAGACAGCATCCTACATACCACATTTTATCTCGGTTGTAGTAATTTGTTCTATGTTAAACCGCTTCGGTTCCTTAAATGGATTGTTCAATGATGTTCGGGCACTGTTTGGTATGAGCAGAGTTGATATGAACAGCGGTGATACCTACTTCTTGCTTGAGTATATCGGTTCAGCCGTATGGCAGGGAGTTGGCTGGGGCTCCATTATCTATCTTTCAGCATTGTCTAACATTGATACTTCTTTATATGATGTTGCAAATCTGGACGGTGCAAACCGTTTACAGAAGATTCGCCATATCGCATGGCCGACAATCATGCCGACATCAGCGACACTTCTTATTATGAATGCTGGCTCTGTTATGAATGCTGATTTCCAGAAAATCCTTCTAATGCAGAATACAACTAATACCAGTAAGCTTGAGGTTCTTGCAACCTTCGTATACCATCAAGGTATTGAGAGTGGAGAGTTCAGCTATTCAACGGCAGTTAACCTGTTTTCATCTGTCATCTGTCTGGTTCTTGTATGGGGAACAAACATGATTGTCAGAAGAACGAGCCCAGAAAACAGTCTGTGGTAAGAAAAAGGAGAGAAAAATGGCAAAACAAGTAAAAACACAGAAAAAAAATAGAATTTATATCGGAAACCGTTTTGCAGATGCTCTTCTGTACCTGTTCTTCATTGTGGCAACGATCATCTTCATCTATCCGTTCTTAAATGTCATCGCTGTTTCAATGTCGAGTAATACGATGATTACGACCGGACAGGTTACTTGGTTTCCAAGAGAATTCAATGTAACAGGTTATAAGATTTTGTTCGAAGAAGGAAATATCTGGAGAGCATATGGAAACACCATCATCATCTGTTTGGGCTTTGCAGTCTGTAACTTAGCAATGACTTCACTGTTGGCTTACGTTATGATGATTCCAAATTTCGTTTTCCATAAACCAATTTCCATCATGCTTCTGATTACAATGTTTTTCAGCGGCGGAACCGTACCGACCTACTTGTTAATTAAGAATATTGGTTGGTTCAACAACTGGCTTTCTTTGATTGTTCCAGGATGTCTGTCAGCCTACAATGTTTTCGTATATCGTGCCTTTTATAAGGGAATTTCCCCACAGGTGCGTGAGGCTGCAATGATCGACGGAGCAGGAGAGTTCCAGATTTTAATGAAGATTTATGTACCGCTATCAAAGGCACTGTATGCAAGCTTTGGATTGTTTGCAGTTGTTGGTATGTGGAACAGCTACTATGAGGCACTTCTTTATATTAAGGATGAGAGACTTCATCCGATTCAGATGATCCTAAGAAAGATTGTATTCACATCAACTGGAAGTGGTGATATGGCAGCAGCAACAGAGATGATGAACAATGGTCAGTTAAATACACTGAATATTCAGTATGCATGTGTTGTTGCGACGGCACTGCCAATCATGTGCATCTACCCGTTCTTACAGAAATATTTTGCACAGGGCGTTCAGGTAGGGGCAGTAAAGGGTTAATTCAAAAATAATTATAAAAAGAAATAGCAGGAGGAAGAAAAATGAAAAGAGCAAGAAAATGGTCAGCAGCGGTATTATCCGGCGTAATGGCAATGAGCATGGTTCCGGGTATGGCAATGGCAGATGAGACAAGCGTTCCGGAGATCGACTGGAGCCAGTACGCAACAGCAGCAGACAATGGAATTGAGCTCCCAGAATTAGAGGGTGGCGTGTTAAAGGTAGAGGCAAATATTGCAGATTTTAACCAGTCATCTGATGGAACGATGATTCAAGAGCTTTGGGAGCAGGCAATGGAGCATTACTTAGGTGTTGATGTAGAGGTTACTTTCAACCGTACACCATGGGCTGATTATCGTACCAACGAGTTGGTTCGTCTGGCTGGCGATGATGTAGCAGATGCCAATACTTATTCTCAGGGAACTGCTATTCAGCAGTATGGCGAGGATGGTGTTGTTTTGAATCTTGCTGATTATCAGGATTACATCAAGTATTACTGGGATTATGTAGATGGTCATCCAAACGGAAGAAATGTAGCAATCAATGCAGATGGTTCTATGTATTACTTCATGGATGCAATGAACAATGAAGATAACATCATGGGTGCTCAGTCCTTCACCGCATTCGCATATCGTTTTGATGTATTACAGAAGCTTGGTTTAACACCGGCAACTACACTGGATGAGTTCACACAGCTGTGTGCTGATTTACAGGCAAAGATTGATGACGGTACCATCGATGCAGATGCTGTTATCATGAACTCCACAAAGGATTATGCATTCTACCGTGGATTTGTAGGAATCTTCCATACTTGGGATACCTTATACTGGAACGGAACCGAGTGGGCATTTGGACCAATCGAGGATAACTTCCGTGAGATGTTAAAGTATTTAAAGAGTCTGTATGATGCAGGTTATATTGATTCTGAGTTTGCAACTGCAGATACCAATATGTGCAATGAGAAGGCATCAACAGGAAAGGCTCTGATTTGTCCGACACTGTGGGCTGGATCTGCAAATAGCTGGAATACAGCAGCTTCTGATGATTCCGGTATTGAGTGGGGTCTTGCATATCTGCCAAAGAACGAAACCTACGGAACTGCATGGAAGTGGGGATCTAAGCTTCCTGGCAAGTCCTTAAATACCAATATGGGTATCTTCATCGGCGCTGAGACTGAGAACCCAGAGTATATGGTAGCAATGATCGATTATCAGTATTCAGATGAGATGACCACACTGTTAAACTGGGGTGTTAAGGATATGACTTACACTGAGGATGAGAATGGCAAGAAGACCTACTCAGATGAGATTATGAATGCAGATTCTCCGTCCACAAAGAGTGCAGACTATGGTATGATGGCATCTGCAGTATGCCGTACCGGTATCCCGTTCACACCACAGAACTTCTCAGCACTAGTTCAGGTTGCAGCAACCACAGAGCCATGGTGGAATACAGATGACGGATATTATGAGGGCAAGTATTGGGTTGAGTCCGACCGTCTTGGCGGAGAGGATTCCGTATCTCCATATGACCGTCCGGCAGTTGTAAATCTGGATTCTGATCAAGCAGCAGCAAAGGCTCAGCTGGCATCTGCATGCGAGACCTATGCAAAGGAAGAAGCTTTAAAGTTCATCACTGGCGAGTATGATGTCAATGATGATGCAGCATGGCAGTCCTACATCGATGGCGTTAAGTCTCAGACTGATGATGACTTCGATGAGACCATTCAGATGTTAAATGACAACTCTGTAACAGAGTAAATAGTGTACGAAATGTATCAAATATAACAGCAGAAAGGGGCAGAGCATATTTGCCCCTTTTTGTGATATAAGGGAGAACTGGCAGATGCAGATCATTGATTTAAGGACAGAAAGACAGTGCACACCGATTCAAATTGACAGTGCACATCCGAGATTTTCGTGGAGAGTTGATACAAAAGAACAAAATTGGTATCAAGAAAGCTATCGAATTCAGGTATGGAAGAATTGCTTAGGCAAAAAACAATGCAAAGTATGGGACAGTGGCACCGTACTTAGTAGAGCAATGAGCCAGATTCCCTATGAGGGAGAGCCACTAAAAAGTGACAGCTGTTATAGCTGGACGGTTGAAGTAAAAAAAGAGGGTGGACAGGCTGCTGTGGTTTCAGAAGAGGCAAGTTTTGAGACCGCATTCTATTCAGATAGCGAATGGAATGCAGAGTGGATCACAGAGCCACAGAATACCTATCATCTGTATCGAACTGAGTTTAAAGCAGGTGATAAAATTGCAAAGGCGAAATTGTATATTTGCGGATTGGGCCATGAAGAGTGTGTGATCAATGGAAAATTAGTGACCGATGCTGTGATGGAAGCTGGTTGGACTGATTATAACAAGAGCTGTCTGTATTGTGCCTATGATGTCAGTGAACTTGTGACAGCAGGAGACAATGCAATTTGTGTAAAGCTTGGCGATGGCATGTACCGTGTGCCGGGCGGACGATACGTCTATTTTCCAAGAAGCTATGGAGACAGAAAGCTGTTAGCGACACTTCGAATTATCTACGAGGATGGACGCACACAGGAAATCTCGACAGGAGATGACTGGAAAATCGGAGAAAGCCCAATTTTGTTTTGCTGTATTTATGGCGGCGAGGATTACGATGGCCGCATTGATTGGAAAGCATACGGAATGCCAGATGCGGACTGCAGTAACTGGGCAAAGGTAGCAGTCTGCCAAGCGCCGAATGCAAAATTAGTTGCTCGACAGACAGCACCACTTAAGGTGATGAAACGTTACAGTCCAGTTTCAGTGATAAAACAAAAAGACGGCTCCTATTTGTACGATTTTGGAAAGAATTTTTCGGGTCGCGTGGCACTTTGCGCTCAGGTAGAGTCGTGCTGTGCAGGGGAAAAAATTGTTTTAACGCCAGCTGAGATTTTGACAAAAGATGGTCAGCCAGATCAGCGTGTGACCGGAAAAGGATATGCATGGACCTACATCTGCAGTGAAAAGCCGTGCCAAGAGTTTGCACCAGATTTTACCTATACTGGATTTCGTTATGTAAAGGCGACGGTTCCGGATGGTGTGACAATAACTGCATTAACTGGTGAATTTTTATATCCAGATTTAGAAGAGACAGGAACATTTTCCTGCTCCAATCCACTGTTTAATGAAATCCATGCGATCATCAGACAGGCAATGTTGTCCAATATTAAAAGCTATTTTACTGATTGCCCACACCGTGAAAAATTAGGATGGCTAGAACAGACGCATCTAATTGGACCAGCTCTTCTTTGTAACTGGGATCTTGAGCTGTTCTATGAAAAAATTGAGCAGGATATGGCAGATTCACAGCATTTAGATGGATTGGTACCGGATATTTGTCCAGAGTATGTCACTGGATTTGATAAATGGCATACCGGCTTTGTGGACTCACCGGAGTGGGGAAGTGCATGCGTTTTAAATCCAAAGCTTCTGTTGGCAAAGTACGGAAATTTGAAAGCGTTAGAACACTGGTATGAACCGATGAAGCGGTATGTTGCGTATCTGACGAAAAAGACACATCACGGTGTTTTGCATCACGGACTAGGCGATTGGCTGGACATTGGGCCGTGCACTCCATATTCACAGAACACACCGGTTCCCGTCACAGCTACCTGCATCTACTATATGGATTTAAAGGTGATGGAAGAGGCTGCCCATAGACTCAAAAAAACGGAAGATGAACAATTCTTTGCCAAGCAGAGCGCATTTGTCTATGAGGAATATAACAGTCAGTTTTTGGATGATCAGACCGGACGGTATGCCAATGGCAGCCAGGCATGTCAGGCAATGAGTCTGATGGCAGGTCTTGTTCCAGAACAATATGAAAAGAAGGCGATCAGTCAGCTAAGAGACGAAGTGGTAAAGCGCGGCTATGCGATTACAGCAGGTGACGTTGGACATCCGTATCTGGTGGCTGCACTGATGAAATATGGTATGAATGATCTGCTCAATAAGATGACCAATATCACAGACCGCCCAGGCTACGGCTATCAGGTCAAAAATGGTGCGACGACTCTTACCGAAGAGTGGGATGGATCAGATCCGAATCGCCCACACGGTTCTCAGAACCATCTGATGCTTGGCAGTATCGATGAATGGTTTTTTGCAGGTCTTGGCGGAATTGGCAGCATTCGCACCAACCAAGAATTTAATCATGTTACGATCTGCCCACATATCGCAGAGAATATGGATTTTTGTAAGGTACAGATGAAGCATCCATATGGAATAATTGGTGTTTCGTGGGAAAAAGCTGGTGAGACAACGACGGTTACTGTGACGATTCCACCGAACACGACAGCAACGATCTGTACAGAAGATAAAAAGAAAGAATGGGTTATTGGTTCAGGAACCTATACTTATACAATTTAATCGCACAGGACGCAAGGAGAAAATAATGATTGAACGATTAGAGCAATTACTTCACGCAGAGTGTAGTAGTCATATCCTTCCTTTTTTGTGGATGAAAGGGGAGGATACGTTAACAATACGCGAGGAGATAGACAAAATTGAGGAATGTGGTATCAAAGAAATCTGTCTGGAGTCACGCCCGTATCCTGATTTTTGTGGTCCTCGTTGGTGGGAAACCATGGATTTTCTGGTGCCGGAAGCCGAAAAAAGAGGGATGAAGCTGTGGATTTTGGATGATAGAAAGTTTCCGACAGGCTATGCAAATGGTGGTTTTGAGCGAAATCCGGAACATGAAAAAATCTATATTGCAGAGCGCCATATGGACATCATGGGACCGTGTAAGGACGGAGCTGTTCTGGTAGAAAATTTTTTGCAGCCGGATGGAAAGCTGTTAGGAATTTTGGCGTGTCCAAAGCCAGACACACAGACATTAAATGTAAGTGCTGAGGGAGTTCTTGATCTTACAAACTCTGTAAAGGATGGATTTGTCTATTTTGATCTTCCAGAGGGCGCGTACCGCTTGTTCATTCTGTTCACGACAAAAAAAGGTGGTGGAAGAGAACACTATATGAATCTGATCGACAGCGAATCGGTTCGTGTATTGATTAATGAGGTTTATGAGAAGCATTATGAGCATTATGGACGCTATTTTGGAAAGACAATTGCCGGCTTCTTCTCAGATGAGCCAGAGCTTGGCAATATCAATGGCTATCCATTTGACGCAGGTCCAGGCCGAAGAGATGTCAGGATGCCATGGAGCAAACAACTGAGTGATCGTTTGCATGAACAGTGGAAGGATGAATTTTTACAAAATCTTCCGGCATTGTGGTATGATATGGGAGAGAAGACCGGACGGGTTCGTACACAGTATATGGAGCACTTGACCGATCTTGTGTACAGCTGTTTTTCTGGTCAGGTCGGTAAGTGGTGTAGCGATCATGGAGTTGAGTACATTGGTCATATCATCGAGGATGACAATGCCCACACAAGACTAGCCTGCAGCATCGGTCATTATTTCAAAGAGATGAAGGGACAGCATATGGCAGGTGTCGATGTGGTTCATCATCAGATTGTACCTGGATTTACCGGAAAGATTCATCAGTGGATTGCAGGTGACAGCGACGGTGAATTCTTCCATTTTGGACTCGCCAAGCTTGCAAGTTCAGCAGCACATCTTGATCCCAAAAAGAAAAATCGTGCACTCTGTGAAATTTTTGGAAACTACGGTTGGGCAGAGGGCGTTTCCTTTATGAAATGGCTGACCAATCATATGTTGGTGCGCGGCATCAATGAGTTTACACCGCATGCATTCTCAATGACTTATCCAGATCGAGATTGTCCACCACATTTTTATGCCCGTGGCAACAATCCGCAGTTTCATGCCTTTGCAAAGCTAATGCAGTATATGCAGCGCAGTGCCCATCTTTTGACAGGTGGACAGCCGATGATTGACGCCGCTGTTTTGTATCATGCAGAGTCGGAGTGGAGCGCAAAAGACTATCAGCTGTACCAGAAGCCGATGCGTGTCCTGATGGAAAATCAGCTTGACTGCGATGTCATTCCAGTTCAGGTATTAAAAGAGGCTTATGTAGAGAAAAATCAGCTGCGCATTGGAAACATGACCTACAGCTGTCTGGTGCTTCCAGGTGCAGCATGTGAGGACAAAGAGGCAGTGGCATTTGTCATCGAGGCAGCCAAAAAGGGGTTGCCGGTCTATGCAGTAGACTATGTAGCCGAGCATGATACCTATGGAAACAAGCTTTCAGAGGAATTTGGTAAGAGTGTGGAAAAGACTTCGCTTGTAGAGCTTTCTAGATGTGTCAGAGAGAAGTGTATAGGATATGGAAAGCTGATCGCTACAGAAACAACAGAGCGTGCAAATGCATTTCACGATATCAGACTGTATCAGACAGCACAAGAAGATGCGAGAGTCGTGATGATTTTTAACGAGAGCACAACCAAGAAAGTGACGGCGAAACTTGTATTTGAAAAGACAAAGCAGCCATTTTTGTCAGCGACACAGTACAATCCGTGGAATAATACAGCAACTCATTTTGGCATTGCAGAAAATGAACTGCCGATTGAGATAGAGCCAGGAGAGGCACAGTTTTTTGTGGTTGAGCCCCAAAAGGATCTTACTGCTCGAGCTATTAAACAGTCTGAGCAGGTGCTCGATTTAAAGTGGGCAGTTAGCCGTGCAGATGAGCTTCATTACGGCACGTTCACGCCATTTATAAAGATTGAGCAAAAAGAAGAACTTGTGAATCTGAATGGTCCTAAATTTGATCCGTGTTTTACTGGTTTTTATCGATATGAGACGAACTTTTCTGTGAATAAGAAAGAAGGGGTACGATATTTTCTAAAGGTCGAAAAGGGTGGAGACACGGCTCAGGTATTTGTAAATGGGATCGATTGTGGCTATCAGGCTGAGTTTCCGGGAAGAACAGAAATCACGGGTGCACTCACCGATGGAGAAAACAAGCTTTGTCTGGAGTTTTCCACGACACTTGTTTGGAAGAGAAAGGATGGTGCATCAACCCATCTGCAGCTGTCGGGAACAGGACTGTTATCGTGTCCAGTGATTGAGTGCTGGGCCAACTAAAATTGATTTAAAAATTCAGATAGAGTGCTGTCAAAGGCACAGTGCTTTTGACAGCAGGAAGGGATAGGTGACATATGAAGAAGGCAGATAGAATTTATTATGGAGGAGATTACAATCCGGATCAGTGGGATGAGGCAACAATTGCCGAGGATATGCGGTTATTTAAAAAAGCAGGAATCAATTTGTTGACATTGCCAGTCTTTTCATGGGCAAAATTAGAGCCAGACGAGGGCGTATATGATTTTGAGTGGCTTGATAAAATTATTGATCAGATTTGGGCAAATGGAATCTATGTGTGTCTTGCAACACCGACGACTGCTCAGCCGGCATGGCTGTCAACCAGGTATCCGGAGGTACTTCCAGTTGACATTCAGGGAAGAAAGAGAACCCATGGAATGCGTGTATTTTTCTGCGTGAATAGTCTAAAATACAGAGAGCGTGCAGCTGCAATTGCAGAAGAATTTGCAAAGCGCTATGCGCATCATCCAGCCCTTGCCATGTGGCATGTATCAAACGAGTATGGGACTTACTGCTATTGCCCAACCTGCCAGGCAAAGTTTCGTCTGTGGCTGAGAAAGCGCTATGGCAGTGTACAGGAATTAAACAACCGTTGGCATACGACATTTTGGGGCAGAATCCTCACAAGCTTTGAGGAGGTAACACTTCCAACAGAGTTAAATGATGATTATCGCTTTAATCCGGCGATTCAGCTCGACTATATGAGATTTGTCACAAACTCAACAGCAGAGTGTTTTTTAAATGAGTACCGTGTACTGAAAAAATACAATCCTGAGATTCCGATTCAGACCAATATGTCTGGTTATATCAAAAAGTTGGATCAGTCAGAGCTGACCAAAAATCTGGACGTTGTTGGTTGGGACAATTATCCGTGGCCGGATGATCCGCCGTATTTTGTAGCAATGAAGCACGACATCATGCGTGGATTAAAGGGTGGTCAGTCCTATGTGTTGACAGAGCAGTCACCAAATCAGCAAAACTGGCAGCCGTATAACCGTCTGAAGCGCCCAGGCGAGGTTCGTCTGTTAAGCTATCAGGCAATGGCACACGGAGCAGATACCTGTCTGTTCTTCCAGATGAGACAGTCAATTGCCGGACAGGAAAAATTCCACGGCGCAATCATCAGCCATGCTGGACATGAGAATACCAGAGTTTTCCGAGAGTGTGAGGCACTTGGCCATGAGTTAGAGACGATTGGTGATGCCTTCTTGACTGCTCGCACACCGGCAAAGGTTGCAATTCTATTTGACTGGAACAACTGGTGGGCATTGGAGCTTGCAAGTGGTCCAAGCAAGGATATGGATTATTTAAAGACGATTTCTCGTTATTATCATGCACTGTATCGCAAGAATATCTCAGTTGATATCATCAATCCGTCAGCATCCTTTGATAACTATGAGTTGATTGTTGCACCGATGTTATATATGACAAAGGAAGGTGTCGCAGAGAGATTAACAGAATTTGTTGGAAAAGGAAAGACACTTGTGACGACGGTAATGTCTGGACTTGTTGATGAAAATGACCGCTGCATTTTTGGCGAATATCCTGGAAAATTAAAAGAGGTTCTTGGTATCTGGGTGGAAGAGGTCGATGCGCTTCGTCCGTATGAGAGCAATCGCATGTTGATCAATGGACAGATGCCGCTTCCAAAGGAGTCTTATTCCTGTGGTTTTCTTTGTGATCTTCTTCATACAAGACAGGCAGAGGCACTTGCCTACTATGAGAGCGATTTCTATGCAGGCATGCCGTGCGTGACAAGAAATCAGTACCAAAATGGAACTGCTTACTATATTGGCACCGATCCGGATGATGAATTTTTGGCAGACTTTTTTGATCAGGTAACGAAGGATTGCAAGATTACACCGGTTTACGAGGCACAGGAGAATGTCGAAGTGACAAGAAGAGTCAATGAAAAGGAGACAACAATATTTGTATTGAACCACAATCAGACACCTTCTTGGGTTGACTTTGGAGAAGATTCGCTAACTAATCTGGTGACGAAAGAGACAAAAACCGGACGCTGTGAAATTGCAGGACGTGATGTATGGGTTTTAAAGAAAAATTGAGAAAGTAGCGACAAAAGCCAGGATGGAGCAGAAAAATGACAGAAATTAAAGCAGTAGAAATGGATTATTTAAAGCAGGTAATTGGAACCGATGGCATGCCTGCGCTTAGCTGGGTAATACAAAGTGATGGGGTCTGCGTCATGCAGACCGCATACCAGATACAGCTGTCCGACACAGCCAAATTTCAAAATGTGATTTATGACAGCCAAAAGGTGATAAGCAAGGAATCATCTGGTATCAAATCCTGCAAAAAAGAAGACTTACATTCCTGCACTCGATACTGGGTTCGAATTAAAGTCTGGGTAAAAGGCACTTTTCAAAAAGAAAATGAGGAAGAAGAGAGTGCATTTTGCACACCAGTTTCATTTGTAACTGGCTTGTTAAACAATGAATGGCAGGGAGACTTTGTGTCAGCAGAGACAAAGGCCGACAAGTCAAATTCAAAGGGAACCTACTTAAGAAAAGAATTTCAGATTGAAAAGAAAGTGAAAGAAGCCTATGTTTGCTCGACTGCATTAGGTTTGTATCATCTGTATTTAAATGGCGGTCAGGTGGGACACGATGAGATGGCACCAGGATGGACTTCTTATCACAATCACTTATGCTATCAGACCTACGATGTGACAGATCAGCTTCAGATCGGTGAAAATGTAATTGGTGCTCATATCGGAGCCGGTTGGTACAAGGGATTAATGGGCTTTATTCATGAGAGAAACAATTATGGCGATCAGACAGCTCTTTTGTTACAGCTGACAATCCGCTATGAAGATGGCACGACACAGGTACTTTCCACAGACGAAAGCTGGATCGGCGCAAACTCACCAGTAACCTTCTCTGAAATTTATGATGGAGAAATTTACGATGCAAGACTTGAGCAGTCAGGTTGGAATGAGCCTGGTTTTGTGCCAAAACTGGATGAGTCCTTTCATCATCTGACAGAAGAGGAAAAGAAATCTTTGATGCATGATCCGTTGACGCAGCCATTTACTGAAGAAGAGAAAAAACTTCAGCGCCAGATTGCATGGACCTACCAGCCAAGCACAACTGCATGGCATACAGTTGAAGTCGTGGATTTTCCAAAAACAGTGTTGACAGCACAGCCAGGTTGTCGTGTGAGCGTAGAGATGGAACTTCCAGCACAGCAGTTGTTTGTGACACCAAAAGGGGAGTGGGTCGTAGATTTTGGACAAAATCTCACTGGATGTATTCGTTTTCGTGTAAAGGGCCATCAGGGAATGAAGGTAAGACTGCGCTGCTTTGAAGTTCTTGACGCAGATGGCAATGCTTATTTTGATAATTTGAGAGAGGCAAAGGCACAAGTAAGCTACATCTGTAGAGATGATGCAAAGGCAATTTATAGAGAACAGTTTTCATTTCAGGGATTTCGCTATGCGATGCTTGAAGGATGGGAGAGTCTGCCGTCAAAGGAAGACTTTGTTGCATGCGTTATGCATTCCGATATGGAAGAAACTGGTCATTTTTCCTGCTCCAATCTGTTGTTAAATCAGCTTGAGCATAACATTGAGTGGGGACTTCGCGGTAATTTCCTCGATATTCCAACTGACTGCCCACAGAGAGATGAGCGAATGGGATGGACAGGAGATGCGCAAATTTTCTGCCGTACAGCAAGCTTTTTGAGAAACACATGGCCATTCTTTTCTAAATGGCTAAAGGATGTAGCCTACGACCAGACACCAGAGGGTGGTGTGCCACATATGGTACCTGATTTAATGCCATTTCATAAGATTACCGATTGGCTTTTGGGACAGGGAACTCATTCAGCAGCGGCATGGGCAGACGTGGCAGTAATCAATCCGTGGACCTTATATCTGACATATGGAGATAAAAAGATCCTAGAGCAGCAGTTTACAAGCATGAAAAAATGGATTGATTTTATGAGAGAACATGCGGTAGATGATATCTGGAATTACAAACTCCAATTTGGCGATTGGGTAGCGCTAGATGCAGAGGAAGGAAGCTATTTTGGCGCAACACCAAATGATCTTACCTGCACGGCATACTATGCGTACTCAACTGGACTGTTTGTGAAAACTTGTCGTGCACTTGGAAAGACAGAGGAAGCCGACAAGTATCAGGCACAGTATGAACGAATTGTAAAGAAATTTCAGAAAACCTTTTTGGATGAAACTGGTGTGATGAAGGTCCAGACACAGACCGCTCATATTTTGGCACTCTATTTTGATCTACTTCCGGAAACTGGAAAGGCTGGAACAATTGAAGGGCTAAAGAGACTTCTTGCAAAAGAGAATGGTCATCTTGTCACTGGTTTTGTGGGAACTCCGTATTTTTGCCATGCACTTAGCCAGAATGGATGCGTAAAAGAGGCGTATGATCTGTTACTAAAAGAGGATTTTCCATCATGGCTATATCAGGTAAAGGCAGGAGCCACAACCGTGTGGGAGCATTGGGACGGCATCAAGCCAGATCATACCATGTGGAGTCCAGATATGAACTCATTTAACCACTATGCATACGGTGCAATTGGTGAGTGGATGTACCGCGTCATTGCTGGTATCGAGATCGACGAAAAAGCACCAGGCTATCGTCATATCTTGTTTGCACCAAAAACAGGAGGAAATCTCACCTGGGCTCAAGGAAGCTACGAGAGCGTCTACGGTACAGTAGCGATTCGCTGGGAAGAAAAAGACGGACGAATCTTCGTGACAATCCGCATTCCAGTCAACACAACAGCCAAGCTTACTCTAGAAGAGTCAGCCACAGAGCCAGAAGGTGATATTGTAATGCAGCGAGGCGAAGATGGACTTCTCAGTACCGAAATCGGCTCCGGAACTTGGACGGTATCCTATAAAAAATAGTATTACCTTAAAAAAAACGTAAGAATCCCTTCCTTGTGTTTCCTACTCACCTGTGCTATAGTAAAAGAAAAACGTGTCGAAAAACACATATATAGTGCAGGTCAATGTGACGCGCATGGGGAGGCTGGATGAAAAAACAAATATTGCTTTTTATGCTCCTGTTGTCGTTTCTGACAGCAGGGGCTTTTTCTTTGCAGAGTAAAAATAGCTATGCAAGTGAATCATCAGGAAGAAAGATCGTGACGGTTGTTTTTGACGACTCCTTCAGTATGGCAAACGAGAACCGCTATTCCAATGCCAACTATGCAATTCAGGCATTTATTGCGCTTTTAAATGAAGAGGATGAACTTCATTTAATTTATATGAGTGATGCTGCAAGACAGTTGGCGGCGCAGCCGGGAAATTTTGATCCGTCAGCGATTGCAAAAGATATTGACCTGACAAATCCGCAATCAGGTGCTGATCAGGTGAGAAATAATCCGTGGCAGGGTGCAGGAACACCGTTTGGTGCAGTGCAGATGGGATATAATGAGTTAGTATCTCATGAAGATACTGATTCTTCCACACAATATTATCTGATTGTATTGTCAGATGGTGGTTTTATGGATGATGCGACAAATCAGATTACGATTGACACTGGGACTGTGCAGGGACAGTTTGAATCCTTTTATGGAACATTGATGCCAAACCAGACACATATGAATACATATTATCTGGCAATTGGTGCAGAGGCAGTGGCGCTTACTGATAGGCCGGATCTTAACTTTCATGCGCAGACGGCGTCAGATGGCCAGAGTATGATTCATGCAATAGGAGCGTTAGCTGATACTATTTCAGGCCGCTATCGTCTTGATGCTTCAGAGATTTCTGTTTATGATACGCTTGTCAGTTTTACTAGCGAACTTCCATTAAAGAGTGTATCCTTTTTATCGCAGGGAAGAGAGGCAGCAGTATCTTCTGTCACTGGACCAAATGGCGAAAACTATGAAATAAGACGAAACGTGACTCTTGCACCAGATGGATACAATGCCGATCCATCACTTTTTGGAAATGCAATCGTGACTGATGCAGGTGGTGCGAATATGCCTGCAGGTACATATCAGGTGCAGTTTACAGCAGGAGTTGATCCGGCCAGTCTGAATGTTATGATTGAGCCGGCTGTGGAGTGCCGTCTGGCTGTACAATATAATGGGGAGACAGTTTCGGCAGAAAAATTAGCAGAAATTCCAGAGGGTGAGACAGTGACGATCACGGCGCAGGCTGTTGAGAGCGGAACCGATACGGTGGTTGATAGTTCATTTTTGGAGGAAGGAACTGCCAATACACTTGTCTACGAGGTAGATGGAAATGAGATTATACGTTCCGATACAGGTGAGCTGACGATCACTTTACAGCTTGGTGAGGGGCGCATAAGCGGACAAATTCAGATGCCAGGCTTTTTGCCAAAGACGGCAGATGAGCGTTTTACGACAAAGTCAAAAGTTGTATATCGTGTAGAATCAGATGCAGCTGATGTATCTGTGCGTCAGAATGAGTTAGATTCCTGTGAAGAAATTCGTTTTTACCTTACAGCAGATGGCGTGAAAATGAGTGCTGATGAAGCAAAGAATTACCCGCTTTCCACGCCAGTATTAACTGGTGCAGAGGTGGAGTATGAGTGGTACCAGGATGAGGATAATGGTGAGTGGATTTTTAAGCCAAAGGGTGAAACAGACAGTACTGGCACACTTACGGTTTATGTAGAAAATGAAGAATTAGAGGCATCAGGTCAGGCAGTTATTGATGTGATTCCAAGAATACATTATCAGATTATACAGATTGGTGGACAGGATGCTCATGCAGCTCAGACATCTCTTGGGCAAATGGAGCCAATAAAGTTTAAGATTACAGCTGATGCAGAGGCACTTGATAGGGCAGCAATTGATGCGTTAAAGACAAAGCCTGCGCTAGCTGTTAAGATGACAAACAGCTCATTTTTTATATGGAAAACAGGCGAAAAAAGAAATGGCATTTCTGGACAGTGGTATATTGAAGATGATGGAACATGTGTATACCAGCCGAAAGGCCTAAGCTGGTTTTATGGAACTGGAGAAGTGGCACTGACACTCTCTGAGGAGGCATCGTGTACGGCAGTCTTTACAATAGAGGAAAGAAGTTTTCTTTATTGGATACCGATTGGTTTTGTCTTATTCTCACTTTTTCTTCTCTGGTGTATCATAGGGTGGATTCGTCAGCCTAAATTCAACAATCAGATCATGGAGATTGTGGTATATACAAAGTTTGGAAGTGCAATTCAGGAATCACCGCGCATCAAGGTTATGAAGCGTCGCATCGGATTAATCCCATATCGTGCATGTCGCATGCGTGTAGGTGATCTTGTATTTATTGCAGCGCCAGGCCGAAAAATCGTACTAGATAAGGATTGTGTGAGAGGACGCGTTGTATATTCAGGTAAGGTTCGGTTTATGGGAAGAAGTGCAGGAAACATGAAACGTTTGCTTCGTATGATGGAACCGGCAAAGCGTGATGTGCGCATGGTTCGCGGCATGGAACTTTATGTGGCACCAGATAAAAATGCGCAGGCGCTGACTGGATACCGTATTACAGGGTAAGCAGAAAGGTATGGGTATTGGTATGGATGCATATGAGCAGATGGGAAGAGAACTTTTTGAAAAAAGTCAGGGTGCACCGATATTGCTGATTGGTATGGGCGGTGTCGGAGGACGCATTGTGGCACAGATAGATAAAATGTTAGCGAAGGATTCACCAAGGCGCGATAAGGTGGCGATTCTTGCGATTGACACAAATGTAAAGGATCTTCGAAAGCTGCGTGAGCAGGGAATAGAGACAATTCAGATCAGCGATGAGCGTCTGGTTCGTCAATATTTGAAGGATCATCCTCAGTATATGAGTTGGTTTCCGAATAACATTTTTTTGAATAACAGAGGAATGCTTGAGGGAGCCGGACAGATTAGAGCAATATCTAGACTCGCAGCACTAGCTGCTGAGGAAGAAGGAAAGTTTCGCCCAATTGAAGAGGCAGTCAGAAAAATTGCAGCTGTCACGGGAAGTGGATTAAAGGAAAATATCATGACGATGGTTGTCGGATCAATATGCGGCGGTACAGGAGCAGGCATGTTTATCCAGATCCCATTTTATGTCAAAAAAATCATCCAAAAGGTGCTTGCAATTCCAAATGTGATGGTTAGAGGCATGTTTTTGGGACCTGATATTATGGCTCCTATTCAGCCGGGAGATTTAAATCGTCAGGCTGTATATGTTAATGCATATGCCTGCCTAAAAGAATTAAATGCGTTTTATTTATTGCAGAGACGTGATGCTTCATCGTCACTTCTTCGCATGGAATATTATGATTACGGAGAAAATGAGGATCTTGAGGCAGAGGTGATGGAGTCGCGCCAGATGTATCAGGCAATTGCAAAGGATCTTTCGTCAAAGGGCGTGGCTGTATTAGATGAAGAAATACCAGAGGAGGTACAGGAGGAATATCTAAAGCGAAACGGAACTATTCCATATGATCATCTGTTTTTATTTGACAGCAGCTTTAATGGCGGCACGATTGGACAAAAGCAGCTGGCAGAGGTAGAGCGCATGATCGCGTCTATGGCATATGTGCATCTGCTTACAGATGTAGGAGAAAATGCGCTGTCTGTTGAGGATAACTTTATTCTTTCCACGATTGGAAGCAATGGTATGGCTCGCTTTGGAAGTGCAGGTCTTTGCAAGATTATTTATCCAGGTGAGCAGATCATGCAGTATTGCTCAATGAGATGGATTACAGAGCTTGTTGATTCTTATTGGATGCGTATTGATAAGCGCTTTGAAGAAGAACTTATTCTGGCAAGGGAAGAACAGGCAATGAATCCGCGTATTCAGCTGCCTGGAATTATCGAGCGTTATCAGGAGATTTTTTTGGAGGAGACATCAGGAGAACATGCAAGTATGGCATCCTTATATGCTCAGGTTTTCATGCAGAGTGATGATGGAACAGATTTTTCGCTTGCAGATCGCTTTTTGGAGCAGATTGAGGAGATGATAGAGGATGCAACTTCAAAGGAAAGCCTGCAGCGCCTTGGAGAATCCTGTATGGATATTTCTATTGATCAATGGATTCAGTCACCGGAAGCAGCAAGACAGGGAGTAGCAACAAATAAGCAGTCAATTAGAAATTATAGGGCTGCTGTCATGAAGGTTATTGATGATACGAAATATTCACTTCCAAACCAAATGATTCCGGCAACGCTTAGCGCAATGATTCAGATGAGTGACCGTGACAGCTGTATTTCTCAGATTCTTGGACGTGTGCATCCGATTGCGGCTCGTTATCTTTTGTATGCGATTTTAGAGCAGACTGCAGCACGGGCAAGAGAGGCAAATGAGGATTGCTTTGGACTTGAGCTTGATCTGATCAGCACGGCAGATTATGATATAAGCGGCAAAAATCCAGGGCTTCCGATAGAGGCTATTCTTGGAAAAAGGATGAACCGCAAACAAATGCGTCAGGTACTTGAGGTGTATGAGGATGCATCTGGAAGAACAGCTGCAAATTTGACTGCATATTTGTCGGCACAGCTGCGCGCAAATGTTTATGAGACGCTGCAAAAACGTCTTGAAAAGCTGTGTGATCTGTACAGACGTTTTTTCAATGTATTAGAAAGCTCTACAGATGATCTTAGAAGACAGATTCGTGAGCTCAAAACGATGGGAAGACAGTCATCTGTAGGAGAACAATATATTTGCTGCAGTGAATCGTGTCTGGAAGCATTATATGAAAGATTTGCTCTTATGTGTCAGAATACAGGAGCCGAGCTTCCGCAGGAGTCGGCAAGAATGATTCTTCGAAATATTTACGGAGAGATGGAGCTGGAATTAAAGAAAAACAATATGGAAGACCGCCGCAGAGAAGATATGGCTTATAATAACCGCATGAGGACGATATTTAATCAGGCAGTGGCAGAGGTGATGCAGCAAAAAGCGCGTGAGCAGGCTTCTTCTGTGGTGGAAATAAGTATATATGATGCATTTGCACTTGAGATGCAGACAGAGCTTGGCATTGTGCGTGAGCATGATCGTGCTCGTTATGATGCAATGCTGGATGCATGGATTAAAAGCAAGGTATCAGCTGCCATGACAATGGCGCAGCCTTGGATCGGCATATGCAATACAGTGGGTGCTACAACTATGTCTGTTTATCTTGCAATGCATCCTGACAATGCTGTTAGAATGGATAATACACCATCTGTCGAGGCGACAGCAGCGCGTTATTTAAAAGAACGCACAACACCACAGGGTCATGCAGTTACTGTGCTGATCCATGATAATTTCCGTCAGAATGAATTGATTTGCTATAAGGCACGCTACAACTTGCTCATTGAAAATCTTGATAAATTCAAACGGGAAGGAGAGGCGCATCGCTACTATGAGCAGCGAATCAACCGTATTGGTCAGCTGCCAGGTACGTCAAGAGAGTCAGAGATCATTACTGTAATCAATCCTCATTTAAATAAATATTGGTGCGAGGAGGGTTTTCTTCCAAGTATTTATCCATCGCAGCGAATTGTGGATGAAAAAAATAACATGCGAGCCTTTTTCTATGCACTAACACTTGAAAAACCTTGCTGTGTACGTTTGAAAAATACTAAGGGAAAAATATCATGGTGGTTTCTTCGTGGTATGGATACGATTCGCGTCAAGGCAGCAGGTGTCCCAATTGGAAGCTCTTATGCAGATCTGTATGAAGCGATGAAATTTAACAGGGATATGAAATATACACTTTTATATTATGGAAAAAATCATTTGCATCGTATAAAGGCTCAAAGCATGCAGGATCAGCTAGAGCAGGAAATTTACGCGCAGCCGATAATTGCCGATATGATTCAGCAGGAGAAGGAGCCAGACGATGAAAACATGCTTGATATTTTTGAAAAGATGTCAAGAAGTATGGAAAGTGCACAGTTTAATCGTTTGTTAGAGGGATTGGCACAGTTTATTCGTGAGTATTGTGAGTACATGTTTGATAAGGACGAGGTCAAGGTAATATACGCATGCCGAAATATAAGAAATGCTATTGCAACATTCTCAAAGCTTTATCAAAGAAGCAAACAGGAAAAGCTTACATACAGAGAAGAACATTTATTGTCAGTTTTCCTTGAGCTTTATGAAGAAGATGACATGGCAGATTCAAATGCAGGATTAAGCAAAGTCCTTTATGATACTGATGATCCGGATGCAGAAGCTGCAGTCGCAAAAGATGAGCCAGGCGAGAAAATTTTTACAGATGATTATGATGATCTTGCCTAAACAAAGGCAGCGCTATAGTAAGGGGGTGAAAAAATGCTGTATGTGGTGAATGTGGAAGCGTGTATTCATCAGGAAAATTATGGTATTTTTTTCTATGAGCCTGCAGCAAAGCAAAAGATAGAGCTGTTTGAGGCAAAATGGACATTTGAGTCACTGACAGATGTGTTTTCACAAATTGCAGCGCATATAAACCGCCGCGAGTTTGAAGATAATGATTATCAGGTCATCATATGTGTAAGAAAACATAAAAGAGCATCAAGACATCAGATGAATGCTCAGCTTATATGGCATGACACAACACTATATGCAAAGACACTCACAGCAAGAGCACTTGAGCAGTCTGGTATGACATCTGTACTGACTTCATTGTATACAAGAAAAATAAAAATTGTTTTTCAGTCTGAGCAGGAATATTTTGGAAGTGCACAGCAGATAAGCAGCTGGGAGGAGGAACAGGAAGGTCTTAGATCCTTTTTAGGAAGTCTGCAGGCTGCGTGTGAGGATATACAAAATGATCAGAGTGATCATGAAGATATGTCTGGTGAGAAAAATTCATATGTCATGGTAGACAGCTTTGGACTGCCATCAGTGCTTACTCCTAAGGAGTGGGAGAATACTCTTTTTCAGGCGCTTAATGTTGCAGTGCTTAACGCAAAGAGGGAATCTTCACAGACATGGCTTCAAAGAAGGATTCTTTCTGTAATAGAGGAAGAAAAGCTGCTTGACGAGAAAATGAGAATGCCAGAGGAGGAACTTCCACAGATTGATAATATAGATTCGCCAGATGAAATATCAGATGACAATTATGGCGAATATATAAGCCATCGTCTTAGAAGTGTAATCGAAGGAAGTCAGATAGGGCGTGTATGTGAAGTTATTTATTGGCCGGTTGCAGCAAATAGCAGCCAGGCAAGTACACTTGCTATGTTTGGGCTTGTGGAGCTTTTGTGTATGCAAAAAGAAATCACACAAGAAAGCATACAGCGTTATTTGACACAGGGAGATCCTCGTGCAGCCAAACAACTGCAGGAACACTTTTTGGATGTTCTGGATGGATACCGATATCAGCTTAGAAAAAAACGTCAGCAGATCATACATGAAATTCAGGCAGAGCATGCAGACTTATATGCATCAAATGACCAAGAAACATCTTTTGAGCAGGAACAAAGGATTCATATAGAACCTTTGATGGTTCCAGGTGCACCGCAGGAATATCAGGAGCATTTAAAAAATGTAAAGATGCAGCTTGATATCTGTGAGCTTTCTTTAAAAGAAGGAAAGAAAAATGAAATGAAGGAGCGTATAGAGCAGGCCTCTGATATTCTTTTTAAGACAACAGATGGTTTAGAGGATGAGCTTGTGGCATATCAAAAGGCGGCAGCGAAGACACTTTATCGTGAGATAGAGCAGTCTGCTTCAATTGGTTTTGAATCAGTATCATCAGTAAATCAGCAAAGCGAAGCATCTATTCAAACAAAAAAAATACAGAAGCAAAAGACAGAAGCATCTGCAAAGGAAATGATCACAAAATGGAAGCAAGATATGCAGTTTCTTGTGCACTGCGCAAAGCTTACAGGATTCTTGCCATCATTTTTGTATCTGTGCGGTTGCATGGCATTTGCTGCTGGTGTCTATTTTCCAGTCCATAAGGGTGAAGGAGTACAGTCTGTGTATGCAGGTCTTTGCGCTATGGCTGTTATCATTATTTTTCTGGCGGTGGGTAGTTTTAATATTTCTGGCCATTTTATGAAGGAGATTCGTAAGAGCTATGCACATTTGCAAAACCAGATAGAGCAAGTTTTGAAGGCGTATCAATTTAGAGCACAGGATTATGAAAATTGTCTGAATGAATGGCTGTGTGAATTTAATAAGCAGCAGTTTAAGAATGATCAGGCACAAAAAAATCAAGGCAAAAATGAGCAGGTATCAGCGCGTGCATGGCATCTTGCGAACATCAAGCGCATTTTAGATTTGCTGGATTCATTTGGGTTTGAGCAGAATAATCATGTGACTGTACAAACAGAAGATGCAACGATTGCATCACGCATTGTGCAGCCAATGGATTATAGTCAAAAAGAGCTTGGAAACGAATGCTATTGGCCAGTTTGGACAGAAAATGAGATTGAAAGGGGGCAAGGAAGGTGAAAGAAATTGTGACGATTATTTTTGCTTTATTATTTCTGGCACTTGATTTGTCTCTGATTGTTTCAGTAAAGAGGCTTATAAAGGCAGGAAGCAAGATTCATGGAGCAGCGGCAGCTGTCTGCTATGGAATTTTTGGTGTTGTGGCTGTATTTGCGTGCGGAATTGGAAGCGAGGGCATGTATCAGTCAATGAAAAAGACTGCATTGTTTTCTTATATAAAAATAAACTTTTTGTCTGGAAGCAATCCGCAGGTTTTATATTTCCTTTTTTATATACTGATGATTAATTTTGCAGTATGCATTGCTGGTCTTTTGATTTGGTGGTTTATTTTACTTATGAGCAAATTGACATGCGTGCAAAATGCAGCCATATATATCAAAGAAAAAATGAGAAAACGTCCATTTACAACTATACTTGGCAAATGGATCTGGAATCTTAGCAGTGCGATGCTCGTTTTATTTTTTATTCAAATTGTGTGCGGACTGATTGCAGTGTATGTGAAAATTCCGGAGTTTTCTTATATAAGAAAAACACAGTGGTTATACGGCTTTTTCAGGCTTACGTTTTTGATTAGTCTTGTAATGGCTAGTGTTGGCAGAGCACTTAGCTATGATGTCAAATGGTCACTTGAACAGGGAGCACCACAAGAGTCAGCAACACAAAAAGCTGAAAAAAAGCAAGCATCGTATGAGCGATTGCTTTTGGGTGTTAATCTGAGGGTGGCATCTGGAAGTGATTTGAAAATGGTGCTTCCAGATTATCTGTATGAATGCTTTCAAAGACGCCGCAGAGTAGTTTTTCTATGCAGAGGAAAAGAAGAAAAATTGCATTGGCAGATGACTTTAACTGATATGCTTACAGGACGATTTGGTGAAATTTGCTTGATTAGAATTGGTGAAGCAATACACTTGAAGAATCGCGAAGATATTGATATACTTGTGGCAGATGCGGATGAATTTTTGCATACAAATTTACAGCAAATTTGGCCGCAGTGGTTTTTTCAGGTTGGATTCGTCATTTTGTCTGATTCACATCGTTTTCTGGCAGATACGACACAGGCAGATGCTTTTTTTGCTCTTTGGAGACAGATGGCTAGTCAGGATTTTTCGCAAAGGAGCAGCAAATCTTCGATTCAGTATTTATTTTTAGACTGTACAATGAGCGCACAGGAAAAAGAAGCACTTGTTTATTATGCAGGAGGCGATGTTGAAGATCAAGCTGACTGGGAAAAAGAAGCATCTAATGAGGAAAGCAGAGAATTAGTTCCATGGCTTGTTGTATCACAGGCAGGTCTTTACAGAAGATTACTTCTTTTAATGAAGGCAGAAAATGGGGTACCTGAGAGTTGGCTTATCAGACAAAAAAAGCGCTTTGGTATGGAGCATGCATCAACAGAGGAGTTTCTAAAAAACGTATTGTCAGCTGTTCTTCCAGACTATCCGGTGCAAAACATCTATGATATCTTTTCATTTGAGGAGGAGCCAGCCTGGCCGCATGGCAAATGGAAAGTTCGCTTAAGCGATGTAGCAGCAGAGGCAATTTTGACAAGGAGAGACACAGAGAAAAAGCTTATCAGCACTCGACCAGGAATGATTCGCCTGCCGGATATGGTCTATGAAATGGAAGATGCGGCGCCGCTTGGAAGCAAGCTTAAGCAAAACAATTGGAGTATGCAGCTTTGTGAGGCAAAGATAAAACGAATATGCAGGGGTGTTTATTTTCTTGCAGAAACAAAGAGTCTTTCTGATTATGATCATATGATACATGAGGAATATGAAGAAAAATCAGTATTTAGACAGCCTGATCAGTACGAGACAGTTTTTTTGCAGCTTACAATTATGTGCAGTGAGAGTTCAGAGAAAAAACAGCTTGCGCAGCTATTGGCATCAGTTTGCAATGAAGTGTTATCGACCATCTTTCCTTATAATAAAGGGCAAATTACGGCATGTTATCGTGATGAGGACTCTTTTTTGGGAATTGTTCCTTTTATCAGACATAGTCAGACAACGGAAAATATGTACCAGGATGCGTTTGTGATTGATCTTATCGAAAATCAGAGTGAGGAAGGACTTGCCGCCGCACTTTATAAAAACAGCAATCTGCTTTTTATAAAGTGCAGGGAATGGCTAAGACGCGCCGTAGATGATCCAAAGTCAAATGAGGCCACGCTTGTAGATTATATGATGAAAGTACAGCAAACACAGCTTATGCTTCCTGCCGCATCTGAAAGTGCAGGACAGCTTGCCGGATTAGCGAAGCTTCTCTTGGGACTTTTGAGCGAGTAAACATGATTGTCACCTGCCATTAAAATGGCGATGAACAGCTAGAAAATTAGGAGGAAAACGAAATGAGTGGAGAAAAAAATCAGGTATTAGAGAATATGAAAACAAGAAGAAGTATCCGCAAATATAAGCCGGATATGGTTCCGAAGGAAATTATTGAGAAGATTGCAGAGGCTGGAACATACGCTGCAACTGGCATGGGCAAGCAGTCTCCAATCATTATTGCCGTTACAAACAAAGAGCTTAGAGATCGTCTTTCTAAAATGAATGCACAGGCTATGGGATCAAATAGCGATCCGTTTTACGGTGCACCAGTAGTTTTAATCGTTCTGGCAAATAAAAATTATGGCACTTATGTTTACGATGGAAGTCTTGTTATGGGCAATCTGATGTTAGCCGCACATGAGCTAGGCATAGCAAGCTGCTGGATCCACCGTGCAAAAGAAGAATTTGAAAGCCCAGAAGGAAAGCAGATCTTAAAAGATTTAGGCATTACAGGTGATTATGAAGGCATCGGTCATTGTATTTTGGGTTACGCTGACTGTGAAGAGCCAACAGCTGCACCAAGAAAAGAAAACTATGTGATTTTTGCGGAGTAAGCACAAAAGTGTTTATACGAATTTAACTTGCCTCTTTTCGAAAATGGCGGTATACTTGCTGTATGAAGCGATTTACCGCTTTTCGGAAAGGGGTTTTTCATGGCTATAGCGACAAAAAAACTTCTGGCGGACGGTTTAAAAGAGCTGCTGGAGAAAAAAACATTAGATAAAATCACGGTAAAAGAGCTGGTGGCTACCTGCGGCGTAAATCGCCAGACCTTTTATTACAATTTTCAGGATATTTATGAATTGTTGGAATGGATTTTTGTGGAAGAAGGAAAGCGCGTCAGAAAAGAAACAGTAGAAAAGAAAAATTGGCAGGATAGGCTTCATGCTGTGATTGAGGAGCTTAATAAGGAAGATAACAGACGTCTTATTTTGAATGCATTTTATTCTGTAAATCCTATGCAGATTGACCGTTTTATGCAAAATTATTTTCGGCCGGCTGTAGAAGAAATTCTAAATGAATATATTCAGGATGTGGATATTTCTGAGGAAAACCGTGAATTCATGATTCGCATGTACGATCTGTTTTGGGTGGAGCTTGTGATGCGGTGGATTCAGACAGGCATGGAGATTAGTGAGATGACAGGTGATATTGAAAAGATCATGTATGTCATGACGGGCTCTAGCCAGTACATAGCACAAAGTTTGAAGACATTTGAAAACAAGGATCGTAAGGCATTGCGACCGGCAGGCGAAAAAAATAAAAAAAATTAGCTAGACAAAACAGGCACTTTGTTTAAATTTAAACAGAGTGCTTTTTTTTGTCTATTCCTTTTATTTCCAACAATAGGTACAATAAAGTCAATTCGAAGGCAATAGCATTTATACAAAAGATGCAGCCACGAAGGATTACAGTTCACAAAATACGAATTGCAATCAAGAGATGGGAGGAATCGATATGTTTGGACAGGAATTAAAGAAAATGGGTATTGCCACTGCATACCGTTATATTGAGAAGAATCCAAAGGAAAATTTAAGGAAGCTTATGACCTGGGTGGACCGCATTGCAGGAGAAGGTCCAGATAGCTTTGAGGAGCAAAGAAAGGTAATATGGGATATTTTAGATCATCCAGAATCAAATATGTATCAGCTGATCATGCGTGTCATTGAAGAGGTTGATCCAGAGGTTGTGAAGACAGTATTTTCAAACTTCTTCTTAAATGCAGCTATTCTTGGATGGCCAAAACAGGAGAAGTTAAGAGCTGAATATAATTGCAATATTCCGTGGGCTATTCTTCTTGACCCGACATCTGCTTGTAATCTGCATTGTACAGGATGCTGGGCTGCTGAGTACGGCAATAAATTAAATCTTACATTTGATGAGATTGACAGCATTATTGAACAGGGAAAAGAGCTTGGTATTTACTTCTATATTTATACCGGCGGTGAGCCGCTTGTCAGAAAGAATGATCTGATTGCACTGTGTAAGAAGCATTCTGATTGTATTTTCCTTTCATTTACAAACGCAACGCTGATTGATGAGGCTTTTGCTGATGATATGCTTCGCGTAAAGAATTTTGTTCCAGCAATCAGTGTAGAAGGTGATATGGCAGCACATGACGGCAGACGAGGAAAAGGCTCCTACGAGAAGGTAGAAAAGGCAATGAAGCTGTTAAAGGAGAAGAAGCTTCCATTTGGTGTTTCATGCTGTTATACAAGTGCAAACTGTGACAGCATCAGCAGTGATGAGTTTTATGATTGGCTTGTTGATAAAGGTGTATTATTTGCATGGTATTTCCACTATATGCCAGTTGGAAATGATGCAGTACCGCAGCTTATGCCGACACCAGCTCAGAGAGAGATGATGTATGACCGTGTTCGTTATTGCAGACGTACAAAGCCGCTCTTTGCAATCGACTTCCAGAACGATGGCGAGTATGTTGGTGGATGTGTAGCTGGAGGACGCCGTTATCTGCATATCAATGCAAATGGTGATGTAGATCCTTGTGTATTTATTCATTATTCCGACAGCAACATTCGTGAGAAAACACTTCTTGAGTGTCTGCAGTCTCCGTTATTTATGGCATATCATGAGAATCAGCCATTTAACGAGAATCATCTTCGCCCATGTCCAATGCTTGAGAATCCGCAGAAGTTACGCGAGATGGTAGCAAAGACACAGGCAAAATCAACTGATATGCAAAGCCCAGAGAGTGCAGATCATCTTTGCAGCAAGTGCGATGAGTATGCAAAGAACTGGACACCGTCTGCAGAAAAGTTGTGGAATGAGTCACATAAAGAATAAGTAATAGGCAGCCTGAAATTTAACAAAGGGCTTTTCATGAACTTAGAATCCTTCCTGATGAAGATACTATGTATTTGTATTTGGTATCTTATGTCAGGGAGGATTTTTGCATTAATTATGGAAAAGACTGTGATTCGGAGGTAATGTTCTCAAAACTGAAAATTGGAAAAATGACACATTCGAGAAGTACTTGAATCAGAATCAATAGGATGTTATTATTGATGAGTGGGATATGTTAATTAGAGATGAATCAGCAAAAGAAAATGTGCAGAAAGAGTATATTGATTTTTTGAAAGGAATGGTTAAATGAGAAAAGAAAAGCTAAGAAAAAAGCAGTGCCTTATAATTGCTATGAGTATTTTAACAGTGCCCTTTAATAATATCCATCATGTGCAGGCTACAGAGACAGACCAGCAATATCGAAATCTGGAAAAATTATGTTTGGTGTGGGGCTATACAAAATATCGTCATCCGGTATTTCTTTCAGGTCAAAAAGATTGGGATGAAGAGCTATTAAATTTAATTGATCCGGTCAGTGAAGCTTCTAATGACGATGAGGTAAATAAAATCTTATATGAGTGGTTTGAGGGACTTGGTGATACGGATTATGGAACAGATTTTTATGATCTATCATGGGAAAATGCGGCCGAAGATGATAAATTATTTTTGGCAGATACGACATGGCGCGATGATCCAGAATATCTCGGTGAAGACTTGTCATCAGCCTTGATGGAAATTGACAAAGTTCCAACGGTATATCGCGGAAAAGCACCAATGTTTGTTACAGCAGATATTATTCGTCTACCTATTTTTGATAATGAAAAGGTACTTGATGAATTTGATTTCTCAAACAAGGCAGATCGGTTACTTGGACTATTTCGTATGTGGAATGTAATTGAGTATTATTATCCATATGTAAATATTTTGGATGAGAAGTGGATGGATGTTCTTGATGAAATGATACCGATTATGCTTGGGGGCGATGATGAGCATAGCTACTGTATGGCGATGGAGCATTTTACTGCACAGCTTCATGATGCACATGCTTTATATGGATATGCTGGTGTGCTAGAAGAGTATGGTGAGTATAGTGCACCAGTGCGACTAATTCGAGCAGAAGGACAGTATGTGGTGAATTTTGTGTATAGAGATTGTGATCTTCAGGTAGGAGATATAATAGTTGCATTTAATGGCACACCAATTAAGGATATTATTGAAGAACAAAAACAATACATATCCATCACAGAAGATGATAAAATCTTAAATCAAATGGAGGAATTTCTTTTAAGAGCAAAGGAAACAGATATGAACATTACTGTCCTTAGAGGTGAAGATGAGATTTCTGTCAATATACAAGGAATGTCCTTAGAGGAAAGCCAGACAGTAAAAGGAGAAGAAAAAGAGTCGTATGAAGTGTTGGATAATAATATTATCTTGCTTAATCCTTCTGTGCTGACGGATGATAAATTTTCGGAGGCTATGAAAAAAGCCGAAGAGACAGATGGTCTTATTATTGATATGAGACAATATCCAAGAGTTGGAAGAACATGGCTTCATACACTTGATGATTATTTAAAAACAGAAAAGACGCAGTTTTGTAAATATATTTTGGCTTCACTTGTAATTCCAGGGGCGTATTTTACCAATTATATAGAAACATCAGGAGGAGGACAAGTGTCATACCACTATGAAAAACCAGTAGTGATCTTGATGAATGAGCGGACTCAGAGTGCGGCAGAATATCAAATAATGATGTTGCGTGACGCAGATAATGCAGTTGTAATGGGATCGAATTCTGTTGGATCGGATGGTAATATAACATATGTATATGCGCCAGAGGGAAATGCTTTGCAATTTTCAGGTATTGGAGTATTGACGGCAGAAGGAGAACAAACACAGAGAATTGGATTATCACCTGATATTTATGTGGAGCCTACGATTGCAGGAATTCGAGAAGGCAGAGATGAGCTGATTGAAGCTGCGATTCAGTATATTGAGAAGAAAAATAATTAAAAGTTGATAAGTAAGAAGGAGGTAGAAAAGTGAATCGTAAAAAGCCCGGGCAAAGTAAAGACGTTCAAGAGGATAGATGAACCATTGAAAAAATTCCACTGAAATGAGATTTCTTTATGGGAGGGAATGGATATGCAGAACAAAAGATGGAACAGGATCAGAGTGGGGATAGCAGCTGTAATTACTAGTGTCAGTTTCGCAAGTGCGAATACTGTTTCGGTAGAGTGTGCAAAACAAATAACGCCAGAAACGATAACAGAAGAACCAACGACACAGGATTTTATGGATCTGATTGAGTATACCAAGGATTGGCAGACGGCAGAAGAAGTAGAGAGTGCGAGCGCGGAAGAGATGCAGTCAGTTGATATGACTCAAGCAGATCCACAGACAATGGTTAAAATTGGGGCGATGGGAGCCTATTATGGTACGATAACAGATGTGATGGATAGCGCTGTTTTGGTTCAAGGATTAGAGGATAATGCAATCAACGATCGAGGAAGTGATTGGTATTCAAAGGCTAGTATAGCAGCAGTAAGTGGCTACGTAGACGGTCATGAATGCACATCAGCAGATGATTTGAAGATTGGCGACCGAGTATGCGTAATTCGAAGTGGATATGTGTTGGAAACATATCCGGGAAGCTTTGTTGGAATCGCAAAGTTTATCGTAATTTCACGCGATGTAAAAGAAAATGAGAAAGCAGCCGATAAAGATTTAACGAGAGCAGCAGTGCGCTATGCCCAGAAAATCGCAGCAAAGGCAGCCGATAGCGATTTTCTTGATAAGATGAAGCTTTCTGATGAGGCAATGCAGTATGTGCAGAGTGCAGCAGGACTGTTGGATATTGTACCGGAAGAGATTATGGAGATCAATCTGGAGGATGCAGTTAGTTCGACGTTTACAAGAAAAACGAACATCAATTCTGATCTTCTGGATATGAAAACAAATCTGTTTGGAAATTCAATAAATAACGAAGTAGGTGAAGACATAGCTGCGGCTTCTGATACACTTACAGAGGACGAACATATGAGCACTGACTATCCGTTGGCATTTAATGGAGCAGTTGCTTTGTGGCTGTATTATGGTGACGATCTTCCGAGTGTGTTTACAACATTTGTGCCAAAGTCTAAAGTAGAAGGAAAGAAGACAACAGAAATCAGAGTAACATTAACAGAACCATCCACTTATCAGCAGGTGCGAGCACTGATGGAAAAAGAGGGAACTGCAAATTGGATTGAGAAAGCACTGGCAACCAATGCGGTCATTTACAATGATTTGGATAGCTTTAAACCATTGAATTCAAATCAGGGCTATTATGTGGGTGAGTCGAGAGAAGCGGCAGATGAGACTTTTTATCGCACCGTCGCTTATGACTCCATTCAATCCGCAGATGACATGAGGGTGTTGATTTCGGGGATGGCAAATGATGTTGAGCAGAGACTCTACAATGTGCAGGATACACTGATTGCTGCGCTGACAGGTGTAAAGCCGGGAACACTTGAGGCGTACTATGCGCCAGCAGAGAATGAGAATCCGTATGCGTTTACCGAACTTCGCAACGCAGCATTTAACGCAATGCAGGATACCACAAATCAGACTGCGGCATGGAATTTCTCGCAGATTATTCATTCACAGATGTCCGCATACAGTGCGCGTGAGGGATGGGATCGCGATGTGCTTCTTGTCTATTCTTTCTCGGATCTGACGGTAATAGTTACGATTGAGCAGGGCGATAACAACTTTATGAAGGTTATCCCGATGATTGTTCTGACCGAGGAAAATAATGAAAATCTTGGCTCACAGGATCAGATGGATTCCTTTATTCAATCGTTACTCGAACAGTACAAATTTGAAAAATTTGATATCGCTAATTGACAAAATAGTGCATCGGGTGGTACTTTATCTGACAGGCGAATCATTGAAATTAGGTTCGTACAGAAAGGAAGCAGTGGTTTATGATTTATGCGGATCATGCAGCAACAACAAAGATTAGTGAGACAGCAAAGCTTGCTATGTTGTCTGCTATGGAAAAGGATTGGTATAACCCGTCTAGCCTTTATACACCAGGGCAGCAGGCATCTGGCACATTGATGGATGCGCGTGTGAGGATTGCCCGCTGTCTTGGCTGTCTGCCAAAGGAAATTTATTTTACTTCAGGCGGAAGTGAGGCAGATAATCAGGCAATTTTGTCGGCAGCAGCTATTGGCAAAAGACAGGGGAAGATGCATATTATTTCAACCGCATTTGAGCATCATGCCGTTTTGCATACATTAAAAAAATTGGAAAAAGAAGGTTTCGAGATTACGCTTCTTGATGTTGGAGAAAAGGGAATTGTAAGTCCGGCACAGGTCGAAAAAGCAATTCGTCCAGATACAGCACTTGTTACGGTTATGTATGCCAATAATGAGATTGGAACTATTCAGCCAATTCGTGAGATCGGAGCAGTGTGCAGACAAAATGGTGTGTTGTTTCACACCGATGCGGTACAGGCAGCAGGTCATCTTCCCATTAATGTAGAGGAAGATCAGGTTGACATGCTGTCTTTATCAGCACATAAATTTAATGGACCAAAGGGAATTGGTGTGCTGTATGCAAAGACTGGTGTATTTTTGACAAATCTTATAGAGGGCGGCGGACAGGAGCGAGGAAAACGTGCCGGAACGGAAAATCTTCCTGCTATAGTAGGAATGGCGGTAGCATTAGAGGAAGCTTGCTCACTTCAAAAAGAGCGCTCCATCTATGTGACAAAACTTCGTGAGCAGTTAATAAACGGACTAAAGAAAATTCCAGGTGCACTGTTAAACGGAGATGCAACCAATCGTCTTCCAGGAAATGTAAACTTTTGCTTTCCGGATACCGAGGCAGAGGGACTCTTGCTCTTACTTGACAACAAAGGAATTTGTGCATCATCAGGTTCAGCATGCACATCAGGTTTTCTTGATCCAAGTCATGTGCTTCTTGCAATCGGGCGAGATCCACAGACAGCAAGAGGTTCCCTTCGTTTGACACTTGATTATGAAAATACCAAAGAAGAGGTAGAGATGATTATTAAGGCTGTTGCTGAGACAGTTAAAATTTTACGTGGAGAATAAAATTGGCGGCTTTTATTGTTCGCGAGTTGTTCAAGTTACGAAAGCGGTTCGACGATTGTTTTGTCGGCATCACTTTTCCGCAGGTACCTGCTATAATTATTTATTGTTTTATATTACTTTGAAAGTCCTGCTACAACGTTCTGCCTCGTAAAAGCAATTCGTCTCACCGCTAATTTATGTATTGAGTCGTGAATAATAAAAAATTAGAGCCGCCAAAATAATTACAGATATAACATTTCTGAGTACGCCATGATAAATGGACCGCTTCCTTTTCCTTCATCTGGAAGGTAATATTCAGTGATCTCATAATTATTTGTATTATTTGCACTTGCCTTTAAGTAAATATCTTCCAGTACATTGTCGTGAAGCTTAGTATTTACAATTGCGTTAAATGCTTTGATTGCAGGTTCGCGGTAGGACTCGTTAAGCCATCCATTGCGAACACCTTTTAACATCATATAAATCATCATGGCAGTGCCGCTGACCTCAAGGCGATTTGTCGCGGTAACAGGCTGATCAGCCAGATTTGCCCATAATTCAGATTCATCCTGATACTTTAACATGCCATCTGCAAAGAGCTTTAATGCAGCTTTTCTCTCTTCAATATAGCATTCAGGAAGAACTTCCATTACATCGACCATTGCCATTGCATACCAGCCCATTGCGCGGGTCCAGTGGTACGCGCAGACATCCTCACGGCTGTTGCATGCATGATAATACATGCCATTCGGGGCAAGCATAACATCAGCAACCCAGTTCAAGCGCTCATTGATAATAGCAAGCTGTTTTGTATCACCAATTTTGGCAGCATAGTGAGCTAAAAATGGCTGCAGCATATAGATACCATCGAGCCATACCTTATACTTAGGTGGCTGTCCGCCAGCCCAGCAGTGCCAGTAGTTATTGCCAAGTGCATCTTCTGTATATTTTTCAACTACAACATCACCCTTTGAATTGACGTGCTTAGGATCAGTCAGATCGCGGTAGAGCTCAGCCATAACCTCAGCGTAAGCTGGATTTTCATCAAAAGCCTTCATTACTAGTGCAGCAGTCTTATAGCAGTCAGCACCGTGATGATCTACATATCCTGCAAGGTTGCGGCTTAAATGATGCACTCCATTTTCATCAGTCACAAGCATTGCGTTCAAATATTCTAATACATAATTCTTATATTCAGCACCCTCATCTGGTCGTGCCTCATATGTATCATAGTTACTGTTCATGGATAAGCCAATATTGCGGCAAAGCCCGAAGGTGAATGGATTTCACGAAACCATTGCACCGAGGGGCTTTCGTTGCATGACGCATTGTAAATTTTGCAAGAAAAATGAATTGACAGCCGCTTATTGTAAGGGTAAGCTAATATTATGAAAATTAAGGTTCATTGCTAGAATATTAGAAAGAGGGTGCAAAGAATGGGAAGATTTGTAAATCCAGGAAATAGTGCGTTTATAGTTGCGTTAAATTCAGAAATTTACGTAGACAAAACAGGACTTTTGGAATATACCAATAAGGTTATGAATACAAACGCAAAGTTTATTTGCAATAGCCGTCCACGCAGATTTGGAAAATCCATTACGACTGAAATGTTGGCAGCATATTATGGTAAGAATTGTGATTCTAAGGATATGTTTTCAAGATTAACGATCGGAAAAAGTGAAACCTTCAAAAAATATTTAAATCAATATGATGTTATTTTATTCGATGTTCAGTGGTGTATGATGGATGCTGGCTCGCCAGAAGAAACAGTGGCCTATATTAATGAGCATTTGGTACAAGAATTAAAAAATGTATATCAAGATGTGGAATTGGAAAATGTAAAGACAGCTTGTGGTGCAATGTCAGCAATCAATGCGGAAAAGGGTGTGCGTTTTGTTGTTATTATTGATGAGTGGGATGTATTGATTCGAGATGAATCTGCAAAAGAAGATGTGCAGAAAGAGTACATTGATTTTTTGAGAGGAATGTTTAAAGGAACTGAGCCGACTAAGTATATTCAACTTGCTTACCTTACGGGAATTCTTCCAATAAAAAAAATCAAAACACAATCGGCACTCAATAATTTTGATGAATTTACGATGCTGGATGCTGGAAGATTAGCTCCTTATATTGGTTTCACTGAAACAGAGGTAAAGCAGCTTTGCTCAAAATATAAAGTGGATTTCGATAAAGTAAAACGTTGGTATGATGGCTATCTTTTGGAAAAAATTCAAGTGTACAATCCTAAGGCGGTTGTAAGTGTTCTGACGAAGGAAAAATTTAAAAGCTATTGGTCTGAAACAGGAACATATGAATCAATTATTCCACTGATTAATATGAATTTTGATGGGTTAAAAAATGCTGTAATTGAAATGCTTTCAGGCGCAAATGTGGAAGTTGATGTGACATTCTTTCAAAATGATACGGTTAATTTTGCAGATAAGGATGATGTGTTAACATATTTAATTCATCTGGGATATTTGGGATATGATGAAGAGACAGAATCTGCATTTGTACCAAATGAAGAAATTCGTCAGGAATTGATTCGAGCAACAAAGAGAACAAAATGGAATCAGATGATTGAATTTCAACAGGAATCACTGGAACTACTAGAGGCAACACTTAGCATGGATAGCGGGACTGTTGCAGAAAAAATTGAAAAAATTCATATGGAATATGCTTCGTCTGTTCAATATAACAATGAAAATTCTTTAAGTAGTGTGCTGACGATTGCCTATTTAAGTTCAATGCAGTTCTATTTTAAGCCAGTTCGTGAATTACCTACGGGAAAAGGATTTGCAGATTTCATTTTTATACCGAAGCCAGAATATCGCGCAGAATATCCAGCGCTTGTGGTTGAGTTAAAATGGAATCAAAATGTTAATACTGCAATCCAGCAAATTCGCGATAAGAATTATCCAGATTCTATAGAGGCATATACGGGAGATATTCTGATAGTGGGAATTTCATATGATAAAAAGAGCAAAAAGCATTTGTGTAAGATTGAAGAATATAAAAAATAAAATTTGGGTTGACCAAAATAATTCGGGCAGTCTTTAAAAATTTTTTCTTTGCGTATCAAGTAAAAATCAAAAGAAAGTTGTCAATATAGTTGACAGGACAAAAGGGAGGAAAGTGCATGCAGAAAATGATATGGACAGGAATCGGAGTGAGTGCGGCGGCAGTCATTGGAACTGTGAGTTTGTTTGGAACAGGAAGACTTCACTTCAATAATGTTATCCAAACTCCAGTTCAGTTAGAGCAAACAGCATCAGAAAATGATCAAACTACACAATCAAGCGAAGTATTAACAGAGCAATCCGTTTATTATGCGCGTAAGCTTGGAAAGAAGGCTTCAGATGCAGAATACTTTAAGAATAGAATGATTTCAGATGATCTAATGGAATACATACAAAAGGCAGTACCACTTGCAGATGCAGTTCCGACGGAACTAATGAAGCTCAATTTGGACTCATTTACAGTGGAAGAGATGGGAGATGACTTGAAAAGTATTGCACTGACAGACACCACTGAAATCAGCGACATGATTGCAAGGTCACTTGCAACGATGATGGTAGGTACTTCTAGTGATACAAAAGCATTGGCTGCCTATGCGCTGCTTGAAGACAATCAATATTTAAATATGGAGTTGAATGCAACAGTTGGATTGTGGCTGTATTATGGAGAAGATTTGCCATCGGTATTATGTGTGTTTGTTCCAAGAGAAGGCGGTACAGAGCTAACAGTCGGTGTGCTAGATGCTGCAAGCTATGAGACAGTGCGAAAGAAAGTGGCGGAGCCATCTGATCAGAATAGTGATAACAGTGATGATGTTTTAATCGAAGTTTTGGCACAACGATCCAAGATTGACAGCGATTTGGGTTCACTTGATTACTCCTACTTAGATCAAATGACAGATGATTCTTATCCGATGGAAGGATTGCTAGAGGCTGTCACTTTAGATGAACCAGCAGATGCAACATTTTTCAATCAACTAGTTGATGAAATCATCGGTGAAATGGTCAGTGGAACAACACCAATTGATGAGCTAACACAACTTTTTACCGCCTCATCAGAAGTAGTAGACTATGTAAAAAAAGCACAAACTTGTATGGAAGAAGTAGCAAAAGGATCAACAAAGGGAACGCTCACCGCTTATAAGGTTCCTTCAAGTTCCTATTGGTCGGCAGAACAAATTGCATCTGGTGTATCAAATGGTTCTAGTATGAACCAGATAGCAGCATCTATTGTTTTGTCCCGAATAGCTCATGAGCGGACCCCACTGCATGCAATCACAACAGATTGGAAGGATGATGTTGTATTGGCATATACGTTTTCTGACTTGGCACTTTTGATCTCGGTAGAAGAAGCAGATAATTGTTATCTGAAGATCAACACAAATTTCGTCTGGCTGGATGAAGAAAACAATGGAAACATCGTAGACCGCATGGTGAAGCAGTATGGTCTTGAGCAAATTGATTTGGCTCAATAGGATTGTGTACAATTTTGAAAAAAATAATTAGCATAGATTGACAAAATATCTTCTCTGGTGGTACGGTATCCAAAAGGCGAACCATTAAAAAGCACATTGAGGAGAGGTTCGTACAGAAAGGAAGCAGTGGTTTATGATTTATGCGGATCATGCAGCAACAACAAAGATTAGTGAGACAGCAAAGCTTGCTATGTTGTCTGCTATGGAAAAGGATTGGTATAACCCGTCTAGCCTTTATACACCAGGGCAGCAGGCATCTGGCACATTGATGGATGCGCGTGTGAGGATTGCCCGCTGTCTTGGCTGTCTGCCAAAGGAAATTTATTTTACTTCAGGCGGAAGTGAGGCAGATAATCAGGCAATTTTGTCGGCAGCAGCTATTGGCAAAAGACAGGGGAAGATGCATATTATTTCAACCGCATTTGAGCATCATGCCGTTTTGCATACATTAAAAAAATTGGAAAAAGAAGGTTTCGAGATTACGCTTCTTGATGTTGGAGAAAAGGGAATTGTAAGTCCGGCACAGGTCGAAAAAGCAATTCGTCCAGATACAGCACTTGTTACGGTTATGTATGCCAATAATGAGATTGGAACTATTCAGCCAATTCGTGAGATCGGAGCAGTGTGCAGACAAAATGGTGTGTTGTTTCACACCGATGCGGTACAGGCAGCAGGTCATCTTCCCATTAATGTAGAGGAAGATCAGGTTGACATGCTGTCTTTATCAGCACATAAATTTAATGGACCAAAGGGAATTGGTGTGCTGTATGCAAAGACTGGTGTATTTTTGACAAATCTTATAGAGGGCGGCGGACAGGAGCGAGGAAAACGTGCCGGAACGGAAAATCTTCCTGCTATAGTAGGAATGGCGGTAGCATTAGAGGAAGCTTGCTCACTTCAAAAAGAGCGCTCCATCTATGTGACAAAACTTCGTGAGCAGTTAATAAACGGACTAAAGAAAATTCCAGGTGCACTGTTAAACGGAGATGCAACCAATCGTCTTCCAGGAAATGTAAACTTTTGCTTTCCGGATACCGAGGCAGAGGGACTCTTGCTCTTACTTGACAACAAAGGAATTTGTGCATCATCAGGTTCAGCATGCACATCAGGTTTTCTTGATCCAAGTCATGTGCTTCTTGCAATCGGGCGAGATCCACAGACAGCAAGAGGTTCCCTTCGTTTGACACTTGATTATGAAAATACCAAAGAAGAGGTAGAGATGATTATTAAGGCTGTTGCTGAGACAGTTAAAATTTTACGTGGAGAATAAAATTGGCGGCTTTTATTGTTCGCGAGTTGTTCAAGTTACGAAAGCGGTTCGACGATTGTTTTGTCGGCATCACTTTTCCGCAGGTACCTGCTATAATTATTTATTGTTTTATATTACTTTGAAAGTCCTGCTACAACGTTCTGCCTCGTAAAAGCAATTCGTCTCACCGCTAATTTATGTATTGAGTCGTGAATAATAAAAAATTAGAGCCGCCAAAATAATTACAGATATAACATTTCTGAGTACGCCATGATAAATGGACCGCTTCCTTTTCCTTCATCTGGAAGGTAATATTCAGTGATCTCATAATTATTTGTATTATTTGCACTTGCCTTTAAGTAAATATCTTCCAGTACATTGTCGTGAAGCTTAGTATTTACAATTGCGTTAAATGCTTTGATTGCAGGTTCGCGGTAGGACTCGTTAAGCCATCCATTGCGAACACCTTTTAACATCATATAAATCATCATGGCAGTGCCGCTGACCTCAAGGCGATTTGTCGCGGTAACAGGCTGATCAGCCAGATTTGCCCATAATTCAGATTCATCCTGATACTTTAACATGCCATCTGCAAAGAGCTTTAATGCAGCTTTTCTCTCTTCAATATAGCATTCAGGAAGAACTTCCATTACATCGACCATTGCCATTGCATACCAGCCCATTGCGCGGGTCCAGTGGTACGCGCAGACATCCTCACGGCTGTTGCATGCATGATAATACATGCCATTCGGGGCAAGCATAACATCAGCAACCCAGTTCAAGCGCTCATTGATAATAGCAAGCTGTTTTGTATCACCAATTTTGGCAGCATAGTGAGCTAAAAATGGCTGCAGCATATAGATACCATCGAGCCATACCTTATACTTAGGTGGCTGTCCGCCAGCCCAGCAGTGCCAGTAGTTATTGCCAAGTGCATCTTCTGTATATTTTTCAACTACAACATCACCCTTTGAATTGACGTGCTTAGGATCAGTCAGATCGCGGTAGAGCTCAGCCATAACCTCAGCGTAAGCTGGATTTTCATCAAAAGCCTTCATTACTAGTGCAGCAGTCTTATAGCAGTCAGCACCGTGATGATCTACATATCCTGCAAGGTTGCGGCTTAAATGATGTACTCCATTTTCATCAGCCACAAGCATTGCATTCAAATATTCTAATACATACTTCTTATATTCAGCACCCTCATCTGGTCGTGCCTCGTATGTATCATATAGACCTTCCATCACAACACCATTGTAATAGCTCCAGTCAAACAGATATGGTTTGACAGAAGGGGTACGCTTCTCATTATCCCATGAAAAGAACTTGTGCTCATCAGAAACGACTTCCTTTGGAATGTTGCATGAAGATTTTATAGTAAGCGCATCCACATAATTTTTTGCCTTTAAAATAGAGGCTTGAATATCAGCAGTTAAATTGCTCATAACGATTCTCCAATCTTATGAAATTTTATGTAAACTCAGTATACCATGGAAAGCATTGATTGGAAAGAAGAATTTGGTTTGTCCGTGAACCGTAACAGTTTCATGAGCAAAGATATTTCTTAAAAGAAATAAGGTCTGGTAATAAAAAAGAGAATATGGTATAATGGCACAGATAACGTTGAAGGGTCAAACCAACAACACGAACAAGACCAAAAATAAAAAAGAGCGAAAAGGAGGATTGCATTATGTTAATTATAAAGGAACGAATGGTGGAGTTTGAAGTGGAAACAAGGGATTGGTGTGACGCATAGCAGTGGCTGTTGCAAATATACAATGAAAGAATTGTATTTGCTATAGCCGTTGCTTTCCGGTAAATAGTACCGCACGGAAAGCCGCTGCAGTTGCAGCGCAGATTGAGAGGAAGGCATGAGCTATAGAAAGGCAGAGGAGATACTGCCAAGAGAATTGATAGAAGTGATTCAGCAGTACGTGGACGGAGAAAATATCTACATTCCGAGAAAGCTGGAGCATCGAAAGGGCTGGGGCGAGCGCACACAGGCACGACAGGAGCTTGATGCACGCAACAGTGCCATATGCAGGGAGCATCGGGAGGGTGCGAGTGTCCCGAGACTTTCCCAGAAGTATTATCTTACAGAAAAGAGTATACAGCGGATTATTCGCCAGTATCGTTAATTAAACAGAGGGCTGCCATATGGCAGCCCCCAACTTTTGATAAAAATAGGAGGAAACTTTTGTGAAAAATAAAAGCTTATACCAGTATATCGCACCAAATATATTGGCAATGGTAGGAATGTCATGCTACATTTTAGCCGATACTTTTTTTATTGCAACATCGCAGGGTACAAATGGTATTACCGCATTGAATCTGGCGCTTCCAATTTATGGTCTTATCTTCGCGATTGGCTCCATGATTGGAACTGGTTCTGCCATTCGTTATACATTGGCAAAAGCAACTGATCAGCAGGAGGCAAAAAAATATTTTTCAAATGCACTTATATGGGATGCGATTGTCAGTGTGATCTTTATAGCAGCAGGACTGTTTTTCCCAGGGCAGGTTATGCGAGTGATGGGTGCTGACGCAGTAATCGAAGCAATTGGTATACCATATATTCGCATTGTACTATGCTTTACACCATTTTTCATGATGAATTACGCATTTACTGCATTTGTGAGAAATGATAATGCGCCGCATATTGCTATGGCAGCAACGCTTCTTAGCAGTTTGTTTAATATTGTATTTGACTATATATTTATGTTTCCGCTTGGAATGGGTATGACAGGCGCAGCTCTTGCAACAGCAGTTTCACCAATTGTAAGTATTTTGATTTGTATGGTGCACTATCTGTCACCAAAAAGTAGCGTATCATTTCATTTAATGGTGCCATCTGTAAAAATGCTTATCTCATCCTGCAGTCTTGGCGTAGTTGCCTTTGTCGGAGAGATTGCAAGTGCAGTTACAACGATGGTCTTTAATTTTGTACTTCTTGGACTTGATGGAAATACAGCAGTTGCTGCTTACGGTGTATTTGCCAATACAGCGCTTGTAGGTACAGCTATTTTCAACGGTGTTTCCCAGGGACTTCAGCCTCTTGCAAGTGAGGCGCATGCAAAGGGAGAGGCAGAGGAAAAGAAGAAGATTTTGACAAAGAGTGTTTTAACGGGCATTGTGTTAACAGTTGTTTTGATTGGCGGCGTATGGATTTTTGCACCACAGATTACCGATGTATTTAACAGTGAACACTCAGAACAGTTGGCTGCGTATGCAGTACCAGGAATTCGAATCTATTTTGCTGGCTTCTTTGCAGCAGCAATCAATATTATTTTTGCCGGATTTTTGAGTGCAACCGACCATGCAAAAGAATCCTCAATTGTAGCAATCACCAGAGGAATTGTCGCAATCATTGCGTTTGCATTGATTCTTCCAAAGTTTCTTGGAATCACGGGTGTATGGCTGGCATTTCCAGCGGCAGAGGTGCTTACTCTTTTTGTAGCACTTGTGATATCGAAAAAAAACTAAGAATTTGTTTTTTTTAATGTAATAAAAATAGAAGTTAACAAAATCGCTTGACGTAAGTCTCAATCACGGGTATCATAGAAATCCAGGGAATGTGAATTTTTTCACAGCTTCTCTGGATTTTTATAATACGAATGTTTTTAGAATTGCTAAGCTCTCAGCAGCGCAGCAATTCGTAGGTATCAATATATCTTATGTACAAGTAAGGAAAGAAGATATCCATTTTGGATATCAGCGATGGAAGGCGCGAAAGAAAATGACACAGTTTGAATCAAGAAATATAACAATGATGATGGATCTGTATGAAATGACAATGGCATATGGATACTTCAAGGAAAATGACACAGAGAAGAAGGTAGCATTTGATGTATTTTACCGTAGGAACCCAGATGGCGGCGGATTTTCTATTTTTGCCGGACTTGAGCAGGTGATCGAGTATCTGGAAAATATGCATTTTGAGGATGAGGATGTTGAATACTTCCGTTCATTAAATCTGTTTGATGAGGATTTTCTTGCTTATTTAAAGAATTTCCGTTTCAATGGAGATGTTTATGCATTTGAAGAGGGAACGATCATGTATCCAAATGAGCCAGTTGTAACAGTTGTTGCACCGTTAATTGAGGCACAGCTTGTTGAGACTGCAATTTTGGCGCAGATCAATCATCAGAGTCTGATTGCTACAAAGGCAAGAAGAATCGTAAAGGCAGCGGCAGGACGCGGTGTATCTGATTTTGGTGCAAGACGTGCACACAACATGGATGCAGCTATTTACGGTGCTCGTGCTTCCTACATTGGTGGTGTAAATGGTACTGCAACAGTTAGTGCAGGCCAGATGTTTGGTATTCCGGTTGGCGGAACTCATGCACACAGTTGGGTAATGGAACACAGCGATGAGCTGACAGCTTTTAGAAGCTATGCAAAGGTATTCCCAAATAATTGTACACTTCTTGTTGACACATATGATGTTTTAAAGTCTGGCGTTCCGAATGCAATCAAGGTATTTCAGGAGATGAAGGATGCAGGGATCCCGCTGACACGTTATGGCATTCGCCTTGACAGCGGCGACCTTGCATATTTGTCCAGAAAGGCAAGAAAGATGCTTGATAAGGCTGGTTTTACAGATGCAAAGATCGTTGTATCAAACAGCTTAGATGAATATACAATCACTTCTATTCTTTCTCAGGGCGGCTGCATTGACAGCTTTGGTGTTGGTGAGCGCATGATTACAGCAAAGACTGATCCTGTTTTTGGCGCTGTTTATAAGATCTGCGCAGTTGAGGAAAATGGTAAATTTGCACCGAGAATTAAGGTTTCTGAGACAGTTGAAAAGATCACTAATCCGGGACTAAAGAGTGTATATCGTGTATATGATGAGGAAGGTCATGCAGTTTCAGATCTGATTGCCGGTTTTGACGAGAAAGTTGACTTTAGCACACCGTATCGCTATGTAGATCCTGAGAAGCCATGGAAGAATAGAAGCTATGAGAATTGTACTGCAAAGCCGCTTCTTCATAAGGTAATTGAGGGTGGAAAGCGCCTGACAAAGACAAAGACGCTTCAGGAACTTCAGGCTTATGTAAAGAAACAGCTTGACAATGAGATCTGGGAAGAGGAGCAGCGTTTCGAGAATCCGCATAAGCATTATATTGATATGAGTCCGGATTACTACGAGATGAAGATGAGCATGCTTCACAATATCAGAACTGTATAACATTTGCAGAAAGGAAGAAAGCACTGTGAAAAAGTTTGCCATAATTGGAGGATCCTTCAACCCGGTGACGAAGGCACATGTAGAGATCGGACAAATCGCAGCCAGAGAATTGCCAGGTTGGCAGATTTTATATATCCCGGCACCAGATCGTTTTTTGACATCATGGAAGGCAATGGAAAAAAACGATATTCTGTCAGGTGAGCAGCGCCTTAACCTTTTAAGAAAGGCAGTTGAGCCTCACGGCTTTTTATGCGAAGACTGTGAAGTACACTTAAAGACAAGCGCTAAAACGTATGATACAATGCAGTATTTAAGAGTACAATATGGGCAGGATACGCAGCTTGTCTATGTGTGCGGAACAGATAAGCTTTCAGAGCTTTCTATCTGGTATAAGGCAGAGGGCATTTTTGAACTATCGCGATTTCTTGTAATTCCAAGAGATGGAGATGAGCCAGAAAAAATGATTAAAGAAATTCCATTTTTAAAGGAGCGCAGAGACCGGATTTTGATCAGCCATGAACCACGCATTTATCCGGATTTTAGTGCAACAAAGGTTCGGGAAAGCATCAAAGCTGGAGATGGAAAATGGAAAGAAATGGTTCCAAAGGAGATTGCAGCAGATTTGGAGGCTTTGCAAAAACTATAAAAGTTATATGGTGAGATTTGAAAATCTGAAAATAAGAATCTAGAAATATGAAATCTGGAAACAAGAGAGGATGGTAGTAGAATGTCATTGAGCAAAAGCGGATATATAAAAGCAGTGGCAGTTCATATGAAAACGTCGCTGGGAAGACCGATGGAGAATGCAGAGGAGATTGTAAGGCAGGTAAAGCAGTATGAGGCGAAAAATCCAGACCTGATCGTGTTTGGCGAGCTTTCAATAAGCGGTTACAGCTGCGGTGATCTGTTTTTGCAGTCCTTTATGGAGGAACAGTGCAGGATGGCAATCACGTATCTGTGTGACAATCTGCCGCAGTCAGATACACTTATTGCAGTTGGAGCCCCACTTAGAAAGGACGGCATGCTGTTCAATACAGCGCTGATTTTTAAAGGCAATGAGCTGCTTGGTATTGTGCCTAAGACATTTGTACCTAATTATAAGGAGTTCTACGAAAAGAGATGGTTTGCAGGAGCAGATCAGCGTTTTTCAGATACGATTCGCTATGATGAGATTTTCTATGATGAAGGCGCTTCACTGAATGGTGAGCGCACATTCCCATTCACACCGAATCTGATTATTGAGGGACGAAATGGTATTCGCCTTGCATGCGAGATATGCGAAGATCTGTGGGTTAATATTCCGCCGAGTTCATTTCATGCATCAGCAGGAGCAAATGTGATTGCAAATCTGTCAGCATCAAATGATGTTGTAACGAAACCAGAGTATCGCATAGACTTAGTTCGCATGCAGTCCGGTACAAATATGTGTGCTTATGTATATTGTTCTTCAGGAAGCGGTGAGAGTACGACTGATCTGATTTTCTCAGGTCACAATATTATTGCAGCAAATGGAACAATTTTGGCGGACAGCAACAAAGAAGCGACAGAGGCACTTATTGATCTGGAGCGAATCAATAACGACCGAATAAAGAATAACAGTATTTCCTATGCAGCAGCAAGATATTCGCAGATGGCATCAAATGGAAAGGGTTATGTAAGACTTCATACGCAGACAAGCAGCGTAGCACATTGGCCAGAATCATTAAATCCATATCCATTTGTTCCATCAGAGGCAGAACGTGCCGGAAGATGCAAAGAGATCATGCGCCTTCAGGCGACAGGTCTTGCAGAGCGTCTGACAAAGATTGGCATTCGCAAGTGTGTAATAGGTGTATCAGGTGGTCTTGACTCAACACTGGCTCTCCTTGTCATTAAGGAAGCATATGATATGCTTGGCTGGCCGCTTACAGATATCATCGGAATAACCATGCCAGGCTTTGGAACAACTGATCTGACAAAGACCAATTCATGGAAATTAATGGAGCAGCTTGGCATTACTATTCGTATGATTAATATTACAGATGCATGTCTGCAGCACTTCGAAGATATCGGTCACAAACGCGATAGCTACGATGTCACATATGAGAACACGCAGGCAAGAGAGCGTACCCAGATTTTGATGGATATCGCAAACAAAGAGGGCGGTATCGTAGTTGGAACAGGTGATATGTCTGAGTTAGCTCTTGGCTGGTGTACTTATAATGGTGATCATATGTCTATGTATGCAGTAAATGTCAGCGTGCCGAAGACACTTGTTAAATATCTGGTGCGCGCTTATGCTGAGCTTCATCCAGATGTCCATGATACGCTTGAATCTATCTGTGACACAATCATCAGTCCAGAACTTCTGCCGCCAGATGCACAGGGCAACATCGCACAGTCCACAGAGGCAACAATCGGAAAGTACGATCTGCATGATTTCTTTTTATATCATTTTGTCCGTAATGGGTTCACGAAGGAAAAGATTCAAAAGCTTGCAGAGATAGCATTTGCACAGAAGAACGTGACAAAAGAGGAGATTACATCAACACTCGATAACTTCTTTAGACGTTTCTATGCACAGCAGTTCAAGCGCTCCTGTCTGCCGGATGGTCCTAAGGTCGGTACTGTATCATTATCACCTCGCGGCGACTGGAGAATGCCGTCTGATGCGAAGAATCCATATTGAAAAATATAGTTGTGCAAATAAGAGAAATAATTAGGCAAAAAGAACTTTGGTTATATATAACTAACCAAAGTTCTTTTTTTACATTTTAATAGCTTGACAGAAAATGGAAACTTGTGATATAGTACCCTAAGGTTAGTTATAACTAATTTTAGGGAGGCGTAATGAACACAAAGGATATCAGAAAAATTGCGATATACGGCAAGGGCGGTATCGGAAAGTCAACGACAACATCTAATTTGTCAGCGGCACTTGCGAAAAAAGGTTATCGTGTGATGCAGATTGGCTGTGACCCGAAGGCTGATTCTACAAAAAACCTGATGGGGGGAAAACGAATTCCAACTGTTCTTGAGCAGATTAAGACAAAGGGTGAGGAACTTACGTTGGAAGATATCGTATTTAAAGGCTTTGGCGGCGTACTGTGCGTGGAATCTGGAGGACCGACACCGGGCGTAGGATGTGCAGGACGAGGAATTATATCTGCATTTGAAAAGCTTGAAGAACTGGAAGCATTTGAAACCTATCAGCCAGACATTGTGATATATGACGTGCTTGGCGATGTTGTATGCGGTGGATTTGCAATGCCGATTCGAGGTGGATATGCAAAAGATGTGTATGTTGTTTCATCTGGTGAGATGATGTCATTATATGCAGCAAACAACATTGCAAGCGCAATTCGTAATTTCGGCAAGCGAGGCTATGCGCAGCTTCGCGGATTGATTTTGAATGCAAAAAATATTGAAAACGAACGCGAGATTGTTGCAAAGGCAGTCGAGGAGATTGGTACGCAGGTAGTCTGTTATGTTCCGCGTTCGCCAGAGATTCAGGAAGCAGAGAATCGGGGAGGAACAGTATTTGAGTTTTTAACAAATTCTGTGATGCAGGGCGTTTATAACGAACTGGCTGACCGTATTTTAGCAGACGCGTAATACATAATTTATTTTATTTATAAACCGAATCAAAGCCGAAAGGCAGCCTATGGGCAGAAAGGAAAAGAAAATGAAGAATACAAAGTTACAGGCAATGATCATGGCAGGAGCAATGGCAGCAAGCTCTCTTAGCGCAATGAGCGTATTTGCAGATGAAACTACATCTGAGGCAGCAACTGAGGCAGTAAGTGCAACAGAGGTTGATACAGAGGGCAAGTTTGTCTTGGAGTATCCAGAGGATATGCAGGAGTTAGGCTACACCGATCCGATCGTGCTTGACGAGGTTCCAGAGCGCGTTGTCTCCTTATCCGCAGCACCAGTTCTGGCACTGTATGAGCTAGGTGTAAATTTAGTTGGTATTCCAAACAGCATGGTTGTAACTTGGCCGGAGGATCTTCAGGAGAGCACCGAAACTGTTTCCTTCTCTGTTATGAGTCCGGACGATTTTGATTATGAGAGCGTTGTTGATCTTGAGCCGGATCTGGTTTTGCTTGCTTACAATGGCGCCGATACTGCGGGAAAGACACTGGAATCCTTAGGAATCCCGGTTTACTATATCTATGCAGGTCATACCGTTCCATACGAGTCCATCGTAGGACAGACAAATGCACTGATTGATGCATTTTCCGTTGATGAGGAGTCTGCTGCAGCTGGTGAGAAGATTCGTGAGCGTTTTGATGCACTTGATCAGAACATGGAAGCAGCAAAGGAAGCATTTGCAGGAAAGAGCGTTATGGTACTTCAGTCCAGCGGTGATGCTCATTATATCCAGACTGAGAACGGAACACTTGGAAGCATGGCAGCGATGATCGGTCTTGAGAATGTGTACACAAATGACCAGTCCTCCATGGTGCAGTTAGACTATGAGCAGGCACTTGACTATGATCCAGACATCGTTATGTGTGTAGGTGCAGAGGATGCAGAGGGTCATAAGGAACTGATGGAAAAAGCATTTGCAGAAAATCCAGAGTATTGGAACAGCATCCCGGCAATCGCAGAAGGAAGAGTTCTGTATCTGCCAGTATCTTATGTATCTACAGCAGGAATCAATGTAATCGACGGCATCAATGATCTGATCGGAACCGTTGCAGACTTTTACGGAATCGAAGTAGAGACCATCTCTGTTGACGAGGAAGAGGAATCCGAGGAGGCAACTGGTGAGGACGCATCCGAGGAGAATGCATCTGACGAGGCAGAAGAGTCCACAGCCGAGACAAAGTAATGAGTGAACACAAGAGAAATAAAAATAATCGAAGCGGCAATCAGCTGTTAAAGACAGGAATGGTATGGACCATTCTTCTGGCTGCGTTGGTAGCGGTATTTGTACTTAGCATTGCAATTGGAAGTTCTGGCTATCCACTTTCAGAGGTCCTTCGGGGCCTCTGGGATACCGAAGCTGGAAAAATCCGAATTATCGTGTTTAATCTGCGTTTGCCAAGAGCAGTACTTGCAATTATGGTGGGCGCGTGTCTTTCGGCAGCAGGTGCTATTTTGCAGGCTGTGATGCGTAATCCCTTAGCTGATCCTGGCACCATTGGTGTATCAGCAGGTGCAGGCGCAGCGGCGATTACAATTCTTCTTTTGTTTCCGAGTTTGACTTATTCTGTTCCGTTGTTTGCATTTGGCGGAGCCGCACTTGCATGTGTATTAATCTATCTGCTTGCATGGAAGGATGGTGTGGATCCGGTGCGAATCATTTTGTCAGGTGTCGCTGTCAATTCTGTCTTAGGAGGCTATAACTCCTTCTTACAGCTGCAAAACAGCGATAACTTAAACGGAGTTTTGTCTTTTATGAACGGAAGTTTCTCAGGTGGAAACTGGACACAGGTGCGTGTAATGGCAGTGTATGCCGTGATTGGACTTGTGCTTGCATGTTTTTGTATCCGAAATGCCAATGCACTTCAGTTGGGAGATGAAATGGCCAAAAATCTTGGCATTCGCGTAAATGCGAGCCGTATCGTGCTGTCTGGTGTTTCCGCATTTTTGGCAGCGGCTACGGTTTCTGAGGTCGGAATGATCGGCTTTGTCGGTCTTGTTGCACCGCACATTGCAAGAATGTTAGTCGGTTCGGACTACAAAGTGTTACTTCCAACAAGTATCCTGACGGGAAGCGTGATGGTACTGCTTGCCGATACAGTGGGAAGAACAATTTGGCCTGGTACAGAGATTCCGGTTGGCGTTATGATGAGTGTATTTGGAGGACCATTCTTCCTGTATATGCTCAGAAAGAGAGGTAGTTTCAATGGAGCTTGAGGCAAGTGGACTGCAAATTGGCTATGGAGAACACGTGATCGTAAACCAAATGGATGTGTCTATTGCAAGAGATAAAATCACAACAATTATCGGACCAAATGGCTCTGGAAAATCGACACTGTTAAAGGCACTCACGAGACTGATTCGTTATCAGAAGGGAAATGTTTTGCTGGATGGCTGCGATATTCAGACAATGAAGCCAAAAGCATTAGCTAAAAAGCTCGGAGTGCTGCCGCAGATTCATACGGCACCGTCCGATTTTCGTGTAAAGGAGCTTGTCGGCTATGGTCGTATGCCGCACCAAAAGTTAATGGCAGGAAAGAGTAAAGAGGATGAGGAAGTCATCCGTTGGGCAATGGAAGTCACAGGCACTTGGAAATTCCGCGACAAGTCAATTTACGAGATTTCAGGAGGAGAGACGCAGCGTGTGTGGATTGCTACCGTACTTGCGCAGAAGCCGGAAATCATGTTTTTGGATGAGCCAACGACCTATCTGGACATTTCTCATCAGCTTGAGACGATGAATCTGGTGAAAAAATTAAATCGCGAGACGGGAATCGGTGTGGTTATGGTGCTGCATGATTTGGCGCAGGCGATGGAAGTCAGCGATCATGTGATTGTGATCCGTGACGGGGAAAAGTACGATGAGGGTGCACCGCAGAATGTCATCACATCAAAGATGATGAAGGACGTCTATCAGGTGGAGTGTGAGATCTTGAATGTGCCTGGACGCGAAAAGCCGCTGCTTGCGTATGCAGCAATCTGAAAATGAGTATCTAGTGCCTTGCAATTTTTCTGCATTCAGGCACTTTTGTGAATAACATAAAAATGAAGAAAGAGGATATTATGGGATTAAATGGAGAAAAGATGCTCCAGAGCCTGAAACACCTAAGTCAGGTTGACAAGATGAAGCAGGTTGAGCCGATGTCTTATGCACTGTTTCCAGGCTATCATTGTCCGTTAATGGGTGCTATGCTGACAATCCGTGCGATTAAGGATAGTGTGATGTTGGTACTCGGCCCAGATGAGTGTGCCTACTATACAAAAATGGCAACTTCTGGAAATGGAAGCATGTCGGCGGATGGCTGTCAGATCGTGTCTGTTGTACTAGAGCAGCATGATGTCACCTTTGGCTGTCAGGAGAAGCTTGAGGAGGCAATGGAAGAATTAAACGATGAATATCATCCGAAGGCTGTTTTCATCGTAACCACCTGCGTACCAGAAATTACCGGTGATGATGTGGAGTCAATGGCAGATTTATTTACCGATCAGTATGGCTTCCCAGTTATGGTCGTTCACGCAGAGAATTTTAAGACCGATGACCATCTGCCAGGTATTGAGCATACGCTTGAAGTCTGTTGTGCGATGATGCAGCCGCAGGAAAAGACTGACTGCGTTAATGTACTTGGTCTGCGGCTGGGTGATTTTACAAAAACAGAGGTGTACCGCGTATTGCAGGAGCAAAGCATTCCAGTAGGAATGCAGCTGCCAGGAAATAGTAGTGCAGAGGAAATCGAAAGAGCACCGCAGGCAGCAGTCAATCTAGTCGTTCATCCAGTTGGATTAGCGCTTGCAAAAAAAATGAAGCGAAAGTTTGGAACACCGTATATAGTATTTGAGCGCTACAGCGATCCAGACCGCATTTATCAGTCTTACAAAGAATTATTTGAAATTCTTGAAAAGCCACTTCCAGAAAAGCTTGCTGGCTGGTATCAGGAGGCAAAAAAGCGCTCAGAGGCAGCAAAGCCTATACTTGATGGCAAAACTTATTTTAGTGGAAATACAGCGCTTTGTAACTATGAACTTCACAGTTTTCTGACTGGTCTTGGAATGAAGCCGCTTCTGTTACAGATCTCGGATTTGACTGCACAAGATGAACAGTGGCGTAAAGAGATTTTGACGCACTGCGATCCATATGTGACAAGAGCAGCCAATATTGGACCTTTGCAATATCTATATCCAGTATTAAAACCTAAATTTAACATTGGAGCTGGAAATGCGAAAGAGATGAAAACATCTGGCACACAGATGATTCGCATGATGCAGGCCTACAATGTGCTAGGTTTCGAGGTGAACGAGATGGTTGTGAATGCATTTGTTCAGGCACAAAAAGGAGGGATGAAATGAGTCTATGTAGATTTTACCCGCCGGCGTCCGACCGCATGGCGATCATATGGAGCCTGATGCCGATTCAGAATGCGATTGTACTTGAGTACGGCCCGGCTGGAACAACTCATTTTGGTGGTGGCCTTTACAGCTCGCTTGGCATTCGACTTAGCCAGTCTCTTTTTACAACTCATATCAGTGAAGATGATGTCATAATGGGAGATGTCACTCGCTTGGAAAAGGCGATTGTCGAGATTGATGAGACCTATGAGCCAAAGGTAATTTTCGTTGTGGCATCAGCCGTTATTGCTGTCATTGGAACAGACATCAAAGGTGTCTGCCGCTATATGCAGGAAAAGGTCAATGCAAAGTTAGTTGCCTTTGAGGATGGAGGTTTTCGCGGTGATTATACCTACGGACTTCGTGCTGTCTATAAGCTTTTGGCAAAGCAAATCGCAAAGGATTGTTATAAAAAAGAGGAAAAGACTTATCAGATCATCGGTGCGTCGGCTGGTTCCTACCGAATCCGTTCCGACGTGTGGGAGTTACAGCAGCTGATGAGTGAAGCATTTGACTGGAAGTGTAGAATGGTGATGGGACTTGAATCTGATATTGAAGATCTTGAGACGGCAGGGGCAGCAAGACTTAATCTCATTATTCGAAATGAGGCGCTTGAAGCAGGAAATAGTTTAAAGGATCGCTTTGGGACACCTTTTGTCTATGGTGCGCCGTATGGCTATCAAGGAACCATCGACTGGTTAAAGCAGATTTCGGCTGTGATTGGAGAGCCAATCAACGAAGAATTGCTTGCTCGCATCGAAGAAAAACAGGCTGATTTGATGCCGATGGGCGGTGGACCAATGGCAAGCATGAGAAGAAAGCCGGCACAGGCCACTATTCAAGCTGATTACGATACATTACTTGGATTAGCCAGTGCAATGCGAGAGCTTGACATTGAACTGACTGCTCTGATTTGCAGTCACAGCCTAAAGGCAATTGAATCTCCAAATGCAGACGTTACCTACTATGCAAAGGAGAAAGATCGACTTGATTTATATCAGACACTTCATGGCCAGTGGGTGCTCGGCGATAGCGTGATGGAAAGCTGCGTGCCACAGGACACCTATTTTACCTGTGTGAGTTTCCCGTTCTCTGGAAAACCACAGATTGCCCACCATCTTCCATTCATGGGCGAGAAGGGCATGGATTATTTGAGAGAATGCAAGGAACTGTACTTCGATCAGCTAGAGATTTGATAGCAGAGCTATATGGTGACGGAGCAATTCACCAGTGCCAGGTGATAAAATATTTCAATAATAGAGTTCGCACTTGACAAATACTCTCTTGGGGCATACGATAAACATACCCCAAGGGGGTATGATTTTGCTAAGAAAAGGCAGGTGTAGATAATATGATCAAGACAACATTAAAAATCGACGGAATGATGTGTGGCATGTGCGAGGCACATATGAACGAGTTGATTCGCAACAATTTCAAGGTAAAAAAAGTCTCCTCATCAGCAAAGGATGGAGAGACTGTTGTAATCAGTGAGGATGCACTGGATATTCCGTGGGCAAAAAATAAGATCAAAGAGATCGGATATGAGCTTGTCTCCTACGAGAGTGAGCCATATGAGAAAAAGGGCTGTTTCCACTTTGGAAGAAAGTGATTTGTTATAAAAATTTTAGGCGAAAACCTGGGATGAAGCCAAGAAATATTTTTCTAAATCTTTAATGTCGATATCTTCTGAATATACATTACAGATCTAACAACATAAAAGGTACATTTAATTAAAAAATTTATGCTATTAAATCGGGAAAAAATCACATTCTTTGAACTTGCACATTGAGAAATTAAAGGAAAATGCCAGTTGACGGATGAAGAACGTGACTGACAATGAATATCATAGTAATAACCATTGTAACTATCAAATGAAACATCCTGTCGTCTGGAGAGCCTGACGTTAAACGATTCTAATTCTTACCAATTATAAAAGTCAGTTAGCAGGCTAAGAAAATTTGTTGAATAATTAGACAATGATGTCGAATTTTGTCGAATTATTATACAGGCAATTATCAATTTCGTGTTTGTGATTTCTTGTAAAGTATGATATACTAATTATAGTAATGAGGAGTATATATTCACTATTAATAAGAAAAAGCAATCGATAGATTCCTAAGTTGATTACCGGGAAAGAAAGGA
>OGDN01000760.1_pt1 | contig 61605 bp, 54 predicted proteins | sample 1570271 | NCBI WGS metagenome assembly OGDN01 (sample SAMEA4384481, study PRJEB24528) | human gut metagenome | reverse complement strand
CCACTCGTGAGTCGCGCAAGGCAGTATTATCCTCGCGGGTAGGGGGTGCGTCAAGAAGTATTTTGAGAAAGTTTGGGCGAATGGTTGAATTTTTTTTCGAAATCATAAAACCCCAGGAAAAGAGGGAATTTATTCGAGCAAAAACTACCGCTTACCGGTGCACAAAACCTTCACAGTAGGAAGGATTTTGAGAAAAACGCTTGCACCCTCCCGGGCGAGTCTACTCAAGCATCTTCGCTTATTTTCCTTCGCGCTCAGCTTGCTTTTGAGCGAGTCGCTCGAGGGAGACGATCTTGGTAACGAAGATGCCATCAGAGACGATATCGTCGTCTTCGTCGCGCACTTCGATATTCCAGATCTGCTTGTTCTTTTCCTGATAATCGAATGTCGCGATCGCGCGCAACACCCCTTGCCTGCCTGGCTTCTTGTGATCGATCTCGATATGAACGCCAAAAGGACGCTCTTTTTCGTAGTCGGCACGCATATCTACCGCGCGACTAGCAGCTGCCTCGACGAGTGCGAGCGTTACTCCCCCATGAAGGAACCCGAACGGTTGGAAGAGACGGGGGTGGATGTCGAGTTCGGCGACGGTTCTATCGGAGCTCTGTTCGGCAAAACGAATCCCGAGCATCCCATTGAACGATTCCTCATCACGTGCATCGAGCGCTTTGCAACGCTGCTCCTCGTCAGAAAAATCGACTTCTTCCATCCAGCTGTTATCAGTTGTATAGACACCGCTCATGTAAGATCCCTTCTATCTAGTGTTCGCGTACAAAATGATCACTCAATCCCAGTCTAATTCAAAAACTCAGGTGAGCTTCGCGAATCGATCGACCACGCCTTGAAAGGGTGGAGATATCCCCCGTTCAACATGAGTTTCCATAATGCAACTTTAAAACGGATTCAATACTTAATCATGCGCTCTTGACCATACGTTTAAACCCCCTGAACTGGTAAAATAAAATCACGATGAAGAGGGATATCCGATCGATCGTTACTACGATTTACCTTCGTTACCTTTGATGCTGATACACCATTCTTCTCATAAGACGAAGACATTCGTACGTTACGACAAGAGTTGAAAAGGCTGCGAAGACGATCGATTGCTACCTCAAGGATCGAACTTGCATTCAACCTTGATATCTCTTTTGGTCGTAGCTAATTAGCGCATCATCAAGTATCTGATCTACTTTTCGAGGTAAAGAAGCAGATGAAATACTTTTATCTTTAGCCACGCATAGTAACTCGAAGGTCGCGACAACCTTGTCGAATGATCTGATAAGGTTGGGTTCTGCCTCATAACGTGTAAAACAAACACGGCTCATAAGAAGAATATTCGCAGCATAATTATGGCTATGCAAGGCTAAAGGACAGGAAACCATATCCAATTTAGGGCGTTACTCCAGGTAGTGCCCTATTTTTATACAAAAGATCGCGTTGCTCTCCCCTGCGGTAGGAACATGCCTTTATAATGAGACAGAGCGACTGAGAGTATCAGAGGTTTGTTCATGACCAAGAATTTCGGCGATCAAATAAAAGACGCCATACAAGAAGCGATCACTTCGCAGGATTTTTCGTCTGTGAAAAGCGTTGTCGAACAATCGATCAATGCAGCAGCCTCGAGCATCGCCACCGGTCTTTCGCAGGCACAATCAAACGCCGCGCAAGCAAATGCCGAACATATCAGGCGTCAAAACGAATACTTCAACGCACTCAATGCGCAGCGCAATGAACTGATGGCCGTGCAAAACCGCTATGCGCCCGCAAATGGCGTCAAAGCCTCAGGATATGCTATGGCTATCGGCGGAGGCGTATTGGCAGCCTCGTTCGGCGTTCTCTCGCTTCTTGCATTCCTGGGTGCCGGACTCTTCTCTGCAGGCTTTGCGATCGGGGCAACGGTCATGCTCTGTCTTTGCGGCGGAAGTGTGGCGATGAGCGTTTTCGGCGCGAAGCGTGCGGGCTTCGCTAAACGCTTTCAGGCCTATCGCCGCATCCTGGGTACCCGTACCTTCTGCACGATCAAAGAGCTAGCAGCCCAAACCGGTGAAACCGACAACCTGGTCGAAAAGGATCTGCATAAGATGATCGATAAGGGCATGTTCCGCGAAGGCCATCTTGATGACCAGGCGACCACGCTCATGGTCACCAACGCCACTTACGAGCAATACCGCGAGACACTCCGCTCGAAAGCTGAGCGCGACCGCGAACAACAGCTGCTCGCAAGCGTGGAGGGCAACAAGAAAGCAACTCCCCTCTCCCTAGAAGCGCAAGCGATGCTCGAACGCGGACAGGCCTACCTTGCCAAGATCGCAGCGAGCAATGATGAGATCCCCGATCCAGTGGTGAGCGAAAAGCTCGAACAGACCGAAACGATTCTGCAGACCATCTTCAAGCGTGCTCAAGAGCATCCCGAAGTTCTGCCTGACCTCGAACAGCTTATGGATTACTATCTGCCCCTCACGATCAAGCTGCTCAACGCTTACGAGGAGCTTGATAGCCAACCGATCCAGAGCGATGCCATCCAAAGTTCGAAGAAGGAGATCGAAGAAACGCTCGGCACCCTCAACACCGCTTTCGAGAAACTGCTCGATTCGATATTCAAAGACATCACATGGGATGTCTCGACCGATATAACCGTTCTTCATACCGTGCTTGCCCAAGAAGGGCTCATAGACAATCCATTCGAACAACCCCAGGAGGATAGATAAATGACCGACGAGATCAAACCCGATAACGATCTGCCCGTGCCTTCGCTCACCCTCGAGCCGAATCTTGATGAGAGCGGTGCGATCGAACTGGTCGAAGAAACGACCGTGGAAACCGAACCAGCACCAAAGGCAGAGCTTGATGAAAGCGCACTGAGCCCTGAAGAAAAGGAGATGGTCGAGAACTTCTCGCAGCAGATCGATCTGAACGATTCGAACATGATCGTGCAATATGGCGCTGGCGCACAAAAGAAGATGGCCGACTTTTCCGAAAGTGCGCTCAAGAGTGTACGTACGCAAGAGCTCGGCGAAGTGGGAGCGCTTTTGACCGAGGTGGTCGGCGAATTGAGGAATTTCGACGCCGAAGACGAAAAGGGCATCTTCGGATTCTTCAAACGAGGCGTGAACAAGGTGCAGGCGCTGCGCGTGAAATACGACAAAGCAGAGAAGAACGTCGAGCGCGTGGTGAAGGCTCTTAAAGACAATCAGATGCGCCTGATGAAAGACAATGCAACGCTCGATAAGATGTATGACATGAATATCGTCTACTTCAAAGAGCTCACGATGTATATCCTTGCCGGCAAGAAAAAGCTTGCCGAAGTGCAGAACACAGAACTGCCTGCCCTTGTTGCAAAAGCAGAAGAGACGGGCCGTCCTGAAGACGCTCAAGCCGCGCGCGATCTTGAAGAGCGCATCGTGCGGTTCGAGCGCAAGCTTTCCGATCTCGAACTAACGCGCGTTATCGCAATGCAAACCGCTCCGCAGATCCGCATGGTGCAGAACAACGAGATCGCCATGATCGAGAAGATCCAGACGACGCTCGTGAACACCATTCCGCTCTGGAAGAACCAGATGGTGCTCTCGCTTGGCATCGCTAATGCAGCTGATGCGGTCAAGGCGCAAAATGCCGTCAATAAAACAACGAACGAGCTGCTGCGCAAGAACGCCGACATGCTGCAATCCTCCACCACGCAGATTGCAGAGGAGACCGAGCGCGGCATCGTAGATATCGAAACGCTTCAGCACACTAACGAAACGCTCATCCAGACATTCGACGATGTCTTGCGCATCCAACAAGAAGGCAGACAGAAACGCGCTGAAGCAGAGGTTGAAATTCGCCGTCTTGAAGATGAGCTAAAGAGCAAATTGCTCGAGATGCAGAACAAGCCTGTTGCTTCGTAAGCAAAGGGAAACGGCCTCGAGATCACAAGATCCTGCGTGATTCGATGGCACGGCCGAGTGTTACTTCGTCGGCGAATTCGAGGTCGCCCCCTACTGGCAGCCCGCTCGCAAGGCGGCTGACCGTAACACCCGTCGGCTTGATGAGACGCGCGAGGTAGCTCGCCGTCGTTTCGCCTTCAACGTTTGGATTCGTGGCCAAAATAACCTCGGTAATGTCAGGATTCGAAAGACGCGCCATGAGCTCAGCCACATGAAGCTCATCAGGGCCGATCCCTTCCAAGGGCGAAAGCGCTCCTCCCAACACATGATAGTGCCCAGAAAACGTCCCTGTGCGCTCGATGGGCGGAATGTCACGCGGCTCAGAGACCACGCAAATGCACGTGGCATCGCGTTTGGGCGATGCACAGATCTCGCAAAGGTCGCCTTGGGCATAGTTGAAGCACTGGGGGCAAAAATGCACCGTATCCTTTACTTCCTTGATCGCATCGGCAAGCCGCATCGCGTCGGCCTTGGGATTGTTCAAGATCCAGTAAGCGATGCGCTGAGCTGATTTCGGACCGATGCCAGGAAGGCGCTCAAGTTCATCGAGTAGATTTTGTATTGCAGAAGCAGCGTACACGAGTTGCTACATGAGCCCTGGAATGTTCATGCCACCCGTAACCGCACTCATACGCTGGTTGCTGAGCTCAGAAACACCGCGCAGCGCTTCATTTACTGCAGCAACGACCATGTCTTGCAGCATTTCAACATCTTCAGGATCGACGGCATCTGGATCGATAGTAAGTGAGGTGATAGCCATGTCGCCCGATGCAACAGCTGTGACCATGCCGCCACCCGCGGTTGCTTCGAAGCTCATCGTGGCGATTTCCTCCTGCGCCTTATTGAGCTCTTTCTGCATCTTCTGAGCTTGACGCATCATCTGTTTCATATCCATAGAGTTGAACTCCTCGTCTCGTTTTTTGTTTTGCTCGATTATACGTTATCAATTTTCAGTGGTTATCCGCAAATCCTCACCGAATGCCGCAGTGAGAATCTGTCTGGTTTGGTCAGCCTCTGAAAGCCCTTCTCCCGCTTGAGGCTCTGAACGAGGTTGTTCCGGCTGAACAGCTTGACCACTTTGACCAGCTTCCTGGTGCGTTTCGCTCGGCACTGGCGCAACGGGCGCGCCCTCATTCGGCTGCGACCCCTGCGGGAACGCTGCCGACTGGGATCCAGACTCTTGAGCTACTGCAGGCTGCTGCGAGGGCTGGGCGGGTTGAGAAGCTTGAACCGGTTGAGCGGTCTGCGGCGACTGCTGCACGGAAGCTGCTTGAGGGACGTCAGGTGCGAAATCAGCATCACGGTCCACGAACGGTGACTCATCTTCGTAGCGTCCCATCATTCCTGAAACCGCCGGTTCAGCTTGAAAGGCAGGTGGTTGCTGAGCAGCGGCAGGTTGAGCGCTCGGAGCGGGCCCTGATGCTGGCACCGGCGTCGCTGCCGATGCTGGAGTTGACACCGAAGCTGATGTCGTTGCCGATGCTGGTGCCGAAACTGGCGTTGAAGTCGGCACTGACACTGGAGCGTTCTGAGATGCCTGAGGGACTGCCTGAGGGACCTCAGCAGCTTGAGGCTGAGGCGCTTGCGGCGCATAAGCTGCCGATGTAGAGGCGCTCTGATTCACCGTGCCTTGATAGTTCGAACCAGCAGAAGGAGCGGATCCTCCTTGCCCCATGAGTAGCTGGAACGGCACCGAGCCGCCCGTCACCTCGATGAAGCTCTGCGCAAGAACGTCCTTCACCTCTTTTTTCTGAGCTGCAGCATAGGCGAAGCTCGAATCGGGCGAGAAGACGATCTTCACACCATGGTTTTGAGGATCGGCCTCGATCTTCGCACCCATGAACAGAACGCCACGCGCAGGATTCGACTTTCGAAGTGCTGAAGTGACCGAATGCCACATGCGCTGAAGGGCCGCAGCGTTCGTAAGGTCGACAGAAGCAGGAGGCACATTCGATGCCGGTGAGCTCGTAGCCGCCTGAGCTGGCATCGGTTGTGGCGCAGGAGCGGGTTGCGGCGCAGGAACCTGTTGCGGTGCAGGTGCGGGCCGCGGCGTGGGCATGGGCTGAGGCGCAGGAGCCGGCCGCGGAGCAGGTGCAGCGGGCGTAGGCGCTTGCGCTGGGGTGTAGGCTTGCTGCGGCGCAGGCTGCACCTGCGCTACCACCGGTTGAGGTGCTGAAGGCTGCTGCATGCTCTGCATAGAAGCTGGCATCTGCATCGCACCAGCAGCAACAGGCGCTGCTGGTGCGCCTTGCGCATAAGCGAGCGAAGGCGTTGAGAGCAACTTCATCTCAAGTTCTTCGATACGCTCGGAAAGCGACTCTAGGGTAAGATCGGACTCGGGGCGCAACAGGCGCGTGAGCGCAATCTCGAATGCAAGGCGCGAATTCGTGGTAGCGCGCAGCTCTTTCATGAGGTCGCCCAATACCGAAAGCGCACGACTCAAACGTTCAGTGCCGAACAGCTCGAGTTCGGATTCCATAACTTCGCGCGCAGAAGTGCTCGCGGAGATCTCCACGTCGGCATCGGTCAGGCTCATGAGGTAGAGATTGCGCATATGTTCGGCAAGCTCTTGAACGAACTGCGCGATATCGGCACCCGTTTCCACATAGTGAGAGACCCAGGTGAAGCAAGCACCAGCATCGTGTTTGCCGAGCGCCTGAACGATCTCGGTAAGGCCTTCGTTGTCGAGTGACCCAAGGATACGGTGCGCGCCATCGAGCGTAACGTGGCCTTCACCAAAAGCCGCGAGCTGCTCGAGCGACGTGAGCGCGTTACGCATGCCACCTTCAGCTTGATGGGAAATGAGCTCGAGCGCTTCAGGCTCGAACTCCACCCCTTCTTGGACGCACACCGCACCAAGACGCGCAGTGATCTCATCGACGCTCAAACGATGGAAGTCGAAACGCTGACAACGCGAATGGATGGTATCGGGCACCTTTTGCGGGTCGGTAGTACAGAGGATGAACACCACATGGCTCGGCGGTTCTTCGAGCGTCTTCAGAAGCGCATTGAACGCTGCCGTTGAGAGCATGTGGACTTCGTCGATGATGTAGATCTTGTAGGAGCCATGCGTAGGCGCATAATGAACGCGATTGATGATCTCTTCACGCACATTCTCAACACCCGTACGGCTCGCTGCGTCGAGCTCATAGACATCGGGGTGAGTGCCCGCTGCGATCGCTAAGCACTCTTCACAGGTGCCATCAGGATCGATCGTAGGAGCTTTCTCGCACAGCAATGCCTTTGCCAGGATGCGCGCCATGGTGGTCTTACCCGTGCCGCGTGGCCCACAGAAGAGATAGGCATGCGATACCTTTTCCTGCTCGAGCGCGTTCTTGAGCGTTCGTTCGATATGCTCCTGCCCGACCACATCCTCAAAAGTGCTCGGACGATATTTACGATACAGTGCTTCTGCCATGAAACCACCTAAGCTTTCTCCTTCTTAGCTTTGCGCGAAGACAGTGCGGTCTTGATCGCAGCGATGAAAGCGGGAGCCACCGAAACGGCAACGATGCCCAATACGATGACCTCGAAATGCTCTTGTACGAACGGCACGCCTCCAAAGAAGTAACCCACCAAAACGAACAAGCTCACCCAGGAAACGCCACCGATGACATTGAAGAGCGTGAACTTCGAGAAATTCATATGGCCCATACCAGCGATAAAGGGCGCGAAGGTGCGAAAAAACGGCATGAAGCGCGTGATCACGATCGTAAGCCCACCGTATTTCTGGAAGAAGTAGTCGAGCTTTTCCATGCGCTCGTGCGTGAGCGCCTTCACCTTGCCCGAGTCGATGATGCGTGCACCGAAGAAACGTGCGATCCAGTAGTTCGATGTGTTGCCCAGCACCGCTGCCGCGTAGAAGACGATGAGCGTGGCGAAGATGTTGAGCCCTCCCCCGTCAGCCGAGAAGACGCCCGCAGCGAACAAGAGCGAATCACCCGGCAAGAAGGGAAAGAAGACCAATCCTGTCTCGACGAAAACGATCAAGAAAAGCGGACTGTAGACCAATACTGGCCCGAGCGAGATGATCCAACCAGCGATGAAGGCGCGCGGATCGCTCAGTAGTCCGACGAAGAAATCGATGATACCCAAATGAATGTCCTTCTCTTTCGTTGTGCACAAAAAAACGTGCGCGTGAAAAACGAATATCCCGAATAGGCAAGGGCGCTCGTCAGCGGTCCCTTATGGCTGCTTCCTCCCGGACCTGACCAGGTTCGGAACTTGGCGCCGCCCAAGCCCATTCGAGATATTCATCGCGTGCACGACGTGCAACGGTTGAAAGTATACCTGAATTACCAGCGCGCTACAAAACCACGCCATCCTGCCGCAAAACTTCCATAACACTCCCAAGAAGATAGAGGCTCCCACACACGCAGATGAGCGGCGCTAGGTGCGCGCGGCGAGCTCCTTCATAGCGTTTGAGCGCCTCTGCCACGCCCGCTGAGATGCTCGGTGCCTCCACCATGATGTGCACACGCCGGGGCTCATGCGCATGGCGCAAGGCTTCTGCATAGTCCTTCGCAGCAAGCGCCCGCGCATTATCAGGAGTGACCGTGATGATCTCATCAGCCATATCGACCAGCACATCTGCCATGTCCTGGTAGTCCTTATCGGCGAGCACGCCAGAGACGATGATGCGATAGTGCTGTGGATAGGCGTGCTCGAGCGATGCAGAAAGCGCGCTGATGCCAGAAAGGTTATGCCCTCCATCGAAGATGATGAGCGGCTCTGCGCTCACCGCCTCGAAGCGCCCTGGCCAATGCGCTAGGCGCAGACCTTCGCGGATCGCCTCTTCAGGGATCGTCCAGCCGCGCTGCTTGAGCACATCGAGCGTATCGAGGGCAGTTGCGGCATTCTCAAGCTGAAACACACCGCGCACTCCAAGCGCAAGATCGTGCCGCTCCCGATAAGAGAAGCGCTCCTCGCTTCCCTGCTCCTGAGAAAGATCGACCTGCACGAACGGGCATGCGTGCTCGTGCGCGACTTGGCGGATGACCACCTCAGCTTCAGGCGCTTGTGGCGCACAGACAACAAGTGCGCCGGGCTTGATGATGCCTGCTTTTTCGCCCGCTATCTCTGCAAGCGTGTCTCCCAAGAACGCGCAATGGTCGAACGAGACGGGCGTGATGACCGCCACTTCGGGAGCCTCGATAACGTTCGTCGAATCGAGGCGGCCACCCATGCCAACCTCCACGACCACCACATCGCAGTGCGAACGCACGAAATGAGTGAGCGCGACGCCCGTTAAAAGCTCGAATTCAGTAGGGTGCTCTTCGAGCGTATCGGCAAGGCGCTTCACCGCTTCGGTCACGCTCGTAAGCTCGTCATAGGAGATAGGCTGCCCATTCACGCGAATGCGCTCTTCGAACGAATAGACCGCCGGGCTGGTGAAAAGCCCGACCCGATATCCCGCCTGCTCGAGCACTGAAGCGAGGAATGCACACGTCGAGCCTTTGCCATTCGTTCCCGCCACATGAACGAAACGAAGCTGCCTCTGTGGATCGCCGAGCCCCGAGAGAAGCGCATGGGTGCGTTCGAGCCCCAAGCTCATAGTTTGCCAGCGTGGCGAAGTGAGGTATTCGATCGGATCGAACACTAGCTGACCGGCTTCCAATCGCTTCCCACCACAACCTGGATATCGGTCTTAAGGTTGTAGTAGACGCTCGCATACACCGCACGACCGACCCCGAGATCGGCAACGATCGCCTCAGCGGCTGCTTCATCTTCTTTATCCTTGTAGATCACGAGCGTTTCAGTGTAGACCGCAGAATCCGCATTGCCGGTCTCCTGAACGGTATAGCCCTTCGACTGGAGGATCTGCGCCGCTTGCGCTGCAAAGCCATCGCTGCCCGTGCCGTTGTACACCACGATCGAAAGCTTGCTCTTGTCGATGCCCGACGTGTCGATGCTCGTATTGACATCTTCGCCATTCATGAAGCGCCCGCGCATCTGCTCCCACGCTTTGCTATTGGGACTGAAGCAGACCACGTTGTTCACCGTGTACTGAGAGCCCGGCATCAGCGCGGTATAGAATGAAGCTCCTTGCCCATACATAGCTGCAAGCGCAGAGAGCGTGTCGTAGGACAGGTCGGTCTTGATCGCATTGGAGATCACGTCTGAATCGTTGATCCAGCCAATACCCTCTGACGAGGTCATCTTATTGATGAGATCGAAGAAGAACTCCATCTGGTTGGTCATTCGCTGCGTGCGACCACCTTGGTAGTTGGTTGCGCTCACAAACGCCACGGCCTGCTCCCCGTTAAGGGTCTGCTCTCCTGGCGGGATGACCACATGACCTACCCGCGGATCGTCAAGACGATACTCGACGTTCACCTGAACGCCCCCGATATCATCGACGAGCGTTTTGAGCCCATCCTCGGTAATGCGCAGGTAGTGCGCGAAATCGATACCGGTTTGCTCCTTTGCCTTGCGCACCAATTCAGCCTCCCCGCCATAGCGCGGAGCGTTGCGCAGAAGATCTTGAGTGCCCTGATCGTAGGTGCACATGATGTTGTTCGGAATGTTCATGAGCGAAAAGCTCTTGTTCTGCTCATCGATGCGCAGCACCGCAAGATAGCTTGCCGCCTCGCTCGATTGGTCGTAGTTAGAAAGCCCTGCGAGCAAAATATAGTAAGGCTCGTTCTCCTTAGCAACGACGAGCTCTTTCTTCACGTCCTCGTCGTTGAGTGCCATGGTGGCAGAAGCGAACGACTTGAAAGCACAGGAAGCGATATTGAAGATGAGGAACGCGACCACGCAAACAGCTACGAGCGCGATGATGATGTTATTGCGGCGGCGACGCTTCATGAACTCTTCTGCACGCGATTTGCTCGCCCTATGCTGCGTAGTTCGTTGATCGACCGAGCGCGTTTCGACCTGCATCTGGCTGATCTCGGCGGTCTGCTTGGAAAACGATGAGTTGAGCCTTCTTGTTGAAGAAGCAGAGCTGCGCGCTTGGCGACGCGTTGCCGAGCCCGTAGCCTTATTGCGCAGATGGGGCTTGCGTGAGGAATGCTGAGGAGTAGCGTGGTTTCCGATCACTGAAGAGGACCAGTGCTTCCCAGCCTTTCGTGCTGAGCGCGAAGATCGAGATGAACTGCGTTTGGTTGGCATAGACTCCTCATCATACGCCGCACGGCAGTATTGCTTGCGACGCTTCTTCGATTTACCCTTTTGGTGCGCGCAGGCGCGGTTTCATTATAGCCCCGCTACACGACGACGCGCTCGATATGAGCGCCCAACGAGCGCAATTTACCCACGTAGTCTTCATACCCACGATCGATATGATGGATATCGTAGATGCGCGTTTCGCCTTCTGCCGCAAGACCGGCGATCACGAGCGCCGCACCACCACGCAAGTCAGGCGAAGACACCGGTGCGCCTTGTAATCCTGGAACACCCTGAATGAGCGCATGATGGCCATCAAGGCGAATATCCGAGCCCATACGATTAAGCTCAGCAGCGAACATGAAGCGATTCTCGAAGATGTTCTCCGAAACCACCGAACAGCCATCAGCAAAGGCAGCCAACACCGAGAATTGCGCTTGCATGTCGGTGGGAAACCCAGGGTGAGGCAAGGTTTGGATGTCGGTCGGGCGAAGGGGTTCCGTGCGCGAGACCGTGATCGAATCTTCGGTGGTTGAAACGTTCGCGCCCATCTCCTCGAACTTCATAAGGACCGTGCGCAGGAATTCTGGGTCGATGCCCTCGACCGTGATCGGGCCGCCTAAAAGAGCGCCAGCAGTGAGATACGTGCCCGCTTCGATGCGATCGCCCACGACCCAGTGCTCGCAAGGATGCATATCGCTGAGCGCGACCCCATGCACAACGATCGTAGAAGTACCTGCTCCCTGTACGCATGCACCCATTTCGTTGAGCATGTTCGCGAGATCGACGATCTCGGGTTCGCGCGCGGCGTTATCGATAACGGTCGTGCCTTCGGTGGTAACAGAAGCCATGAGCATGTTCTCGGTAGCGCCCACGCTAGGAAAATCGAGGAACACCTTCGCCGCATGGAGCCCATTAGGACTCGAGGCGTAGAGATAGCCATGATCGTTCACGAAATTCACACCCAGCGCCTCGAGCACAGAAAGATGCATGTCGATCTTGCGTGCGCCGATCTTGCACCCGCCGGGCATCGCAACGCGTGCCTTGCCGAAACGCCCGATGAGCGGACCTAAGATAGAGATGCTCGCACGCATTTTCGAGACCAGCTCATAGGGAGTCTCGAAGCCAGTTGCGTTCGCAGTGTCGATCGCGATCGTGTGGCCGGTGCGCTCAACGCTAGCGCCGAGGCTCTCGAGAACCTCGATCATGATATCGATATCGGAAATATTGGGAACGTTATGCAGGACAGATTTCCCCTGCCCCAAGAGCGCTGCCGCAATGAGCTTCAAAGCAGAGTTCTTCGCACCGCTCACGCGAACAGTGCCGGAAAGATGAGTGCAACCGTGAGTGACGATTATTTCTTCTGCCATCGTAGCTTTCCAATCTTGATTGCGGACAGTCTTATTATGACAAAGAACCCTCCGCTCGCCCAGCATTGCGGGTGCGAACGAAGGGTTCAAATGAGTATGTGGCGCGATTATTCGCCGAGAACGAAACGAGTGAAGCCAACGATCTCGATAGTGGTACCGAGCTCCTTAGCCACTTCTGCGGTGTAATCGGCAACGGACTTATCGGGGTCCTTCACGTAAGCCTGCTCGGTCAGAACGTTTTCCTTGTAGAACTTCTCAAGACGACCGGTAGCGATCTTCTCCTGAATGTTCTCGGGCTTGCCGGACTCAGCAGCCTGCGCCTTGTAGATCTCCATCTCGTGAGCAACAACGGCCGGATCGACCGCTTCGCGGGTTGCGGCGACCGGAGAAGCTGCTGCGACCTGCATCGCGATATCGCGACCATAGGTCTTGAACGCATCGTTGGTTGCGAAGCTTGCATCACCGAGCTTGAAGTCAACGAGCACGCCGATCTTGCCAACGCCATGAACGTAGCTAGCAACAGCGCCTTCAGGCTGGAGCGAATAGGCGAAACGGGCGAGCTGGATGTTCTCGCCAAGCGTGTGGATCGCATCGGTGACGACCGCCTCTACGGTCTCGCCCTCGATCTCGCTTGCGCGCAGTGCATCAAGATCGGCAGGAGCGTTCTCGAGAACAGCCTTCGCGATCTTTTCCGCATATGCACGGAACTTCTCGTTCATGCCGACGAAGTCGGTCTCGCAGTTGAGCTCAACGAGCGCACCTGCATGCGCATCGTCGGAAACGAGCGCAACCACTGCGCCTTCGTTCGTAGCGCGACCAGCCTTCTTAGCGACCGAAGCAAGACCTGCCGTACGCAGAACGTCGACAGCCTTATCCATGTCGCCATCAGCTTCGACGAGTGCCTTCTTGCATTCCATCATGCCTGCACCGGTCATTTCGCGGAGTTCTTTTACCATAGCGGCGCTAACTTGTGCCATAGCTATTTCCTTTCTTTTAAAAAGGGCAGGCTAAGAAACTTAAACCTGCCCCGGACAAACGTTGGATCGTAGACGATTAGCGAGGCATTTCCTCTGCATTTTCGTGAAGCTCCTCGTTAGGAGCGATCGGCTCTTCTGCAACAGCTGCAGCCTCGGAAGGCGCTGCCATTTCCTCGACCGTGACCTCTGCGCCCGTACCAGCGATGACCGCATCAGCGATGAAATCGCACAGCAGGCGAACGGAACGGATCGCATCGTCGTTAGCGGGGATGCCGAAGTCCACATCATCCGGATCGCAGTTGGTATCGAGCGTGCCGATGATGGGGATGCTCAGGCGACGAGCCTCGTGGATGGCGATCTGCTCGCGGTTGGTATCGACCACGAAGATCGCATCGGGGATGCGCTTCATGTTGCGAATGCCGTTGAGGTTGGTCTGGAGCTTAGCGAGCTCCTTCTTCAGCAGGATCTGCTCCTTCTTGGGGAGCTGCTCCATGCGGCCATCGGCCTCCATAGCTTCGAGCTCTTCCATGCGCTGAACACGCGAGCGGATGGTGACGAAGTTGGTGAGCATACCACCGAGCCAACGGGAGTTGACATACGGCATACCGCAACGATTTGCCGCTTCAGCGATGGATTCCTGAGCCTGCTTCTTCGTACCGACGAAGAGGATGGTGCCGCCCTTCTCAGCGATGCGCTTGACTTCGCTATAAGCAGCATCCAGGCCATAGAGGGATTGCTTGAGGTCGATGATGTAGATATCGCCACGGCTGCCGAAGATGTAAGGCTTCATCTTGGGGTTCCAGCGACGGGTCTGATGACCGAAGTGCATGCCTGCATCGAGCAGGGCTTTAAGATTGATCTTTGCCATGTTTCTCCATTCGTTGATCCTCTGCCTGGCTTCTTCCCTGCCCTCGCAACCTATTGGGCCACTAGCAAGCGCAAGTCCACCACGCATGTGTAATAAAAACAGCCTTTGTATTGTAGGAGAAGAACGCACGCTTGTATAGCGGCAATTCGTGAGCGGACACCGCAAGCCCCCTCTGAAGCAAAAGTCGGTTTGCACGCCCTTCGGAAGGTTTCGTAAACAAGGTGTAATCCCGACATATATACAAGGTGGCTATACTGGAAAGAGACATTCTTAGGTGCTCAGCGCGATGGGGGTCGCGATCTGAGAGCGAAGGGGGATTACGATGAAACCACTCGAGGGAATCAAGGTTGTCGACCTGACAACCTATATGGCCACACCTGCGACCGGACGCATCCTTGGCGAATGGGGCGCCGAGGTGATCAAGGTCGAAGCAGCAAAAGGCGATCCATGTCGCGTGACGCAGGCCGCGGTGTTCAATATGCCCATGTCAGATGAAGAGAACCTTGCATTCGACATGGTCAATCTGAACAAGCGATTCATCTCGCTCAATCTGAAGAGCAAAACGGGCGCGGAAGTGATGGATAAGCTCTTGGCAAACGCCGATGTCTTCATCACCAATACGCGCACCAAATCCTTGAAGAAGCTCGGTCTTGATTGGGAGACGCTGCACGCAAAATATCCGCGGTTGATCATGGGTCATGGGCTCGGGTATGGCAAGCGGGGTGCCGAAAAGGACGATCCTGGTTTCGACGTGACCTGCTACATGGCGCGCGGCGGCGTGTTCGGCACCACGGTCAACAGGGGCGATTCTCCCATGATCCCCACCAACGGCTATGGTGACCTGCAGGCTTCCATGTTCTTGGCTGCGGGCATCTGCGCTGCCATCGTCGGACGCGCTACCACTGGCGAGGGCGATTACGTTACGTGCGCGCTCCAGCATGCAGGCGTTTTCACGCTCATGACGGGCATGATCTCGGCACAGTATGGCAACCCGTATCCGAAGAGCCGTCTTGAGGTCATCTGCCCCTTCAACAATGTGTATATGACCGGTGATGGCAAGTACGTTGCCATGTGCGATCCTGAGTATGACCGCGATTACAACAAGATCATGAAGCTGATCGGGCGCGAAGATCTCGTCGACGATCCAAAGTACATCAACTGCGTGAAGATGAACGAGGCGGGGTTGAATGCCGAAGTGGTGGGTGTGATGGATGATGCGCTCGCTAAGATGACCTGCACCGAAGCGCTTACGCTCTTCAAGGATGCCGGCATTCCTATCGAGCTTTGCCAGACACCGCTCGATGTGTACGAAGACCAGAACGTCTGGGACAACGATTATCTGGTGAAGATCAAATATCCCGAATCCGAGCGCAATATCCCTACGGTTCCGATCCAGTTCGAATCGCAGCCCGCACCCGATTACACGCCAACGGGCATGCTCGGCAGCGCAACGGTCGAGGTCATGAAGGATCTTGGGTATACCGATGAACAGATCGAAGCTGCTATTGCCGATGGGTCGGTTTGTGGCGCGACCTCGCTTGATGTGCTTGCGGGATAGGCCGCTCAACATACGTGATCTGTTGCAGAGGGGGTCTCTCGACTCCTTCTGCATTTTTGTTTCTTGCAGTTCCTTTACTTCTTATAGAGAACGCTACAAAAGCGAGCGCACGAGAAAAACCGGGCTGCTCAAGCGGTCGCGTGGAGTGGTCAAAAACCCCTTCGCGTCCGTGTCGCCTAACGCAGCGAATCGCTCATGGGCAGTCGCTAGAGCCGGTCGCGCATCTCTTCGAGTTTTGCCAGGACCGACCGATCAAGGCGATCCGCCACGGTCGCCTTGCGCTTCGTGCGCGCGTGCCCTTCGACCTTTGCTTCGTCGTGCAAGTCGTCGATCTCGTTACTGAATCCGTTAGCGCTCATGCGCGTGACCATGCCGCCGAACACGGTGTCCTGGATCGTCGCATCGCTCGTGACCACGAGCACCTCGAAGTTCTTCTCACGCGCATCATGAGCGAGCTTCTCGATCACCTTGTCCGCACTCGAGCCATAGGGCGAGAAGACCACCTTCACCACGCCGATCCGCTGCGTCTTCCCCGCTGATTCAGGATTGTCGCCTCCATCGAACACCACCGTGACCGATCGGTATTCGCTTCCCGCGAACGCCGCAACATCGCTGATGAGCGCTTCACGCACTTGGTTGTATTTCTCGAACGTGTAGTCGGGCGCATGGCGCATCGAGCGGTAGCGCGAACCACTGCGCAACACGTTATAGCCATCGACGATGAGTATTTTCGTTCGCTTATCAGCCATCGAAGAGCGCTTTTTCTCCTTGAGTTCTAAAGGGCCGATCAGTTTTGCGCCTGAACGCGCGCCTGGCGCATCCATTCGTACATGCAAGCGGTGGCCGCCTGCGCAACGTTGAGCGAGGCGATATTGCCCGCCTGGGGAAGGCTCACGAGGAAATCGCACTGCTCTTGCGTAAGACGCGCAAGGCCCGTTCCTTCGTTGCCCATGACGAGCGCGAGCTTGCCTGCCATCGGCGCATCCCAGATGCATTGCGGAGCCTTTTCGCTCGCGCCAGCAACCCAAAATCCGCTCTTCTTCAAGCGGTCGATGAACTGGGCGATGTTAGCCACCTGCGCGATCGGAAGATGAGCGATCGCTCCCGCCGAGCTCTTGTATGTTGCGGCATTCACATGGGCGCTTCGTTTGTTGGGGATCACCACACCACTCGCACCAACCACTTCAGCAGAACGCGCGATGGCCCCAAGATTGCCCGCATCCGTAATATGATCGAGCACCACGATGAGCGCATTGCCGTTGTTCTGCTCCGCATGTGCAAGCGCGCCATCGATGAGCACCTGTGCAGAGCAGTACTCGAACGGCTTCGTCTCGAGCATCACGCCCTGATGCGAACCACGCTCAGAGCGTTTATCGAGCTGATCGCGCTTGACCTGCTTGACCGAAAGCCCCATCTTGTGAGCACGTTTCACCAGCTCGCTCACGTTTTTATCGCCATGACTGCCTTCAGCGACATAGAGACACGTTGCGGGAACGTTGGTCTTGAACGCTTCGAGTACCGCGCGTTTTCCTTCTATGTATTCAGCCATGGAACCATCCTTTTGAGCTACTGCTTATGTTCGCTGGTTCATTATCTCCGATTTTAAATTCACGCACCACTGAGCATACGGAAACGGTGAGTTTAGAGGCTCTGCACGGCGGCCCCTCATGCTTCGGCAAAGCGGCTAAGGTTTTTTCTTCGCAGTATACAAATGAACCCGATTACCCCTTATAATGTGCTTATTTGGGCAACGATTTCGACCAAAGGACGCATCATAGCAACACATGATGAAAATAGAGAAACCATTCTCATCGTTGACGACTCAGCGATGAATCGAATGCTGCTTTCCGATATCCTTGCGGATACCTACAACATCATCGAAGCAGAAGATGGTGAACAGGCTATCGCCATCTTGCAGCAGCATGCCTCCGAGATATCGATCGTTGTCTTGGATATGGTCATGCCGAAGGTCGATGGTTTTGGTGTCCTGGAAGCCATGAATGAGAACCGCTGGATCCAGTTCCTTCCTGTGGTCTCCATCTCGACCGAAAGCTCTCCTGAATTCGTCGAGCGCGCCTACAGCCTCGGCGTTACCGATTTCATCAATCGACCGTTCGACGAGCTCATCGTCATCCGAAGGGTGAGCAACACCATCAAGCTCTACGCTAAGCAGCGCAAGCTCACGAATATGGTCGCCAATGAGATCTTCGAAAAAGAGCGCAACGGCAGCTTGATGATCACGATCCTGAGCCACATCGTTGAATTCCGTAACGGCGAAAGTGGCATGCATGTCATCAACATCGGCACGCTCACCGAGATATTGCTGAACCAAATAAGCAAGAAGGACGATAGATACTACCTTCCCTACGCCGAGCGCGACCTTATCGTAAAAGCATCGGCGCTCCACGATATCGGCAAGATCTCCATTCCCGAAGAAGTCTTGAACAAGCCAGGAAAGCTGACCGACGAAGAATTCGAGGCTATGAAACAGCACACGGTCATTGGCTATCAGATGCTTTCCGACCTCGGATTCCAAGACGAGCCGCTCGTTAAGGTCTCGCGCGAGATCACGCGCTGGCATCACGAACGCTACGACGGGCGCGGATACCCCGATGGGCTCAAGGGAGACGAGATCCCCCTTTCGGCCCAGATCGTCTCCTTGGCCGATGTCTACGATGCGCTCACCTCAGAGCGCGTCTACAAGCCAGCATTCAGTCACGAGAAAGCCGTTCAGATGATCCTCAACGGCGAATGCGGCGCGTTCAACCCGCTTCTTCTGGAATGCTTGGTGGAAGCTCAAGAGGAGATCCGCCAGGGGCTCGCACAGCCGAATAAGACCTTCAACAGCTACGAAGACCTCAAATCGATCGCGCCCGCTATCCAAGATGCTGAAACGCTCGATGTGACCGAATATGCGCTCGACCAGCTGGAGAACGAACGCGAGAAGAATCACTTCCTCACCGAGATATCGCGTCAGCTGCAATTTGACTACAACAAATCGCTCGACTTGCTCCATATCCCTGCCTGGGCCGCGAAACGTCTTGGCACTTCTGCCCAGATCAAGGACCCTCTGCACACCGAAGCGCTCGCGAATCTGATCAGCAACGATCTGGTCGAGCTGCTCAGCAAAGCTATCGCTGAAACAACGCCTCAAGAGCCTCTTGTCCGGCTTGATTGCACGGTAACGAGCAATGGTGAAGCGTATGATTGCATCATCATCACTAAAACGGTCTGGTCACAAGAAGAAGAACCGACCCTAGTAGGGGTCATCGGCAAGATCATGCAGAACAACGGAGACACCACCTGGCTTGATGCGCCTTTCGAGTTGCCGAATAGCCACACACCCATCTATATCCATAACATAACGCCAACAGAATCGAGATAATCATGGCTAATCAAGTACCAAGTGAAGTCGTAGAAACGCTCTATCAGATCGCAGGGGGCGATTACGCTGGCGTTATCGGGCGCTTGCGCACCAATGAGCGCATCGCCAAGTTCGTCACGATGTTCGCAGACGACGCAAGCTATACGAATCTCATCGACAACATGGCAGCCGAGAACTGGGATGAAGCCTTCCGCGCTGCCCACACCCTTAAAGGTACGGCACGCGACATGGGATTCATCGAGCTGTCCGACCGTGCGAGCGAAGTCACCGAAGCATTGCGCGCCAGCGATACCGCACAGGCCAAAGAGCTCTTGCCTGCTGTAGAGGATGCCTACAAGCAGGTTGCAGACGCTATCGCGATGTTCCGCTAAGCGCGCAGACGCACTGAGCGTTCTCTTTGAGATATTCATCCTAGAAAAACTAAGGGCGTGCATTTCGCACGCCCTTTCTTGTTCTATAAGCCTTATATGAACAGGATCGGCAAGGCCTAGATGCCTTCTGCCGCAAAGCGCTTTTCGAGCGCTTCTTGGTGAATGCTGTATTTGAGCGCGATGTCTTTCGCGATCGTTCCCTCTTTTACCAGGTCGAACAAGCTTTGATCCATCGTGCGCATACCGGCTTGACGATTAGCCGCGATAACGCTGTCGATCTGATGGGTCTTCTCTTCACGGATAAGGTTGCGGATCGCAGGATTCACACGCATGACCTCGAAAGCAGGAACTTCCGTGCCGTCGAGCGCAGGTACAAGCTGCTGGCTTACCACTGCCTGCAAGACCATCGAAAGCTGCATGCGGATCTGGCGCTGCTGGTTCGCAGGGAACGCATCGAGGATACGGTCGATCGTGTTCGCGCCTCCCGTAGTGTGCAACGTCGAGAAGATGAGCTGTGCCATCTCGGCTGCCGTAACCGCCGTGCCGATTGTGTCATAGTCGCGCATCTCGCCCAAAAGCACGATATCAGGCGATTCGCGCATTGCAGAACGAAGCGCTTCTGAATAGGTAGCCACATCGGTAGGAATCTCGCGCTGAGTAACGATGCACTTGTCGTGGCGATGAACGAACTCGATCGGGTCTTCCATCGTGATGATATGGCCGCTTCGCTCGTGGTTGAGGCGATCGATCATACAGGCGAGCGTGGTCGATTTACCTGCGCCTGCCGGACCAGTGACCAGAACGAGTCCCTTTTCGAACTCGGCGCACGCCATGACCTCGGCAGGAATGTGATACTGCTCAGGAGTAGGAAGTGTGAAAGGAATGATACGGATGATCGCCGAGAGCGAACCGCGCTGACGGAAAACGTTCACGCGGAAACGCCCGAGGCCCGCTACCGCGAACGAATAGTCATCATCATGATTGAACGAATTGAGGAACGGATTGATGTCGCGTCCCGCAAGACCGTAGATAGCATGTACGACCTCGCTCGTGTCGGCTGGCATGAGCGGCGCATCCCAGCGCACCTGCCTGCCTTCAACCTGATATGTGAGCGGCAAGCCGGCCACGATGAAAATGTCGGATGCATTCTGATCCACCATCTCTTGCAGCAATTCCCGAATCTTCATAACCTATCCTATCCCTTCGCGATGCTCATCGATCGATTTGATGCGTTCTCTCTATTCCGCGTTCTCTCTATTTCTAAGGAGCCGACCAGAAGATCTTATCGGGATCTTCCTCGTTCCATTCCGTTGATGCTCTCCAAGATATTATTTCATAGCCTGCTGTTGTAGGTATCGAAAGCTCGATATCGAGCCTTCGTCCGTTATCCTGTTCGAACGAAATGCTCAGCACGCCGTTTTCGTAGGTATACCCATCCGGTGCATCTGAAACTTCGATGGCAGAGAGCACATTAGCATGCGCGCCATTCGCACGCGCAAGCAACCCATCCAAACGCGCTAGATACTCCTGCGCCTCTGCTTCGTTCGCATAGAATGCCGTGGTCGATTCTTCCTGACGCACAGTGATGGATTCTTCTGCCTCCGCCGTAACGAGCGTGAGCACTGCCATGACCGCCAGGCACAAGATGATGATGAGCACAAGGATGCTCACGGGGCCGATGCGTACTGAACCTTGCCGGGCCATCACATCTCACCCGCCTTCACATACCGCGCGGTCTCCAAACCATAATAGGGCTGAGAGCCCGCTTTGGCATTCTGATCGCCTGAACGATATACCTCGATCGTTGCGGTATACAGAGTTCCAGCAGCTTTTTGCTCGCTCTGCACCGTGGTATAGACAGCGAGGTCGTTGACGATCTCGATCTCGGGGACCGAATGAGGATCGGCATTGAAGCGTTCCGCCGTGTTCGACGCAAGATGCACCGCTTTCACCGTGACGCTATTCTCTTCACCTTGCTGATGAGCGAAAGCGAATGCTTGGACAAGGACCGAAAGACATCCTGCGACCAAGACCAAGAGGATCAGCATCTCGACGATGAACGCTATGCCAGAACGACTATGCGTCTGCTGGTCTTTGGGAGAACGGAATAGTGGCTTCATGAGCGCTCCCCCTCCTTGCTGCGCAGCGCGACAGCAGCAGTCCCATCGTCGGTCGTGATCGTGATCAGCCCATTATCGTACGAAAAATCGAACGTATCCGAATCGGAGAGCGTAATAGCTTTTTCAGGCACATAGGCACTTTCTGCAAGGACGTATTCTTCCACGATCTTGCCCTGGTAGGCATAGATGCGCGTCTCATAGCTAGTTTCCCCATCGAGCGTTTCGTGCAGCACGAGCGCTTTGCCTTCAGGACCTTCGCCCACCTCGACCACATCGGCCATGTCATTCGCATGGATGATATTAGCAAGGAACGCTTGATCGAGTCGCTCGCTGCGCTCTGTTTGCGCCATCGTGTCGAGCGTTCTGTACACGTTGATGCCCACCAGGAACGCGAGCAGCAGCATGACTATGAACAGCCCGAAGAGGACCACCGCGAAGAACTTGTTCGTCATCGTGGAGATAGGGCTTTTGTGGGTGCGGATGGCAGAAGGCGTGAAAACATTGTGCGTGTTCGCATCCGGCTCGTCGAACGCGATCCTGCGCGCGTCCTTCGACATGCCCGAAAGATGTGGCAGAGCAACTGGCTTCTGTTTCCTGTTATGCTTCATCGCGGCATCACCACCACACTAGGAGCCGTGTTGCTCGCGAGCACCTCGTAGATGATGACGTAATCGTCATGATTGACGCGCAGATCGTAGTTGTCTTCTAGGTAAGCCAGATTGGTTGGGAACGATCCTTCGATAGCTGCACACTGCATGGCAGCATCGAGGATGGTCGAGCGAATGGATGCGGCTCCCTGATCTTTCGCGCTCGCGAAGATCATATTGAGCAGGATGCCGAGCGCAACGAGCAAAGCGCACGCGAACACTGCAAGCGCAATGAAGCGATTACGTCGCGCTTTCTGCTGTTCGGGTGTTCTTTCCGTATACACGCTTCGATCCCTGCTCGTTTTCGGTCGATGTTAGCTTATCGATCCCATGACACCGATGAGTGGCAGCATGACCGAAATGAGCGTTGCGCCAACAGCAACCGTGAGGAACGCTGCCATGATAGGCTCGACGCTGTCGATGATCTCATCGATATCCGACACTGATTCGTTGAAGAACAGCGAAGAAAGCTGAATGAGGATATCATCCAAGCTGCCTGAGCGCGAAGCGACGGTGAGCATGCGCACATAGACAGGAGCGAACAGCTCGACCTCGCTGATCGCCTGCACGATGCTGCGCGGGTTCTCGCTGTCGATCATAAGATTGTGAGCAGAGGTGACGTTCTCGCGCAAACGCTCATGCGTGATGGTAGATAGCGATGCCCCCATAGCCTCATCGGTATTGAGACCCGATGCGATATAGATCGCGAGCGCTGAAACGAAACGAGAGAGCGCAAGCTCATACATGGCATTCTTCGTAAGAGGCAGTTTCTCGAACAGATTCATGAGCGATTGCCTGCCGCCCGGCGAGTGCGTCATGATGGTGGCTACGAGGAATACCAGGGCAAGAACGAGCGTAACGATAAGAGCGACCCAGCCAATGCCGATCGCGACGCTCACTTCGCTGAATGAGCCCGCTGTGAGCGAACCCGACAAGCGCTCGTACACGCCGATGAAGACGGGCAGGATGATCAGAACAGCGAAGAGCAAGATGGCACTCATGATGCAGAGCAACGCCGTAGGGTAACCGATGCTCGAAGAGATCTTGGCGAACAGGCGCGATTCTTCGTTGTAGTAGACGCTCAAACTGCGCAGCACATCTTCGAGATGACCAGAACGCTCTCCTACTTCGACCATGTCGGTCGCATAGCGCGGGAACGCTTCCGTGTCCTTCATGGACTGCGCAAGGCTCTTACCTGCGATCAAGCTCCGGTAGATCTTATTGCAGGTTTTACCGAATGAAGTATCACCCATGTCTTCGGAAAGCATATGGACTGCTTCGTCGGTCTGGATGCCGACCGACAACATGAGTGCAACACTATCGCAAAAAACACTGACTGCAGCACTGTCCGCTAAACGCTGTGCCATGGCATGTGCTCCTATTCCGTCATGACGAATAGCCGTTGCTCATCGAACCGATTCCACGCTCATCGCAGCGTGCTCACCACGATTCGTAATCCCCGATGAGCGCATTGCCTCATTATAGCGCGATTGGTTTCAAATTGCCTTGTGAACCATCGTTTCCCTTATTTTGGGCGCAATATGATGCTCTTTTTCTGATACCTGTCGCGCCAGAAGTTCTCACGCTTTCTCTTTGCGGTTTCGCTCGGTATAATATATCGACCGACCAAAGGTTCTTTTTTGGGCAGGTCGATTGCTTTTTCGATACTGAGCGCTGCGCGAAACAGCATGAAGGGTGGAATGTGACGGAAAGGCACAACATACGCTTCGTCAGCATCATGGGATTCGTTCTCACGTGCCTTATCTGCGTACTCGCTTTGAGCGCGTGTGGGGGAAGTGCGCAAGCATCCGATGGCTCTTCCGACGACACGAGCGGCGATCCATTCACTGCCCCTGCTGAAATCGAACTTTCTTCCTTCAATGCAGGTGCAGCAACGAGCTCCAATAACGCTTCGATCGACACCTCATCGGCTTCTAAAGGTTACGTGGGAGCAGCAGCTACCTCGTCAAGCCGCCTCAAGCTCCAGGTAACGAAAGACGGACAGTCGATGCACTACGATATGCCCTCTGATGGCACGCCCATTATCGTGCCCCTCGATATGGGAAGCGGCACGTACACGATCGGTGTCATGCAGAACACCAGCGGTTCGCGCTATGGAGAGCTCTATTCCACGAGCGTGAATGCACAGCTCGAAAGCGAGCAAGCTCCCTATTTGGTGCCGAACATCTTCTGCGACTACGATGCCTCGAGCGCTGTGGTCGCTAAAGCACAGGAACTCACGCGCGATGCGAAGAACGAGGGCGATGCATTGCGGCTCATCTACAGTTGGATCGAACACAACGTGGTTTACGACAACGCAAAGGCTGAACAGCTGAGCGGCAAATCGGGCTACATACCCAACCCAGATGAAACGCTCCAGACTCAGAAGGGCATCTGCTTCGACTACGCCTCGCTCGCCGCAGCCATGCTGCGCAGCCAAGGCATTCCCTGCAAGATCGTTACCGGCTACGTCTCCCCTGATGGGGTCTATCATGCTTGGAACATGGTCTGGATCGATGGAAGCTGGAAGACGGTCTCATTCACCGTGAATCCGCGCGACTGGACCCGCGTCGATCTCACGTTCGCCGCAAATGGCGCGGGGAACACGGTAGGCGACGGCAACAATTACACCGATCGCTACGTCTACTAGCTAAGCTCTTCGGTTACCTTGTCGAGCGGCATATCGATGCCGTACCAGATCTCTTCGCCGATGGCTGCTTGCTCGTTCATCATGCCGATACCGGTCACGACCGTGCATCCCTTCGCTTCAGCATCCTGCAAAAGCTGCGTGTGAAGCGGGAAATAGACGGCATCAGCAACGACCATGCCCGGCTTGATGAACTCAGCAGGAACGGCGCTCTCGGTCGAACCTTCTCCCATGCCCACTGGCGTTGCATTGACGAGCACGTTGCTCTCTTCGATGGCTGCCTTCATAGCCTCTTTGTCCTCATAAGGATGCAGGATAAAATCGCATCCCGTCTGCTCCTTTACCGGCTCGATGAGGGTTTGAGCGTGCTTATAGGATGGCCCGTTCTCACGCGCGAAGATATGAACGGTCTTCACTCCATCGAGCGCCGCCTGCACCATGATCGCCGATCCTGCACCTCCCGGACCAATAAGGGTGAAGGTCGATTCTTCAGGTACGACGCCATACTTCGCGATATTCTTCATGAAGCCTGCGCCATCGGTATTGTGACCGATCAGCTTCCCCTCTTCGGTCTTCTCGATCACGTTAACCGCACCGATGAGCGCCGCCGCATCGGAGAGTCCGTCAAGATACGGAATGACCGCCTGCTTGTTCGGCATGGTCACGTTGCTACCATCCCAACCGCCCATGCGACGCATGGCTGAAAGGATGTCGGGCAGATCGTCAGGCGTTGCTTCGAAAGCGAGATAGACCGCATCGATCCCCGTTAGCTCGAAAGACACGCTATGCGTCACGGGCGACGCCGAATGCCTGATGGGCGTTCCTAACAGGCTGATAAGATGCGTGTGTCCACTGATGTGTTTTGCTTGCGCGCTCATAGATCCCCTTCCTCTACAAACAGCATGAAACCCACTGCTCCCATGCAGCGGGCGAGGTATAGAACGATTATTTCACAGATGGGGTCTTACCGATAGAAGCGTGAAGACTTTGTTAACGAATAAAAAAAGAACCCCTCACACAGAGGAGTTCGAACGAATTGAAACTGGCTGGGCCAGCAGGATTCGAACCTACATAGCTGGTACCAAAAACCAGAGTCCTACCATTGGACGATGGCCCAGTTTCAACAGACCTTGCAAAAGACGCGAAACGAAACCGCATCACGCTTTGCGAGGTCAAATTATAGCCTATTTGACGAAGCGCGCGCAATCATGAATCGATGAGCACGCTCCACCCGAATACGCCTAGCTTACTCCGCGGAACAAATGGCCCGTGGTCGTGCCATCCGCGCGCGAAACCTTATCCCCACTCTTGAGCGCGATATCGCGTGCACGCACTGCACGGGCAACCTTCTTGCTCACCTGCTCAACGTTCATGAGCGTAGTATCGACCATGAGCGCGGATACCCCCGCTGCAACTAAGTCGGGCACCGCATGAGCAACGTCGAGTTCGACCGCATTGTAGAGATGGCTTCGCCCGAGCACGTCGGTGATGACCGGCAGCTCATAGCCTTTGCGGTCCTTAAGGTAGTGCGGGCTCTTGCGACGCGCACACTGCGCGCAATCCCGATTGCACGGACCTTGGCTCATGAGCAAGCAGTGCTCGGTTACCATGAGCTCGGTGTATCCCATGATGGTCGCACCGAGCGGCACGGGACTCACCTCGCCCAACTCTTCGATCTGGCGAAGGGTGAGCTCGGATGAGAGCCAGATGCGCGTTGCACCCAGATCGTGAGCAAGCTGCATATCGAGGCGATTCGTGAGCGGCACGTATGGCCCGATCTCAACTTGTGCTCCCAGCTCGCGGGCATGAACGATCTGCCCGAGATTCTGCACGAGAACCGGTTTGCCTTCCTGCACGCGCTTCCACACGTCAAAGCCATTGCGCGTTTCGCTATCGCCATCATGCGCCACCACAGGAAGCACCGGAATGCACCCTTTGGGATAGCCCGCTTGCTCGGCCGTTTGTGAAAGTTGACCTGCGATGATAGCTTCACCGCGACGGTAGTTGTGCACCGGCACATAGATGAGGTCCGCTCCAGCGCGTTTTGCAGCGCGCGCACAAGCTGGGTTCGTGGCAAGTACCGCAACCTTGCATGCACCTTTGCGGATCCGCGGTGCGAACGCGCGCGCAGGTGCTTTTTCGAGCACGCGCTCGTGATACTGCGCGAGCAGTGCTTCTTCAAGCTGCTCGCAGGCCTGCGCCCTGATCTTATGAAGCGCAGAGAACCCGATGCCAACCCCTTCATCGAGCTCGACCTCGATGTGATCGAGCTTGAAAGGAGTCGAACCTAAGCGGTCGATGTGCTCGATCACCTCTTCAGCGCTCACTGCTTTCGTGCGAGCAGGCTCGATAGGTGCACCTTCAACGAGGACCTCGACCTTGCGCGCTGCATCCCAAGGATCGGGCGTTGCGAGCGCAAGCTCGAGCGGGTGGCCGATGTGCATCTTCACGCGAATCGAAAGAGGGATGCGTGGCTCGCCAGCCACATCGTGAAACGCCGCTTCGGCGCTGCGCACCCGAAAGACACGATCGCCCTTGCCAAGCGGTTTTTCGATCTTGAGCACTGCCCTACCACTCGGCAGCGTTTCGATCTCATCGATCTCGTGGATAATGTTGCCCTTGTTCGTCCAGAATTCGAGCACATCTCCCGCCACGAGCGGAAACGCTGGATCGATCTCGACACGACTGCCCTTCACGTTCGCGATACGCCCTGCGAAGCTTCCGCGATTGTTCGGACGCGCATAGCTCATGATCTCGTTGCCGCGCTCGCCCTCCAGATACGCGGTAGTGAAACCACGTGAGAAGGCTTCTGAAAGTTCCTGGATCTCCTCGGCGGTGGCGCGCGGTGCGTTTGCCCAATCGAAGTTCTCCTCGCTCACTCCGTCTTCAAGCTGAGCACGTGCCCACGCATCGAAGCGGTCGAGTACGCTGCGATAGACGCGTACCACGCAGCCCACATATTCAGGCGACTTCATGCGTCCTTCGATCTTCAGCGAACTAACACCCGCGCGGATAAGTTCAGGGAGGATCTCAGCCGTGCAAAGATCCTTCGGTGAGAGCAGATGCTCACCAGGGGCATCGAGGCTCTTGCGCAGTGCACGATTACGCAGCTCATAGGGCAACCGACATGCTTGCGCACACATGCCTCGATTCGCACTGCGCCCGCCCACCATCGAGGACATGAAACACTGCCCCGAATAGCAGACGCAAAGCGCGCCGTGCGCGAAGCATTCCGTCTCCATGCCGAGCTCCGCGGCAAAATGGCTCAAGTCGGCTACCTCCGCAAGCGAAAGCTCGCGTGCCAGCGTGACGCGCTTGGCTCCCAGTGCCGCCTCAGCAACGAGCGCGTCTATCGTGTGGGTATTCATCTGCGTTGAGATATGCACCCGTGTTTGCGGGATCGTGCGCGCGATCTCTTGAGCCAGGCCGATATCCTGCACGATGAACGCATCGACCCCCACACGATACGCCTGACGCACGAGCTCGAGCGCGTCGTAGAGCTCCGAAGGAAGGATGATCGTATTCACCGTAAGATACACCTTCACGCCGCGCAGGTGCGCATAATCGCACGCCTCGCGCAACGTTTCGAGCGTGAAGTTATCGGCGCTTCTGCGCGCATTGAACGAAGAAGCACCAAGATAGACCGCATCGGCTCCCGCGCTCACCGCAGCGTGAAGCGCGATCATGTTGCCGGCGGGCGCTAGTAATTCAACAGATTTCATCGCGATATTCCTTGCCATAACAGACTACTGCACCGATGAAACGGGTGTCCATCGGTGCAGAACAGCTAAAAAGACTCAGCGTGGAGAGGCCTAGGCATCTGCCGCTTTCTGGTCGGCGCTTTCGAGCGCTTGGATCCCTGCTTCATAGTGGCTCTTCACGTCATTCAAGCGATCGCCATACGTCGCGAAATCGAACGTGCCGTTTTCGGGAGCTTTAACGTCCTCATAGAGATCGACATAGGCCGCAAAAGCTGTTTGGAGCTCTTCGGTGCCCTTAAGATAATCGGACTGGATGTCCTTCATCTCGTCGGGGACAGAGAGCGCCTTGAGCTTATCGACTGAGTTATTGATCGCAGCGAGCTGCGTGCTCAATGAGACGACCTCACCCTCCTTGACGATAGTGGAGAACTCGGTCATCTGAGCATCGATCTCATCCATGATCTGATTCACGTTCGCCATGTACTGACGATTGAGCGTTTGAGGATCGTTCGCCTGCTGAGCATTAGAAGCACAGCCGCTCAACATAAGCGCGCATGCTAAAACGATCGCGGCAGCAAAAGCCACCATGCGTGACGAGATCGATACAGCTTCATGGTTCTTGTTCATACTATCCTTCATCCGTAGTTCTGCGAGTCGGTTTCTTTCAATGCCAGAGAGGAACAGGTGCCCCCTCGTTCTATACGGCCGCTAAAGCCGTCCTTCAGGCGGCTATCGGCGCTATCCTTCAGGCGAAGAGCCCGATGAGCCAGAGGAGCCCTCTCCACCTGATGGAGGCGTGGTCGTACCACCGCCCTGTTCACCACCTGATGAGCCGGATCCTCCAGAATTGCCGCCACTACTTCCTGAGCTGCCGCCTTGGTTGCCTTGGTTGCCTTGACCGGTTGAGTTACCACTTGAGGCTGAATCATCAGGTTTGGGCTTCTCTTCTTTCTTCTTTTCCTCTTCCGGCTTCTCGCCTTCAGCAGAAACGGTTTCACCTTCCGCGCCCGATCCATGACCGATATCGGTCTTGGTGAACTTGATCGTGCCTGCGCCTTCAGGGAATTCTTCCTTCTCTTGGCCACGCAAGAGCTTGTTCACGAAATCGCCGAAGATGCTATCGCACGCGACCCAGGTAGGCATCGATTTTTCATTGCGATCGCCGATCCAGATCGCAACGGAGATCTGAGGCGTGATGCCGCAGAACCACTTGTCGCGGTAGTCTTCACTCGTGCCGGTCTTGCCGCCAACAGGCTGTCCGTTATAGAGCGCCGCGTTGCGGCCCGTGCCCTTCTGGACAACGCCCTCCATGACTTCGACCGCTGCTTGCGTAAGATCGGTATTGAGCACCTTATCGCCACGCGTGTCGGCGTGATAGATGACTTGACCCGACGAATCCTTGATCTCTTCGATGCAATTCGCCTTGTGCAGCGTGCCGCCGTTCGCGATGGTCGCATAGGCCTGAGCCATCTCGAGCACACTTACCTCTTCAACACCGAGCGTGATGGAAGGAACGCTCTCGAGATCCGATTCGATACCGCACTTGTGTGCCATATCAGCAACCTTATCGGGGCCGATCTCGGTACAGAGTTCCGCAAAGCCGGTGTTCGATGAAACGGCGAATGCGCTCTCGATGCTGCGCGTGCCATAGTTAGCGTTGCCGTAGTTCGCTACTTCCCAATTGCCGATCTTCACCTTTGAGGTACAGTTCAGATTCGTCTCGGGAGAATAGCCTTCGTCCAATGCCGCCAAGAGCGTGAAGGTTTTGAATGAAGAGCCCGCCTGGCGCTTCGCCTGAGTGGCAAGATTGAATTCGTTGGTCTTATAATCGCGCCCGCCTACCATAGCTTGAATATAGCCAGTGTCGGGGTCGATCGCCACGAGGGCACATTCGAGATTTTCCGGTAAGCTGTCGAGCTTGCGGTTTACCGCCTTTTCAGCTAGATCTTGCACGTGCGGGTCAAGCGTGGTCTTCACGTTCAAGCCGCCCTTGAAGACTTCATTGACCGAGTAATCCTTCAAGAGCGTGTCGCGCACATAGCTCGTGAAATAGTCGTACTTCATGATGCCGTTGGTTTCCTCTTCACGCGTTATGTTGAGCGTGAGCGGAGTCTGCTGGGCTTCATCGTGTTCTTCTTGCGTGATGTAGTTATTGCTGAGCATGCGATCGAGCACGAGGTTACGACGCGCTAAGCAGTTCTCAGGATTGTCGACCGGGTTGTTATAAGTAGGCGATTGCGGAATACCGATGAGCGTCGCAGCCTCTGGCAAGGTAAGGTCTTTTGCAGGCTTCGAGAAGTAGAGTTGCGAGGCTGCTTCGATACCATAAGCGCCTTGACCATAATTGATGGTATTGAGATACATCTGAAGTATCTCGTCTTTGCTGAACATCTTCTCAAGTTCGAGCGAGATATAGGCTTCGCGCACTTTTCGCTTGATCGTAGATTCGTTCGCTTCATCGGCAAGCACCGTATTGCGCACGAACTGCTGCGTGATGGTCGAAGCGCCTTCCCTGCCCGTGCCGGTCAGGTTCACCACGATCGCGCGGGCGATACCCATCATATCCACGCCATCATGTTCGTAGAAGCGTTCGTCTTCCGTTGCGACCGTGCCTTCGAGCACGTAATCGCTCATTTCCGAAAGCTCGATCGGATCGCGATTCTCAACGTAGAATTCAGCGAGCAGCGTGGTGCCGTCGTTGGCATAGACGCTGGTCTTTTGCGCATAGTTGAACGCAGACGAATCTTTATAATCGGGCAGATCCTGCAACCAAACCGCTGCGGCTGCAGCCACCGCAACGCCGCCGGCACCAAAAATGACCAGCACGATAACAAGAGCGAGCATTGCCTTGCTTAACGGTTGACGCTTTTTGCGATGTGCCCTCTTTTTACGAGTGCGAACTGACATCTTACCTCCATGGATACACTGTGAAGTATTTTATCATGGCGGCGTAAACGACAAGGCTGCCATATGCCACGGGTGAAGATTCACACGGTTTAGCCACAGAATAGCAAGAATTGTAAGGTTTTTATGATGAACGCTCGAGCTTAGGCGGGCTGCTTCTGGAAGAAATAGTCGTTGTCTTGCGTGTAGGAATCTTCCGCAAGCTGCATCTGGTCGTGAAGCGCTTCGCGCGACGTGCCGCCAAAGGTGGTACGTGCCGCAACGATGCTCTCGAGATCGAGCGCACCCGTGATGTCCTCTTCGAAGAGTTCGCTTTCCGCCTTGAAGTCTTCGAGGCTCAGATCATCCAAGTTGCAGCCGCGTTTATCGCAAAGCAGCACCAGATGGCCCACCACTTCATGCGCCTGCCTGAACGGCATGCCCTTCTTTGCCAGATAATCGGCCACATCGGTTGCAGCCAAATAGCCCTTTTCAGCCTGGATGCGCATGGCATCCTGATTGATCTTCATGGTGGCGATCATGCCTTCCATGCAGGTAAGGCAATCATAGAGCGTCTTCGCAGCATCGATCACACCCTCTTTATCTTCCTGAAGATCCTTGTTGTAGGCCAGCGGCAGCGATTTCATCGTAACGAGAAGCGCCACGAGATCGCCCACCACACGACCCGACTTGCCGCGGATGAGCTCCGCGAAATCGGGATTCTTCTTCTGCGGCATGATCGACGAACCGGTCGAGAAGGCATCGGAGAGCGTGATGAAACCGAATTCCGAGGTAGACCAAAGGATGATCTCTTCTGCCAAACGCGAAAGATGGATCATGCTCACGCTTGCTGCGTAATCAAGATCGAGCAGGAAATCGCGATCGGAAACCGCATCGAGCGAATTCGGGATAGGTGCAGCGAACCCAAGTGCTCGGGTGGTCGCATCACGGTCGAGCGGGTAGGTGGTGCCTGCAAGTGCCGCCGAACCGAGCGGATTCATATCGGCCGCATCGAACGCTTGGCGCAAGCGATTGAAATCGCGCGTGAACATCCAGTAGTACGCCATGAAATGATGCGCGAGCAGCACGGGCTGAGCATGCTGAAGATGCGTATAGCCTGGGAGCAGCACCTCTTCGTTCTGCGCTACAAGCGCCAGAAGCGTCTTGCGCAGCTTCAGATTCGCACCCATCAGTTCACGGCAAAGCTCTTTCGCATAGAGACGCGTGTCGGTGATGACCTGATCGTTTCGAGAGCGGCCGGTGTGCAGACGCGCGCCCGCATCGCCGATGCGCTCGGTGAGCACCGCTTCGATGGACATATGAATGTCCTCGTTATTGATATCGAAGACGAAGTTGCCCTCTTCGATATCGCGCTCGATCTTCGCAAGTCCCGCCGTGATCGCTTCAGCATCTTCATGCGAGATGACACCCTGATCGGCAAGCATGCGCGCATGCGCCATCGACCCGGCGATATCCTGTTTGTACATTGCCTTATCGACCGGCAGCGATGCACCGAACTCCTGCGTGAATTCGCTCACGCCCTCTTCGAAACGTCCAGACCACAGTGCCATATCTTCTACTCCCCGTTACCCGTATCTACTCGTATCTCGTTCCCTGATCGGAACCGGAGGGGGGCATTTCCCCCTTATGCAAAACGAGCGCTCGGGTAACCTGCCCGAGCGCCGCTTAGTGTATTCCGCTTGCTTATTTGAGCGCGTCTTCTTCGAGCTCTTTCGCATCGCCATCGGTCTTGCCGTTGTCGCGACGGTTCTTCGCCCACACGCGATTGGACAGGCCATACAGATCGATGAAGCCCTTCGCAGAATCACGATTGAAGGTATCAGCAGCATCGTAGGTAGCCAGGCCATAGTCGTAGAGCGAATAGTTGGACTTGCGGCCAGTAACGGTACAGGTGCCCTTGTAGAACTTCAGACGGACAACGCCTTCAAGGCAGGTCTGGGTAGCAGCGATGAATTCGTCCATCGCATGTTTGAGCGGCGAGAACCACTGACCGTTGTAGACCTGAACAGCCCAGTCTTGCTCGATGTGGGCCTTGTAACGCATGACCTCGCGCTCAAGGCACATATCCTCAAGTGCACGATGTGCGCAGATGAGCGCCAGGGCAGCCGGCGCTTCATAGCATTCACGAGATTTCACGCCGATCATACGGTTCTCGATCATGTCGATACGGCCGAAACCGTTCGAACCAGCGATCTTGTTCATAGCTTCGATGATCTCAAGGAACGACATCTCCTTGCCATCGAGCGCCACCGGAACGCCAGCAGCGAACGTGATCTCGACCTCGGTCGCCTTATCGGGAGCAGCCTCAGGATCGACCGTCATCGTGTAGATATCGGCCGGAGGCGCTGCCCACGGATCTTCAAGCACGCCGCATTCGATCGCGCGACCCCACAGGTTGTCGTCGATCGAATAGGGGTTGGACTTAGTAGCATCTACGGGTACACCGTGAGCTTCAGCGTAATCGATCTCTTCAGGACGCGTATGAAGGTCCCATTCGCGCACAGGAGCCAGGATCTCGATGCTAGGATCGAGCGCTTGAATGGAGGTCTCGAAGCGCACCTGATCGTTGCCCTTGCCCGTGCAACCATGAGCGATGTACTTCGCACCTTCTTTGTGCGCAACATCGACCAAGAACTTGGAGATGAGCGGACGCGAAAGCGCAGAGACCAGCGGGTACTTGCCTTCGAAGTGCGCGTTTGCAGCAAGCGCCTTGGTAAGGTATTCGTTCACGAAAAGCTCGCGCATATCGATGACGTAGCATTCGAGCGCACCGGTCTTCAGCGCCTTTTCCTTCACCTTCTCAAGGCCCTCATGCTCCTGGCCGACCTCGCCCACAACCGCGATGACATCAAGGCCCTTTTCTTCCTGGAGCCACTTGATGCACACGGAGGTATCAAGACCGCCAGAATATGCGAGTACTACCTTATCTTTTGCCATGTTGTTTCCTTCCTTAACAGGCGCAAATTTCATCTTTGCATTGTAGCGTGCGAACGTGCCCTACGAAAGTGGGCGCAACACGCTTTTAACAGCTATTTCGTCTCCTCAGATGCGCCGCCTTCAGCAGCATCGTCTGAAGAGCTCTTCTTCTGCGCAGCATCCTTCTTGAGCGCATCGCCTAGTTTGTCTTCAGCGTTGCCCACTTTATCCTTGAGCATCTCCATGACCTCTTTGAAATTAGCGTTGACGTTTTCCGCTTCTTTCATGAGGCGCTCGTATTCTTCCTGAGCGGCGGCCGCTTCTTCTTCGGCCTTCTTCGCAGCTTCGACAGCTTCGATCTCTTTTTGCTTCGAATCGATGCAGATCTGCGGAAGCGCTGCGATGAACTTGTCGATATCCTTTTCCTCGATGATGAGTGGCGGCAAGAAACGCAACGTGTGCTCGTCGGTAGCGTTGATGATGAAACCAGCATCGAGCGCAGCATCCACCACGAACGGAGCTTTGAATTCATCTTTGAGGACAGCACCGATCATCAGACCCGAACCGCGAACCTCGGTAACCTCGTCCAGAGCAAGGAGCTTGTCCGCGAAATAATCGCCCCTGTTCTCAACGCGCTCGCCAAAGTTGCCGGTCTTGAGCGTATCGAGCGTTGCGTAAGCAGCAGCCGCGGCCAAGTTGCTGCCGCCGAAGGTCGAGCCATGATCGCCCGGCTCGAAAGCCTCGGCTACCTCGATGCGGGCAACGCAACCGCCCATAGGCATGCCAGATGCCACGCCTTTCGCGAAGGTGAAGATATCAGGCGTGATGCCGGCGTTTTGGAACATGAACGGATAGGTTCCGCAACGATAGAAACCAGTCTGAACCTCATCAAGGATGGAAAGCGCACCATTGCGACGCGCGAGCTTAGTTGCCTCGAACAGGTAATCAGGATCGATCGGGATTACACCATTCTCGCCCTGGATCGGCTCCATCATGATGGCAGCGATCTGACCGGGATACTCCCACCAAATATTGCGCAGCGCATTGATATCGTTAGGCGGAATAGCGATGAAGCCTTCTGGAAGCGGCTGGAAAGGCTCTTGTTTGTCAGGCTGTGCCGTAGCGGCAAGCGTTGCGAGCGTACGACCATGGAAGCTTCCTTCAAGCACGAGGATGATGTGACCACCAGAAGACTCTTTCTTCGCCCAGAGACGTGCGAGCTTGATCGCGCATTCGTTGGCCTCTGCCCCGGAGTTCGCGAAGAAGGTCTTCCAAGGGGCACGGAAGAACGTGGGTATGCATTCGTTAGCCATCTCCGAAATGAGCTTGGCCACTTCGCCACGTTTCTCGATATAGAAGTAGTTGCTCACGTGGATGAGCTTCTGGGCCTGCTCGGCGATGGCTTCCGCCACACGCGGATAGCAATGCCCCAGGCTGTCAACCCCGATACCCGAGAGCAGATCGAGGTATTCCTTGCCCTCTTCGTCCTTTACGGTGACGCCCTCACCTTCAACGAAGCAGACGGGCTTGCGCTTGAAGGTGTGCATGATATACGTATCGTCTAGTTTCTTTACTTCTTCAAAGGTCATGTCTAAAATCTCTCCTATTTACCCTGTTAGCTGGCTGTTTTCTTCTTCGTTAAAGATTCTCCACGAGACGAGAGGCCAGCAACCCGAGCGGGGCGTACTCGTCTTTTGTATTGTGCTCGTCATCATTATATATGAGAGTGCCGCAGCCCACTTGAGTGAGCAGCTCGATCAAGAGCGAATGCGGCATCGTGCCGTTGATGATGTGAGCACGATGAACACCTGCTTCGAGTGAGAGCACACAGGATTGCAGCTTAGGGATCATACCTTTGCTCACGCGCCCTTCTGCGAGCATATCGCGTGTTTCTTGAAGGGACATGCGCGAAACGAGCGAATCCTTATCATCGAAGTCTTCGTAGAAGCCGTCCACATCGGTGAGGAAGATGATCTTCTGCGCACCGATCGCACCGGCAACAGCACACGCGACCGCATCGGCATTGATATTGAACGAACCGCCATCTTCACCTTTACCCACCGACGCGATGATGGGCACGTACGCTGCATTGATGAGCGACTTGAGGTAAGCCGGATTCACTTCGATTACGCTGCCAACGCGCCCCAGTTCTGGTCGAACTTGCTCAGCCACGATCGTGCCCGCATCAGCGCCATTGACCCCAACAGCCAAGTTGCCATGTTGATTCATAGCGCGCACGAGTTCCTCGTTCACCTTGCCGATCAAGGTCATCTTCACGACTTCCATGGCCTCTTCGGTAGTGACGCGCAGTCCATCGATGAATTCAACATCTATGCCGAAGCGTTCCATATTCCGCGAGATGTCCGCGCCACCGCCATGAACGATGACCGGATTCACCCCCATGATCTTGAGCATGACGATGTCCGACATGACCGCATCGCGCAGTTTCGGATCGACCATGGCAGCTCCACCGTATTTGATCACGATGGTCTTGCCCGTCTGATTCTTGATATAGGGGAACGCTTCGATGAGCACCTCTGCGGTGTGCGAAGACGTGAGCTTTCTATCTTTTGCATATTTCATACTGATATCTCCAACAGTTGGTAAATCGATCAAACACTCATGAGTGCCAACTTGAGGCAGGTGGCAGCCTTAGGTTCGGTAATCACCGTTGATGCGCACATAATCGTAGGAGAAATCGCACGTCCAGATGGTAGTGGAACTCGTGCCAGCCCCCAAATCCGCTTCGAGCACGATCTCGGGCTCTTCGAAACGCTTGAGCGCCTCTTCCTCGCTGAACTCGACGGTAAGGCCATCGCGGCACACCGGAATTCCCATGATATCGATCGAAACATCCTGCTGCTCGAAATGCGCTCCGCTGCGTCCGAGTGCGCCAGCGATACGCCCCCAGTTCGCGTCGTGCCCAAAAACAGCGGTCTTCACGAGCGGCGAATTTGCCACAGTACGAGCAGCCAGATCGGCCTCTTCGTCATTTGCTGCGCCTGTGATCTTCACAGTAACGAGCTTGGTCGCACCTTCCCCATCACGCGCCATCTCGCGAGCGAGCATCTGCGTGAGCGCATCGAGTGCGGTCTGGAATTCTTCGTAGGCAAGCGAGCCTTCCGCGATGCGCGCACCTGGCGCTGCCTTGCCGCTTGCCAGCAAGAAGCAGGTATCGTTCGTTGAGGTATCGGAATCGACCGTGACCTTGTTGAAGCTCTGGTTCACACTGTGAACGAGTGCGCTGTGGAGCACTTCGGGAGCAAGCGGTGCATCGGTGGTGATCACGGCGATCATGGTAGCCATGTTCGGCATGATCATGCCCGAGCCCTTCGCCATGCCGCCGATCGTGATCGTGGCTCCTCCCAGCGCAGGATCCTGGCTCACGTAGCGAATCGCACGCTCCTTGGAATAGGTATCGGTAGTCATGATCGCGCTTGCCGCATCGCTTCCCGTTTCACGCGTCATGGTCTTGTGAAGCTTTGGCACGGCCGTTTCGAATGGTGCCGTGTTGAGCAGCTGCCCGATCACGCCTGTTGAAGCAACGAGCACTTCATCGGCGCAGCAGCCAACCACATCGGCAACGATCTGGCAGGTGCGCTCAGCATCGGCGATGCCCACGCTGCCCGTTGCCGCATTCGCGCAACCTGAATTGACGATGACCGCCTTAGCAAGACCATAATTCTGTCCGCCAAGATGTTCTTTGGAAACCGTTACCGGAGCGGCGCAGAACACATTTTGCGTGAAGGTTGCCGCTGCTGGGCAGAGCTCATCGGCTTCAACAAGGGCCATATCGAGCCTGCCGGGGTTCTTGCGGAAACCGGCATGGATTCCACCCGCCCGGAAGCCTAAAGCACTCGTTACGCCGCCGCTTTCGACCACGTCGAACGCCAAATCTTTATCACTATCGTTATTCGTTTGAAAAGTCATAAGAAGAACCATATCCCTTTACTGAAATTCTTAGACCGGAAGCGCCTCCATACGAAGGCCGGTCGTTTGATCAAAACCACAGACGATGTTGGCGCATTGTACCGCTTGACCTGCTGCACCTTTGCAGAGATTATCGATCGCGCACACGGCGATGAGCGAGCCGGTCGCCTCTTGATAGGCAATGCCGATCTGGGCATTGTTCGTGCCTACCACAGAAGCGGTGCGCGGCATCTGGCCGAGCGGAAGCACCGTGACAAAGGGATATCGTCGTCGGGCGTAGGTTTCGACGTAGAGCGCATGGAGCGACTCGAGGGATTGTGTAGCGTGCGCTTCTTCGTTGAGCTGAAGCGTGACCGTTGAGAGCAAGCCGCGATTCGCTGGAGCGAGATGCGGCGTGAACACGAGGCGGCCTTCTAGCCCCAAGATCTGCTCGATCTCGGGCGTATGCCGATGGCTTGCGACGCCGTAGGCTTCGAAGTTATCGTTCGCGTTGCAAAAATGCGTGCGCACATTCGCGCTGCGACCAGCGCCGGTTACGCCAGAGATCGCATCGACCACCACAACGCCTTCCGAAAGCGCAACAGCCGGCCAAGCAGCGAGTGAAGTGGCCGTAGGATAGCAACCCGCGCAGGCTACCAGGGTGGGATGGTGCTGAGCGTGCAAGTCGCGCGCTTCGAGCAATTCTGCTTCCGTGATCTCGGGCAAGCCGAAGAATGCCTGCTCCAACAGATCGACTGCCGTGTGAGGCGTCTTGTACCACTGTTCGAAAACGGCAGGATCCTTCAGGCGAAAATCAGCCGAAAGATCGAAGACCGAAACATCCGCCGCCAAAAGATCGGGCACGAGCGTCATGGCTGCCGTGTGAGGCGTAGCCATGAAGACCACATCGCAATCGGCAAGAGAGGTGGTGTTGTGCGCCTCGAATTCAAGATCGCACACACCCGTGAACGCAGGATAGAGTTCCGAGATAGGCAGCCCTTCATCGGTTGAAGACGTGATCACGCGCAGATCGAATTCAGGATGGCGAGAAAGGATGCGCACCAGTTCAGCTCCTGCATATCCAGCAGCACCGATGATACCGGCAACTAGTCCCATGGCCATTCCTTTCTTCTCGCGCGGCTACCTGCTTAAAACTTAGTCTCTAGATGATACTCCTATTATGCGCGATATGAGCTTCATAATTCCCTTCGATGATGCGGACGGAGAAAAATGGCCCCGCTTTCAAAGCGAGGCCACAAAATGCGAAGGGATATTCAGTTCTTCTCGCGAAAACGAGACTTAGTACTCTTCGTAGGTGGTAGAGCCATCCGACCAGGTGATCTCATAGTAACCGTGGCTGGCATCATCGCAATTCGGGACCTTCGTCTTGCTTACGATGGTTTTCTGCGCAGCGGGCTTGCTTGCTGAGGAGCTCTTATTTGAGGAAGAGGAGCTTGCCTTGCTCGAAGAAGACGTGCCGCTCTTGGTAGTGGCGCCCTGCTCCTTCTGAGCGCGCGTGACGGTGATGATCATCTCGTCTGCTAGTGGCGTGGTCACTTCAACATCGACCTTGTCGCCATTCGCAAGCGTGACCTCTGCCTTATCGAGCGCGTCTTGGACCGTTCCGCCCAGAATAGCGACATCGACATTCTTGCCATCAACGGCGACCACCACATTATTCATACGCTGAATGGTAATGGTCTTGCCTTCGCCTTCGATCTTGCTATCGAGCGCGGGATCGACCTCATCGCCCTCATTGACCGTGATATTAGCCGCGGAAAGAACCTCGCTGACGGTCTTCCCTTCTTGCGTGGTCACTTCAGTGCTTGCATCGCCATCGACCACCTTGACGGTGACCTCTTTAGGTGCGCAAGCGCAAAGCGCCACCATCATAACGGCAGCTGCCACGATCGCAACCAGGCACGCAGTGAGTTTCTTGATTCGTACGTTTTCCATGTTCACCACTATCTCTCGATGTTTACCGTATTCGATCCTATTGCCTTGAATCCATCTCCATCGCGAACAACGACAGAGACCGAAAGCGTTGACAGACCCTCGTAATCGCTTGCATCCAAATACGCAAGGAAGGCATCTTGGCGCTGTTCAGTGAGGAGATTATAGCATTCATAGAGCGTTCCTGAATCTTCGCTATCAGAAACGAAGAGATAGACGGGTGACGAACTTTTGGCAAGTTCATCATTCATAAGCCCGCTCACCTCAAGATAGAGTGGAGAATTCTCGCTCTCCTTCACGCTGAGCTCGAAGCTTGTATCGGTACTCAGATCGATCTGTTGCGCCTCGATGATGGGCGCACGCATGAGCGGCGGCTGGGTCAAGAACCACTCGATGTTGCGCTCGGCGATCTCGAACACGACATCGTTTGGCTGATATTGCTCAAGCGCAAAGTCGAGCATGATCGGAAACGATTTGCTGAAGACCGCATCACTGAACGCTGAAGCGAAGAACGGCAGAAGCGCATTGCCGAACGAATCGCGGTACATGAACAAGGTACCCTGCGCGTTATCGTTGTTGGTTCTGATCAGCGGCTCTTCGACCGAAGAGGTGTCCGTCGCATACCGATAGGTCCCTTCGGCATCATAGTAATAGTTCAGCTCTGCGACAGACGACGATGGGTAGATCATCTTATTGAGGTCTCCCACGAAATCTTCGCGTTGACTGGGGGTCGTGCTCGAAAAATCATCATGAGGCTTTCCGAGCTTCGAGAGGATCGTGTTGTAGGCAAGGAGCGCGCCTTTGCTGTTCCAATGCGAATCACGCGAAAAATAGAGGGTCTCATCCTGCTTCTCGAACACAGGAAAGAGGTTGCAGTACTCCACGGAACTATGCGCGAGCGCAGCGTTGAGCAAGTCGCGATTGCGCTCAGCAGACTTGTCCGCATGATAGTAGTTCGGCATATGTTCGGGATAGAGCGTATTCTTGTTCGGCGCCACCGTGAACAAGAATTCTGCATCATGCTCTTCTACGCGCTGCTGCACGAGCGTGAGGTTGTGGACGATGCCCTCGATCTGCTGTTCGCTGAGCGCATTCTGCCCCATATAATCATCGAGCGTTGAGGCGTAATAGAGCCAGCCATCCTTGCCTGCGATCACCGAATCAAGATTCGAAACGCCGAACACCTTGCTCTGTATCTCCGCATCCGCCGTGATGATCTCGGATCTGAATGCGAAATGCTGCTCGAAATAGTTGCCCAGATCGGAGAGGATGTTCGTATTGAAGCTGCCGTCTTCGTTCGTGATGCTGGGAAGCGCGCTGCTCTCTTCGTTGCCGATGGCCTCAGCGTTCGGTTTGAAGAACATGCCCACCGAAGGGATAAGACACACCACGAGGCATGCGATGATGAAGATCACTGCACCAGTCTTTTTCATGATCGCCCCTCCTAGAACCTAAAGTAGATGAACGGATGATAGCCGCCCGAAGATAGTCGTACGATGCACCAAACAAGGCCGATGAACGACAGCACGTAGAGCGCAACTGAAACGATCTTCCACGGAAGGGTCAAGCTTGAAGGGTTGAAGATCATCTCTTTGACCTTCTCGGCAAGAGGTCGGATAGGCGCACAGCCAATGATCGCAACCACGAACATGACCAAGAACCACGGCGTGAGCTGTTCGAAGAAGAGCGCCATATGAGCACTGGAGAAATCGAACCCGAAGAACATGGCGCCAAAATAGCCGAGCGCGTACGAGAAGGTATCCGCTCTGAACAGAACGAAGCCCAGCGTTACCACGAGCATCGTATAGAGATGCCCGAAGAACTTCGGCAGCTTCTTGAGCCCAGGGACATATTCCTCGATCAAGAGGAACAAGCCATGCCAGAGGCCCCACACCACGAACGTCCAGCTTGCACCATGCCACAAGCCGCACAGGAAGAAGACCGTGATACGATTGAACGCTGCGCGCGGTTTGCCTTTCCTGTTGCCGCCCAAGGGGATGTAGAGATATTCCTTGAACCAGGTCGAAAGCGAGATATGCCATCTGCGCCAAAAATCTTGGACGTTCAGCGCGCTGTAGGGATAGTTGAAATTCTCTTTGAACTTGAATCCGAACATCATGCCAAGACCGAGCGCCATGTCGGAATATCCGCTGAAGTCGTAGTAAATCTGGAAGATGTAGGCAATAGCGCCCAGCCATGCCGTCAAGACGCACAGCTCAGGCACTGGCGTCGAATACATGATATCGACGACCTGGCCCATGGTATCGGCAATGAGGACCTTCTTCGCCAAACCGCAGATGAAGCGCCTAAATCCGCGCGCGATGTTCGACACGTCCTGTCGCCTATCGATGATCATGTCCTGGATGTCACGATATTTGACGATCGGGCCCGCGATGAGCTGCGGGAAGAACGAGATATAGAGCAGCACGTAGAAGAAGTTCCGCTGGACTTTCACCACACCACGGTACACATCGATGACATACGAAAGCGCCTGGAAGGTGAAGAACGAGATGCCGATGGGAAGCGCGATGGCAGGTATCGGCAGTGCCGTGCCGAAGATCGCGTTGAAGGTCTCGATGAGCATGCCCGAATACTTGAACACGACCAGAAGACCCAAGTTGGCAACGATGGCGATGACCACCGCAAGCCTGTTCTTGCGCTCAGGCGTTCGGGCGATCCAAAGCGCGTAGAGGTAGTTCATCACCGAACTCAAGAGCATGAGGAACACATACACCGGTTCCCCATAGGCGTAGAAGCCGAGGCTTGCGATGATGAGCAGCGCGTTCTTCACCTTCAGCGAAGGCATGATGGTATAGAGCAGGAACACTCCTACCAGAAAAACACACAAGAATACTAACGAACTAAAGACCATGGGCTAACTCAGGAATCTCTGATGACGAACCGGCGCTATCAGATAGCCACACGCATCCAAGGCTCACCTTGCTTATTGGTATAGCCTGGGCCACCACTCGCATTGATAGCCCTATTGAAGTAATTCTCTGATCGATGGTTCTTTTCCCATTCAGGATCGTATACGCGCCCATCGATCTCGACCCATGCATGGCCGCGATTGCACGCATAGACGTTCTCGTACCCGATCGCTTTAGCCATGAATGCGAACGCTGCTGCATAGCTCAAGCAATTTCCACCGCGCCCAAGGAAGACGTCATCCGCATAGATGGTCTCCCAACCAACACGCTTCATGTGCGGGATGCGCGGATTGTATTCGCGGAAATCATCGCGAATATGATTGAAGGCTGCACGGAGCTTTTGCTCTTTGGTCATCGAAGCGTTCGTGCAGCGTTCGAGCTCCTTGACCGCGCGTTCGAAAACAGCTGCATGAGCTGCAGAAACGGGAACGTACGCGCCCGAAGGGCTGAACACATAGCGCTTGCCATCGATCGTGCGCAGGCCCGTGGCCATCACGCCGTTATCATCGAGCCAATACTTCTTACCCTTGAGGGTAAGCCAACCCGTATGAGCAACGCCGCCTTCGTCGCCATAGAACCATGCGCCACCGAACTTCTGCCAGCCAGTGAGCGCTGCTCCTTGGGCATTTCTCAAGACAAGTTTTCCGTTTTCTTTCGTGCCCACAGCAACGATCGCACCTGACGAGGTTGCATAGCCGACCTTGCTGTTTTCAAGATCCACCGTGGTGTTCGCACGCATCGCGCCTGAATCGGCAAAGGAATAGAGCGCGCCGCTGATGGTAAGGTTCTCATTGGCTGCCATGAGGCCCTGCTTGTCTGCCTGCAGCCAGTACCATTTGCCACCTGACTTCACCCAGCCATTCTGCTGAGCGCCAGACTTGTTGGCGTAGTACCAATCGTCTCCCGTGTGGATCCACTTGGTTGCCATGGCACCATTGCCATCAAGGTAGTAGCGCTTGCCTTTGTCGGTGATCCAAGCACTCGTGGCCATCTTGCCGTCTTGCGCGGCATCGAGCCAGTACCACTTGCTGCCCGACTTGACCCAACCGCTCATCTGCTGGGCACCGGAGTTGTTAGCGTAGTACCAATCTTGGTCGATCTGGATCCATTTGGTGGCCATGGCGCCAGAACCAGTAAGGTAGTAGCGCTTGTTCTTATCGGCGATCCATTTGCTGGCCGCCATCAGGCCCTGTTCATCGCCTTGCAGCCAGTACCACTTGCTGCCCGACTTGACCCAGCCATTTTGCTGAGCGCCCGACTTGTTGACGTAGTACCAGCCTTCATCGGTCTTGATCCAGCCGGTCTTCATGACGCCCTTGCCATCAACGTAATAGCGCTTTCCCTGATCGGCGACCCAAGCGCTCGTTGCCATCGCACCGTTCTGATCGGGCGCGAGCCAGTACCATTTGCCGCTCGACTTCACCCAACCGGTCTTCGGCGTGCCGTTCGCAGACGTGAAGTAGTACCACGTACCATCTGTATCTTTCAACCAACCAGCTTTCGTGGGTTTGTTTGCAGGGAGAGAAGTCTTGTCCGAAGGCTCAGTCGTTTCTCCGGTATCAGCTTTGGCAGCTTCATCAGCGTTGCCACCCTGCTGGTCATTCGCTTGAGCTTTGATGCTCTGATCGGAAGCATCCGCATCGCCCTCAGCCGCAACAAGCACGCCTTTGTCAGAAGCAGCGCCGCAAGCTGAAAAGCCCGTTTCGTCACCAGCAGGAGCGATCGAGGCCTGAGGGGCGGTTGGCTCAGAAGCCGAATCGGCAAAAGCTTGCGTTGCAAATACCCCAAAGCAGGCGATCGAACATGCCAAGATGAACGTTATTCCCAAAAGCCTACTACGAATCGATCTACTCATCGAACCTTCCCACTCCTGTTTAAAACCTTGCGTTCATAGCGCAGAGATCGGGAATCCCGATCTCAACACGCTCCATTTCTATGAACTAGATGAACTAGATAGCTACGCGCATCCAGGCTTGGCCTGAAGAGATCGCGCTGGCATAACTAGGGCCACCACTCTGGCTATACGGACGAGCAAAGTAGTTGCCCGCATTATGACGAGTCCACTCAGGATCGTAGACGAGCCCATCGACCTCAGCCCATCCATGGCCGCCGCTATTGCACGCATAGACGTTCTCATAACCTGCAGCCTTTGCCATGAATGCCATAGCTGCCGCACAGCTCAAGCAGTTTCCACCGCGACGAACGAAGATATCGTCTGCATAAACGGTTTCCCAGCCCACGCTCTTCATGTGCGGAATACGGGGATTGTACTCACGGAAATCATCACGGATATGATCGAAAGCGGCACGGAGCTTCTGCTCCTTGGTCATCGAAGAATTCGTGCATTTCTCGAGCTCTTTAAGAGCACGCTCGAATGTTGCCGCATGAGCTGCGGAAACGCGCGTATACACACCTGACGGGCTGAACACGTAGCGCTTGCCATCGATCGTGCGAACGCCCGTGGCCATCACGCCGTTGGAATCCATCCAGTACTTTTTGCCCTTAAGATCGAGCCAACCGGTGTGAGCAACGCCGCCTTCATCGCCATAGAACCACGCACCACCGAACTTCTGCCATCCAGTGAGCGGCGCTCCTTGAGCGTTCCTCAAAACGAGCTTGCCATCTTCTTTTACACCGACAGAGGCAATAGCGCCCGAAGAGGTAGCGTATCCAACTTTATTGTTATCGAGATCGACAACGGCATTCGTGCGCATCGCACCATTGCTATCGAAGGAATACTGCTTGTCTCCTATGGTCTGCAGCGCATTTGTGAGCATAAGGCCCTGCTTATCGGCTTGGAGCCAGTACCATTTGCTACCTGATTTGACCCAACCATTCTGCTGAGCACCAGACATGTTGGCGTAGAACCAATCGTCTCCGATGTGGATCCACTTGGTGGCCATGGCACCACTGCCGCTGAGATAGTAGCGCTTGTTCTTGTCGGTGATCCACTGGTCGGCAGCCATAAGACCCTGCTTATCGCCCTGCAGCCAGTACCACTTGCTGCCTGACTTCACCCATCCATTCTGGTTGACGGCGCCCGACTTGTTGGCGTAGTACCAGCCTTCATCGGCCTTGATCCAACCAGTCTTCATGACACCCTTGCCATCAACGTAGTAGCGTTTGTTCTTATCGGTGATCCAAGCGCTCGTTGCCATCGCGCCATCCTGATCAGCCTGCAACCAATACCATTTTCCACCGCTCTTCTGCCAGCCGCTCTTGAGCGCACCAGAAGCGCTTGCATAGTACCAATCTGAATCGAGCTTCACCCATTGCTTGGCGTACATCGCACCAGAGTTCGCAGCGATATAGGTAGCTTTCCCATCGCTGAACTTACCGATCTTCATCTTGCCGTTATCAGCAGGATCGAGATAATACCAAGTCTTATGGAGCTTGATCCATCCCTTAGAAGGAGCTGCGTTCACGCTTTTGTAGTAGTACCACGAACCATCCGCATCCTGCATCCAACCTGCACGCTCTGGTTTATTCACCGGTGTTGTGGCCTGATCGGGAACATCGGTCTTATCGCCCGTTTGATCTTCGGAGGCATCGGTCTTATCGCCTGCTTGGTCATCCGCTGCCTGACCGCCCGTCGAATCGCCTGCTGGCTGATTCCCTGCTTGATCGCCCGTTTGAACGCCAGCCTGATCGCCTACAGCTTGATCTTGAGCAACAAGATCGTTTGTACCCTGGCCGAGTGCGCCAGCTTTCTCCGTGAAGGCTGCAGAAGCTTCGGTCGCGGTTGTGGCCGTGGAAGCATTTGCGCTGGTATCGAGGGTATCTGCATGAGCATACGCACCACACGTTGCGAGACAGATGATCGAAAGAACAGAAGCTATCAGAAAACCTGATGCTCTTTGGGTCAACGATCTTGCATCTTCGATCTTCCTGATCATATTCAGCGCTCCATTCTGAGAAACGAACCTGCACTCTTAAACCAAAACTGATTCTTACACAGCTAACGAACAGGTCGAGGCAGCAGATATTTCCAAATCGACCTGCGTATTCATAAGAGTTTTTAACGGTTTATAAACAAAGTTCATCTTATCACGCTAAACGGAAGGTGCTCAATATGGCAAAGCGCAAAAAAGCGCCTTGAGCAACAATGTACCCAAGGCGCACCGTAAATAAAACAGTATATGAAATAGGCTAGTCCACGATCTCTTCAAGAGTGATCTCGAAGTTCAGATCCTTACCTGCCATCTCGTGATTCATGTCGAACACCACATCATCATCGGTGATCTCGACCACTTTGACCGGGAATGCCTGTCCACCAGGAGCCTGCATGTAAACGGTCTGTCCAACAGGCAGATCGTCAACATCGGGCACGTTTTCCTTCGGGATGCGCTGAACAAGCTGCTCATCGCGCTCGCCATAAGCATCAGCCGCAGGAATATGGACCTTCTTAGTCTCGCCCACGGCCATCTCGTTCACCGCCGCATCGAAGCCGGGGATCATCATCCCCGCCATGCAGGTGAACTCCAAAGGTTCGCCGCGCTCGACCGAAGAGTCGAACACCGTACCGTCATCGAATGTACCAATATAGTTAACGCGTACCTTTTTTCCTTCGTTGCTCATATCGTTTCCTTTCACGAGGAGAACAGGATCATCTCTGCTGATCTGTTTGCGAGATTTCTTTTCGTTCGAGTAGTGTAGCGTAAATTCGCACGCCTTTTTGTCCCCAACGCATTGTCGACATAGAGCTGTCATATAACGCACCTACAAACACGTTAGCTGTCTTTCTGCATCGTTCCCCACTTGTCGCGCGCAGTGCGCATTCGTTCGCCTAGAATGGTCGCATGTCTTCCCCGCACGAACAGCCCCAAGGAACTCAAGCCCAGCACGCGACCCCCACGCGCCAGCAGGTCATGGCAACGCCCGCGTTTCTCTACGCGACCGTCCTTCTGATGGGGGCGATCGGCGCGACGCTCCGTTACCTGATCGAGCTCATCATCCCGACTCAAGGCTTTCCGTGGGCAACGCTGCTCATCAACCTTGTGGGATGCTACATCATCTATATCGTCTATCAGTGGTTCGACAGGCGCGTACACATACCGCACCCTATCGCACGCGGCATCGGCGTTGGATTGGTTGGCGCCTTCACTACGCTCTCTGCGTTCTGCACTGAGAATCTTGCTTTCTTGCAAGCTGGCGAATACCTCATGTTCGCGCTCTATGTATCCGCGACCGTTTTCGGCACATTCATTGCCTCGCTTGCTGGCTGGGCTACCTGTTCCCTGCTCGCCTATCGCCGCCTCAAACGCATCCAGCGCAGACGCATCGAGCATCGTCTTGAGATGCAACGCGCTAAGAACGAAAGCACCAGCGAAGCCTCTGAAGAGAGGCGCTCATGAACTTTCTTGCGCTCATAGGAATAGCAATAGGTGGCGCGATCGGCGCTCTTTCACGTGGCCTTTTGACTCGCATGCTCAAGCGCCATCTGCCTGAGCAATTCCCGTTTGCCACACTCATCGTGAACCTGATCGCCTGTTTTGCGGCAGGCATGGTCATGCCGCTCGCACTGAATGAAGTGCTGTATTTAACCTTGACCGTCGGTTTCTTAGGCGGCTTCTCGACACTGGCCACGATGAACTTCGAAGCAGTGAGCCTCTTTGCGACCAAGCGCTATAAATATTGCTTTGCCTACCTTGCAATAACCTACGCGAGCACGCTGGGCGCCGCAGCACTCGGCTTCGCACTGGTAAGCTTCTTTGTTAGTTGATCGATCAGTAATATCTGCTGCCTAAACGAACAGAGGCATTGCCTTAGAGACTACTCAGGATCACCGGGATGAGGGTGATTGTCGAAGTATCCCGTCTGGCCGCGCACATTCCAGGCGCAGGCCACCAAGAACATAACGATCACCAGTGTGATGATGGCTGCTGGGTTTACCTGCCCTTGCGAGATCTTGCTGGCAAGGTCCCAAAGTTCGAGCAAGCCGTAAAGCGTTACGATCCAGAAGAATAGCGTGATCTTGCGGGGGTCCTTCGCGCCGATGATCCCCGACAACGCCACAACGATGCCCACGATCCCTGCGACCAGCGTCTCTCCACCGAGCACCACACCAGGCATCAGATCGATCGACTTGATGCCGAAGAATTCCGCGAGCACCACGAAGACCACGCCAACCGTAGCAAGAACCACCGAGAGCACGAACATGAATGCGCAGCAATAGAAGGTACGCCGTTGCCAGGGCGAATACTTTTTGGGATCGAATGAGAGCAGTTTCCCCACAAGCTTCCTCTCTCGCATCGAGCCAAGAACGATCGACACGCACTCGATCGTTCTCTTCACTGTGACTCAAATAGTCTTTCCAATACGCACAAGGCGTTCGCTATCCGCGAACCTCGGCGCCCGTTGCTCCACAGGTCTTCTTGATCAAGCGCTCATGCTGCTTGTTGACCTCTTCAGCGGTAAGCGTCTTGTCGGGCGAGCGATATTCGAGCGCATAGGCCATCGATTTCTTGCCTGCGCCCAAACGCTCTTCATCACGATACACATCGAAGAGCTGGATGCTCGAGAGTAGCTTGCCCCCTGCAGAACGCATGACCTGCATGAGCTTTTCGTTGGTCACGTCTTCATCAACCACGAGCGCGATATCCATCGTAACTGCCGGGAACAGCGGCACATCTACGTAGTCGCGCGCGGGCTGACTCGTTTTCACGAGCGCATCAAGATCGAGTTCGAACGCAACAACAGGCGCAGCAGCCTCGAAGGCATCAGCTGCAAGCGGATGGATCTCGCCGACCCAGCCGAGCACCGTGCCGCCTGAAAGCACCTGAGCAGCACGTCCCGGCTGCAGGTGCGGAGCCTCTTCAGCAGAAAGCGCTTTGAAGCGCACCTTGGGCGTAGCGAGCTCATGCAGAAGGCTTTCGACGATGCCCTTGCCATCGAAGAAATCGAATGCAGCCGGCGTATTGTTCCAAGCAGGATCGCCCATCGCGCCCGCCAGCACTGCTGCAACGCGTTCTTTCTCCTTGGGGTTCTTCTTGCCCTCTGCCGCGAAGAACACGCGCCCTGTTTCATAGAGCTGAACATTCTTCACGCCGTGATTCTGGTTGTACGCAAGAGAATGCAGCAACCCTGGAATGATGGATTGGCGCATGATGGACTGTTCTGCATTGAGCGGATTGAGCAGCTCAACCGGCATACCCAACCCTTCTTTATCCATGCGCAGCTTATCGAGATCGCCCGGTTCAGCGAACGAATACGTTACGGTCTCATTGAGCCCCGCCGCGCGCAGCGTATCGTTAATCTTCTGGATCTTCTGCTCAGCCACCGTGCGCTTGCCAATGCGGCCAGCACCACCTGGCAGCGTCGGTTCGATGCGGTCCATGCCGTAGAGGCGCAGCACCTCTTCATAGAGGTCGATCTCGCGTTCAAGGTCGGGGCGGAACGTGGGCGCGAGCACATGGAGCAGCTCGCCTTCAGCACATGATGCCGCCGCAGATTCAGCTTTATCGGCCACCGTTACCGCACAACCCAAGCGCGTGAGCGTCGAGATGATATAGTCGCGATCGATCTCGGCACCCATCATGGCGTTGAAACGCGGAATGCGGAAATCGAGCATGATAGGCTCGGTCTTCTGCTCCCACACATCCACGATGCCCGGGCGTACGGTGCCGCCCGATACCGCCGCGATGAGCGCAGCCGATGCATCAGAGAACGCACCGATCGGATTGTCGTCTACGCCGCGTTCATAGCGCAGCGAGGCCTCGCTGATAAGACCCAAGTTGCGGCTCGTGCGGCTGGTGTGACCGCTGCTGAACGTAGCTGCTTCGAGCAAGATCGTGGTCGTTTCGTCGGTCACCTCGGAATCGAGGCCGCCCATCACGCCTGCCAGCGCAACAGCCTCCGTAGGCGTAGCGATCACGCTCATATCAGACGTGAGCGTGCGCTCTTCTCCATCGAGCGTGGTGAACTTCTCGCCGTCTTCAGCAGGACGCACGATGATGTGGACCTTGCCATCCTTGTTCGCTAGCTTGTCATAGTCGAATGCATGGAGCGGTTGACCGAGCAGGAACAAGATATAGTTCGTCGCATCAACGATGTTGTTGATCGAACGAGCGCCCGCTGCAGTAACGCGCTGCGCCAACCAATCGGGGCTTGGACCCACTTTCACGTTCTCGATCACGCGTGCAGTATAGCGATCGCAACGTGCGGGATCCGATATGGTCACCTCGACCGAATCTGCAGTCGGCTCAAGGTCTTGGTTTTCGCCCAAGTTGAAGATCGGATCATCGAGCGGATCGGTAAAGTCGCGCTCATACATGGCCCCCACCTCGCGCGCCATGCCCTTCATGGAAAGGCAATCAGGGCGATTCGGCGTGATTTCAAGATCGAGGATCTTGTCGTTGAGCTTCATATAATCCGCGAAGGGCTCGCCTACCGGCGCATCGGCAGGCAAGATCATGATGCCATCGTGATCGGAACCGAGCCCCAGCTCGCGCTCGGAGCAATTCATGCCGTTGCTCACCACGCCACGTAGCTTGGATTTCTTGATCTTGAAATCGCCGAACTCAGCGCCTACCAGCGCCACGGGGATCTTGTCGCCTTCGTTGAAGTTCTGCGCGCCGCATACGATCTGGAGCGGTTCAGGCTTGCCATCTTGTCCGAGATTGTTCTCGCCCACGCTCACCTGGCAGACCCACATATGATCCGAATCGGGATGCGCTTTCTTTTCGATGATCTGGCCCACGACCACCTTATCGTAGGTGGCGCCAGCGATCTCGACACCTTCAACGCCCGTGCCGGTCAGGTCCAGACGATCGCAAAACGCCTTCAGATCAGCAGGTATCTCAATATATTCACTTAACCATTTCAAAGAAACTTTCATTTTTTATCCTTCTTTATTTAAAACACTGAAATGTTTTTGTCTCTCGTAGTTGGTCAAAATCAGCGAGGGTTCGTCTCGTGCGTAGGATCGCCGTGTTGCGCGGCCGAGCGCACTTCGTACGTGAGGGTAAGCGCAAGAGCGGCGAGCATGCGTGCGAGACGAAGCCGCAGCGTCAACGCAGTTCTTAGAACTGCCTTAAAAACCTCATATCGCCCTCAAGCAACATCCTCAAGTCGGGAACGTTGTATTTGAGGCATGCCACGCGCTCGACACCTACACCAAAGGCGAAGCCCGAATAGACTTCAGGATCGATGCCCGAATAGCGCAGCACGTTCGGATCGACCATGCCGCAGCCCAAGATCTCGAGCCATCCCGTTCCCTTGCAGAAGCGGCAACCTTCGCCGTGACAAATGCCGCAGCTCACGTCCACTTCAGCCGAAGGCTCCGTGAACGGGAAATAGTGAGCGCGGAAACGCGTCTTGCGCTCTTCGCCGAACATCTGCTTGCAGAAGTAATCGAGCGTGCCCTTCAGATCGCCGAACGTGATGCCCTTATCGACCACGAGCCCTTCGATCTGGTTGAACTGCGGAAGGTGCGAAGGATCCGCCACATCACGGCGATATACCTTACCAGGCGCGATGATGTAGATGGGTAACTCCTGATCCTCCATAGCATGCACCTGAACACCAGAAGTTTGCGTTCGCAGAAGCACGTCCGATTCGCCCTTCACATTCGTGGTATCACCCGAAAGGTCGCGCACGTAGAAGGTGTCTTGCATACTGCGCGAGGGATGATCGGCAGGGGCATTCAGCGCTTCGAAGTTGTAGTAGTCGGTCTCGACCTCAGGACCGGTTGCCACCGAGTAGCCGATGCCAAGGAACACCTCGGCGATCTCATCGGTGATGCGGTTGATCAGATGGCGCGTACCCATCTGCTGCACACGGCCAGGAAGCGTGATGTCAATCGCATCGGCCTCCATGCGCGCAGCGAGCTCTGCACCGGCAAGCTCCTTCTTCTTCGCCTCGAGCGCACCTTCGACCTCGTTGCGCGCGGCGTTCACGGTCTTGCCCACCTGCGCGCGCTCTTCAGGAGCAACTTGTCCCATCGAACGCAGATAGCCAGTCAAGCTACCCGATTTTCCCACTACCTTGATGCGGATCGCCTCGAGCGCATCGCTCGTAGCTGCCTGATCGATCTCGGCAAGTGTTGCAGCTTGCAACGCCTGAACTTCATCAATGACTGACATACGATTGCCTTTCCCTATACTCGAAAAGCCCGTGCGGCTTCTGTTCACCTTCTTTTGAGCAAAGAAAAAGAGCTCTCCTCTTTGCCCTATCCAAGGACGAGAAGAACTCTCGCGGTACCACCCTGGTTACCTTCGCGCTGCGTTTTGTGAACAGCAAGCGAAGATCACTCATATCTGCTCTGTAACGGGAGCACCCGATGAAGCTTACTGAAGTGCCTGCTCATTTGAGCATTTGACCCGTTCGGCAACACTGCTGGTGAAGGGAATCACATCTCGCATCGCTAGGCTCTTTCAGCAACGAGCCCTCTCTGGAAACGATGCAGCCGAAATGTGCTGTCTTCGTCATCGCATTTGGTGTAGAAGAGTATAGCGCATGTTCGTGGCAAGCGTCGTGGTTCATCGGCGAATTCGCTCGAAGCGCGCTGCCCTTCCGCTCCCAGGAAAACACGAGCGCCGAACAAGTCTCTGCTTCCAGGAATGTACGCACGGATCGCCCGCGAAAGGTGCTCGCTCGCTTTGTTACAATGAGCCTACTTCATTCGCTTCCCCTCTTCCGGAAGGAACCCACCATGAACTTGGCAGATCTTACCTACAACGAAGCTGGCCTCATCCCCTGCATCGTGCAAGATGCAAACACCCACGAGGTGCTCATGATGGCCTGGATGAATGAAGAGGCTGTCCGCCGAACCCTCGAAGAGAAGACCACCTGGTTCTGGTCGCGTTCGCGCAACAAGTTCTGGCACAAGGGCGAAGAGTCTGGCAACACGCAAGAGCTGGTCGATCTGCGCTACGATTGCGACGAGGACACGCTGCTCGCGCTCGTGAATCCCGCAGGTCCTGCCTGCCACACTGGGGCGCGCACCTGCTTCTACCGTTCGTTTCTCAACGAAGATCCGCTCTTGGAGCGCTAGCTCTTGCGTGCACGTGAGTCAAGGGGACGGTTCCTATGTCGCCGTCGATCAGGATGCTCCGGTCGGCAATGGCGCGCGGAGAGCACGCTTCTCCCCTGTTCACGCAGGCGTAGGTTGCCTCGCTATTGGATTTAACGGCATCCCAGAACGGATGCTTGATTATCGCAGGCGTGTTGTTGCCGACACCCAGTTCCAGGTAGAGCATCTTGCCGCTTGCATGCTCTTCCCTGAAGTTCTGATAGCGATTACAAGCTGCGTGCCATCCCGCATCCTCGCAGAAACTCCCGTCAACACGCAGGTTCGGCACCAGAGGGGCTCCGCAGTCTGGGCATTTCGGAAGCAGAAATTCTGGAATCTTCATCCCTTTCTGCTCGGCCACCATCTGGCGGATCTGCTCCTCGTTATCGTAGGTCTTGTTCGAACAATTTCGCGAGCACTGGAACAACCCGTAGTCTCCCTGAGTGTAGAAGAGCCGGGTCTTGTCGAACCCTGCCAGCTGAAACTGATGGTCCACGTTCGTAGTTATCACGAAATAATCTTTGCCGTCGAGCACCTTCAGCAAGTCGAGATAGGGCTTGCCGGGTTCCACATCATAGCGATTGAGATAGATATGGCGGCTCCACCATGCCCAATAGGTCAGAGAGTCGAGAAAGGGATAGAAGCCACCGGAATACATGTCGGTAATGCCGTAGGCATCGCGGAAGTCGGCGAAGTTCGCATCGAATCTCCCACCCGAATAGGTAAGGCCTGCAGCGGTAGATAACCCCGCGCCCGCACCTACCATAACGGCATCGCACTCACTGATGGCCTCGGCGAGCGCCAGCGCAGCCTGATCAGCGGACATCTCGCTGCCCTTTACCAAGGCAGTATCATGCCTCGCACATGAATATCCTCCACCAGAAAACGTATTACCCGAAAAGAAGCTCATGGTAAATATCCTCGTCTTTCTGCCCGAACACATTGAATATCACATGGATGTCAGATTCGTTGCGATCAAGCCAATCTCGAACCGTCTTCACGGCAATCTCTGCCGCATCGCCTTGAGGGAACCCGAAGACCCCCGTGCTTATGCAGCAAAAAGCGATGCTCTTGGCTCCGATTGCTTTCGCTGCATCAAGACAGCTTCGATAAGAACAGGCGAGCAATCCCCTATCGCTTTCGGTCGAGGTGCCGCTCGCGATCGGCCCCACTGTATGGATGATCCACTTCGATGGGAGGTTATAGCCACTCGTCACCTTCGCCATGCCTGTCGGCTCAGGGCACCCCTGCTCGCGCATGATGCGGCTGCATTCGGCGCGCAGCTGGACTCCCGCGAACGTGTGGATCGCATTGTCGATGCAGAAATGTCCCGGGATCCAGCATCCAAGCATTTGCGAGTTGGCGGCGTTCACGATAGCATCAGCCGCAAGCGTTGTGATATCTCCGCGCCACAGGCTGATGCGGCTGTCCAAGGATGTGCGCGGCAGCACGTCCGCATCGGTAATACCAGCATGTGAGATGCGTTCACTTAGCATCCTATTCTGCGCGTCGAGGATATCTTCGGGCACCGGCATCGGCTCGCGCACGTTCACGAGGTCGCGGTACAAACAGAAGAGCTTATCCACATCGCCACAGGCATCACAGATCATCCTGTTTGCCTCATTTTCGCCGTAGCGCTCTTCTGCAAAGAACCTCACGCAGCAGGTCAGATCATCACTCGCTGTCATCGCTTCACTCCTCCTTGATCGCCTCGTGCTCATAGCAATGCCTCGTCCTATCTTAGAACTTGCCGTTGTCCTTCGATGACATGAATAGTAGGATGTCAGGCGCCAGAAAGGAAGTAGGCACTATAAAGTGCTGTAGGTACTCACAACGAGGAACCCCTCTCCTTCGCATAGCTAAGAGCGCTCTTCCCGAACGTGTACGCGATGATGGAAAACGGCTCATCGAACGCATCACATGCAAGCCGCTCACGATTACTGCCCTCGGTTTGCGTCTAATGGATGTTCGCCTTGATAATATCTCGTAAGAATTCAGTGGCCCCGGCACCACAAAAGCCGTCGTAGTATTCAACGAAGCGCGGATCGGCAAGGTAACCTTCTGCTAAGGATACATGCGCCTCAGGCGAATAAGCTTTCTCTCCCCAGTGAACCTTGATCCATTGGGCGTGCATCCCCGCCACAAGCTTGGACTCGGGAGATTCCGGGTCTTTAGTCATCATGGCGAGAACTAAGTTATCCTTGATGCGCTGTTCGAGTTCCTCTTTAGCATCCCAGGCCGTCTTGCTCATATTGAGCATTCTTTCGTTGGCTGCATCGATAGCCTCGTCGCCGTAGAATGCACGTGCTTCCTGCCCGAACTCCTCCTCGAAGTCGGCGACAGATTGTTTCTTGATCTGCTCGAATCGTTCCTTATCGTCCATTTTCTCGTAATCCTCCAATCCTGCCACGGCAAGCTTTGCCGTAGCTATGGTCTTGTCCAGCTTCTCCCTTTGTCGACAAAGAAGGGTCAGATGCTCTCGAAGCATGGATGCGAGGTCGAAGTCCGATTTGTCGAGCGCCTCCTCTATGGACTCCAAGGGCACTCCGCAAGATCTCAGAAGCAGGATATGCTGCAGTCTGCGCATGTCAGCAGTATCGTAGACTCGATATCCATTCTGCGCTCGCGCAGGGACGAGCAGTCCGATCTGGTCGTAGTAGCGGAGCGTGCGCGAGCTCACACCGGCAAGGTCGGCCAGTTCCTTGGTGGTGTATTTCCTGTTATCTGATGCAATCATGCTTCCTCCAACAAACATCACTTCAAAGCATCTGCCGTCAGGCTAAGCTATGACGCAGCGTAAAGGTCAAGCGCTAATCACGCATATCTTCCCAGCGGTCTTTTGTCAGCTTGCTTACCATGAGATTTCTACGCTCATCGAAGCCGCTTCTCCATCTTCTCGAAGACAAGCTTTACGTCATCTTCGAGATCGATGATTCCATGTCCGGTTGTACGATAGCCCCTATGCTCATAGAGCAAAGCGGCAGGAAGGGAAAACAAAAAGAGCTTCTACCCACCAAGCGCCAGCAGAAGAGCTGCCAATAACAGCCCGATCGCTGCGCCGCCGACAAGCTTCACCACAACACCAAGCGCTGGATGCTTGCGCGATAAACCCTGCGAATCGGATTCTTCACCAATCTCACCTTTGAGAAAGCGGTCGATCTCCCGATAGGTGACGATGTCGTGCTTCTTCTTCAGGCGGTCGATAGCAATAGCCATGCCGAACCCGATGGCATAGAGCACGATGAACGTGATCGCGCCTGCGATATTGCCCTTGCTCATACGAGCGAAACCAGAAGGCTCCTGCCAGGCAAGCGAGAAACCTAGCAGAAAGAGAAAAGCCAACACCGAAAAGCCGACCATCCCGTATGACAAGAGCCGCATCTTGTGCGAATCCTGCTTGACGGTCTGCTGGATCCTTGCAGCATCACCTTTCACAAGATCGTCTATAGAGGTGTCGAATAACCGGCTCAGCAGAAGCAAGCTCTGCATATCAGGGTAGGTCTTGTCATTCTCCCAATTCGAAATGGTCTGGCGTGATACGAATATCGTTTTAGCAACTTCGTCCTGGGAGAGTCCGCGTTCTTCCCGTTTGGTTCTTAATTGTCGTGCCAGTTCCATCTATCCGTGCCTCTCTCGGTTCTTTTTCGCAGCGTCTTTAAGTTTGTGCCGCCTGAAATGATAATCCACGTATTTGCCAAATGCCTCGATGTGTCTGTCAAAAGTCTTTTACATAGCATCTGAACAGGTATTTTGCCAATCTGATCCATTTGCGCGCAGAGAGACGAATCGAGAAAATAATGCAGTCATGCAATCCGATTGAAAGGATATACGCCGATGAAAGAAAACGGTAAGCGCTTCATTCAGACACACGTGCAGCAAGACGGCCTAGCGAACCGCACCTATGTCCTCATTGATCGAGAAACAGGCGTTAACTATCTGCTCGCGGGATTCCTGGCGTCCTCTGGCGTCAGCTGCACGGGCATGACCGCACTTCTTGACGCAGACGGCAATCCTGTTGTTACACCCGTTGAAGAAATCAAATAGACAAAGCGCCGATAACGAAAGGAGAATAGCTATGGCACGTGAAGAGAAGGTTTGGGAATATGCGATAGAGGCAGGATATACGCCTTTAGAGGATAGATGCATCATCGTGAAAGGTGCGGCGGGGAATCTGAGTGATAAGATCGTCCGGTTCTTCAGTGCGTGCGATGTGGCCGTCCTTCAGATGTGCGAGAACGAGCTCATCTTGCTTCCCTTCGACCCTTATTGGGCAACCCTCGAAAAAGATGCATCCCTTGTCGTTCCCTATTCGGAAATCAACTCGGTGAAGCTTGTCAACGACCTGCTCAATGTGATCATCGACATCGAAACGAACACTGGCAACGTTCGCCTCACCACGCAGCAAAAGGAACTGAGCGATATCCGCCTCTCGGGCATCTACGCATCACAGTATGCTGGCGGGTACAAGAACTGGCATGCCGAAAACGTAGAGGCAACCTTAAAGGCTCTTAGTGAGCTTTGATGAGTCAGTAGAACCGTCCCCTTGACTCACAGCGAATTCAGCAGATAGCCGTAACCTTCATTCTCCATTTGTTCGCGGGGCACAAAACGTAAAGCTGCACCGTTGATGCAATAGCGCTGTCCGCCCAACGCAACAGGACCGTCTTCGAAGACGTGGCCGAGATGATTGTTGCCACGCGCACTGCGAACCTCGGTTCGCAGCATGCCCGCAATCGATTCATCTAGCGCCTCCACGATGGACGACTCGGCTATCGGGCGCGCAAATGCGGGCCAACCACAACCGGAATCAAACTTGTCAGCTGCTGCGAAGAGCGGTTCGCCCGTTACTGCATCCACATAGATGCCATCTTCAAACAAGTGGTCATAGGGATGTGAAAAGGCGCGTTCAGTCGCCCCCTGTTGAGTGACGGCAAACGTGGTAGGGTCGAGCATTGTTTCCAGCAAAGCATCTGCAGGCTTTGAATAGTCATGCTGCGCGATGGCGAAATCCGCTGCATGCTCAGAAACGAAATCTGCAGCATCGGCGAGATTGACATGACAATACCCTGAAGGATTAACATCCAGGTAGTTCTGATGATACGGTTCGGCTGGATAAAAGCTTTGCAGCGGACATGCTTCCACACGAACTCGACGACCTATGCGCCGCTCGACTTTGCTTAACTCAGATACAACGATTGGCGTGTCTCGTTCGTCTGTCCAATAGATTCCCGTGCGATATTGAGTGCCCCGGTCATTGCCTTGGCGGTTCAATGATACGGGATCGACCGTGCGCAGGTAGGCTTCCAGAAGAAGCGGCAAAGGGATGACCTCTTTATCGTAAACGACACGGACCGCTTCCGCTGCTCCTGTTTCGCCCGAACAAACCTCTTCGTAGGAAGGCTGAGGGGTGCTCGAATTCGCGTATCCCACTTCAGTCTGGATGATGCCAGGCAGACGCTTGAGATAAGCTTCCGTTCCCCAGAAGCATCCTCCTGCCAGCACGATCTCGCCTTTGTCCATGGCGCCCTCCTTCGTAGAACTCCTCTTTGATCAAGCTTACACGGCACGTGGTAAAAAGATCAGTCAACTGGTTATTGCTACTGAAGCGTTTAGGGCGAAACGAAAGAGCTTCATTTCCGAAAACACCGTTGATGTCGGAGGACAACGGGGACGTAGCTTATTGTCCGCGTTCTACCATCTTTTGGGTCAAATCAACGTTCGTTGTTTCTAAGCGCAATTTCATTCAAGAACAACAACGAACAGAAGGCTATCCTGTTCTTGAAAGGAAAGACCTTGCATGAATGAATCTTGCACCATCAAGCCCCTTCCCCTTTTCAAGGGAGAACACAGAACATACCGTGGCATCTTGCAGCCGTTCGCAGATCACGCCCATGGTCATTACGTCTTCGGCATCGTTCGTGAAGGCGAGCGTGAGCTTGTCCTTAACGGAGAGCTTCTGCGCATAAAGAAGGACGATATTCTTGTGTTCAATCCTGGCGATGCTCATGGCTGCACCCATATAAGCGAAAGCCCTTTTGCCTATGACAGCTTCACGGTTGCGGCAGAGATCCTCGATGGCCAGCGGTTTGACTTTCCGAGCAATACCGACGATCTGCCGCGTAAACAGCTTGAAGAGATATTCTCTCTGCTCGACAGATGCCGAGAAGAGGACGCACTAGAGGCGTTCGTGGCTTTTGAGCAGACCCTCGTCGCCAAGCCCAACATGAACCCGCTGAATCCCAAACACGAGGAAGCGGCAGCGCGCCTTTATGCGCATATGCTCGGGCATCTCGCAAAAAGGACATGCGTTGAGGTGTTCGCGGAGAACGAGGGCATCTCTGCCTATGCGCTCATCCGCGCCTATAAGCGCATGTTTGCCCTCACGCCAGTTCAACATCAGATGGCACTCCGTGTGGATGCAGCATGCGAGCTTCTGGCTAATGGTGCAAATGTATCAGATGCGGCAGCCGAACTTGGGTTTTCGGATCAAGCGCACCTGACGCGCGAGTTCAAGAAGCGTATTGGATGCACGCCTGGTTCCTATGCCACAATGCGCAAGGCGAGCGGAGGACGAGAATGAAATACCACCTCGTAGCGCTCTTTACCATCTTCGTATGGGGCATCACCTTCGTCTCCACCAAGGTGCTCTTGGTGGACATATCCCCCTTATGGATCTTGCTTTTGCGTTTTGTTCTGGGCCTGTGCATCCTGTGCGTCATGCGACCCCACGTTTTGAGGCTTAACGAGCGAACGGATGAAGCGCTCTTCGCCGCTGCCGGGGCGACGGGTATCGCCGCATATTACCTGCTAGAAAACGTTGCGCTCGTGTTCACCACCGCGACTGCAGTTGGTGTGATCGTAGCGGCATCTCCGCTGTTCACGGCCCTAATCTCCGCTGCCCTCGGCGATCGTTCTTCTATCAATATCCGCTTCTTCTGCGGCTTTGCGCTCGCAATAGCAGGACTCATCGTTGTTGGTGCCGGCACGATGGGCGAAGGCGACATCGTGTACTTCACCGGTTTCGACCTTTTCGGCGATATGCTTGCGCTGACCGCAGCTCTTGTATGGGCGGTCTATTCCACACTGGTCGCTCGTATTGCGCAGAAAAGCTACGAAACGATCGCAGCCACGAAGCGCACGTTCGTCTGGGGCGTTGCCTTCATCTTGGTTACCATGCTCATCTTCGACCCGCATGCACCGCGGGCATCTGTCCTTCTTGACGGGCAGAACCTGCTCAATCTGCTCCTTGGTCACGCCTCTGCGGCACCCGATCCCGACCGTAAGCACCTTCGGAATCAGCCT